>Ga0210241_100423_pt1 | contig 37228 bp, 21 predicted proteins | sample ChrtobMetP5a_8mM_FD_155488 | JGI IMG/M metagenome (GOLD analysis project Ga0210241, IMG submission 155488) | Chrysochromulina tobin associated microbial communities from unialgal haptophyte culture, Seattle, Washington, United States - P5a_8mM | ecosystem: Host-associated > Algae > Haptophytes >...
TCTGGATGAAGGTCTCGTACCCCTCCCTCAAGCCGCTCTCGTCGTACATTGCAGAGCTGCTCGAACGGCTCGACTTTTTCCAGCACTGGCTCGACGATGGGCCGCCCACCGTCTTCCAGATGCCCAACTTCTTCTTCGTGCAGGCATTCATGACCGGCGTGATGCAGAACTTTGCGCGCAAGTACACCATCCCGATCGACACGATCGAGTTCGACTTTGCCTTCCTCGGCGCCGCACCGACCGCAGCACCCGAGGATGGCGCGTACACGCACGGGCTGTACATCGAGGGCGCGCGTATGAACGACCAGCTGAAGCTTGACGAGGCGCTGCCCAAGGTCCTCTTCTCGCCCATGTGCATCATCGTGCTCAAGCCCTGCGAGGCTGATAAGCTCTCCAAGTACCCTCACTACGCCTGCCCGTGCTACCGCACCACCGACCGGCGCGGCGTGCTCGCGACCACCGGCCACTCGAGCAACTTCGTCATGTTCATCCGCGTGCCCACGGACCACACGCCGGAGCACTGGATCACGGCGGGCGCGGCGATGTTCAACTCGCTTGCGGACTAGAGCCTAAGCGGGCGGGGGTTGGGGCAGGGCGCCGAGAGTGAGCGAGGAAGAACTCGTTGCTAATCAGACGGTAAACAGACCTCTGACGGGCATATTGCCCAGTGGAACAACAAGATCGTTTTTGCTTGACGACGGAGGACGGACTTTGTGGTGTGTCCGACTTTGAAGTCGCTCGGACATGAACCCGGTGAACGCACATTGCGGGTTTCATTGGGCAACTACACGGGCAACGCGGCGCGCGCGGGGTCAAGTTCGAGGTCAAGTCTCAAGTGGTCTTCTATTTTCCTGTTTCGTTCGTTATAATAATGCATTATGGCCCGTGCGGAGCCGTCCTTTTCGTCCCAACGCAGGTGAACAGCAGCAGCAGCTAGGTGAGAAGTTTCGGGGGACCGTGACGAAACTCACTCACTCACTGTGCAGAGGGTGTGTTGTGAATGAAGTTTCTCTGCACGCACACGGTTGCCGCCATTCGTTACCGAATGCCGCTCTTCACGCCTCGTTTGGCCATCGCCCTCGCCACGACGGGAGCCGTAGTCGCAGTTTCGGCGCTCGTGCTCCTCCGACGGCGCCGCCGAGCGTATAGCCGCGCGGCGCTCACCTGCGAGCCGCTCGCAGCGTTGCCGACCGCCGTGGAGCAGCTGCAGCCTGTCGCCGAGCACACTGCCGCGCCTTTGCCGCAGGCGCTCGCAGCGTTGCCGACCGCCGTGGAGCAGCTGCAGCTTGTCGCCGAGCACACTGCCGCGCCTTCGCCGCAGGCGCTCGCTGATATCCAGGCGGTCCGCTCCGACCTCGCGCGGCAGGCACGCGAGGCGCGCCGCGCGAATGATCGGCGTGATTGGGAGCGCGCGAGGGCGCGCGCAGACGCGGTGGCCGCGCGGGCGGAGGAGGAGCGTGCCACTGGCCTCGAGTCGCTCGCCGAGCGCAGCAGGCGGCTGATCGATGAGCGGCGCCGGCGCGAGGCCGAGGAGGCCAAAGAGAATGAGGACGAGGCGCGCACCACGCCGACCGCCAAGGACGCCGACGGCACGCGCGCCGCGCCCAATTGCACGTCGTCAAGTGCGGAGTCGCTCGCAGCCGAGCTATGCCGCTGGCCAGCGCCTCCCGCGGGCGTGTCCGTCGCGCTCGAGGAGCACGCTTGGCCGCTGTACTACGACCACTACGCGTGGGTCGACGAGATCGCCCTCAAGTATGCCTTCCACGACTCTGGAGAGGTGCTCCGCCACCTCGTCTTTGTGGCGAACCTCGAGACGCCCGCCGTCAAGAAGTGCCTGTTCCTCTCCATCCGCTGCCTGCACTGCCACGCGGGCGCGGGGAGCGCGGGCGAGGGCATCCCTAAGCGCTCGAAGGTGCTCGCTCTCTTTGGCTTCCAGCACCGCTGGCTACTCGCGGTGCAGCAGCGTAGCGGCCATCCTACCGTGGAGAAGACGGTGCGCATCATCTGCGACTACTACCGCAAGCTCACGAGCGACCGCCCGGGCGCCGAAGCTGAGCTCTTTTGGCGCAACCGCCTCGACGTGACGGCGCCCAGGGGGGGCAGGGCGTGAACCATGCTTTCGGGCACACCCGAGTCCTCGGCGCGGCTTGCTGCCGCGAACGCCCCTCCACCTGCCCTGCCACAATGCCGAATGGACCATGCCCCCGAGGCAGTATGAGAGTGCGACAGTCTCTCAGACTGAGGCCGCGCCGGAGGAAAAATTAAAGAGAAAACGTGCGGAGGAAACGTACTTGTGTGCAAACCCCGAATCTACTTTTCTGCCGAGCCGTCACGGCACACACCGGACCGGGGGCGGGCACCCGGGTCAAAGCATTTTGAGCCGGTCCACGCATGTCTGTGGGGTGGGCCGCAGGCTGTAGGTCTCGCAAATGACAAGGTCCTCCTTCATTTGCCGATACAACTGCCAAGCCTCGCCGTAGACGCGAAAGAGCCAGCCGCGCCCCGAGCCGACGGGCTTGAGATAGTACACCGGCTCGAATCGATTGAAGAAGCGCTCGGCGCACCTACTAAGCTTCGGATTGAGGAAGTTACCATAGTACCCGCTCGTCACCTTGTCGAGCGCGCCATTCAAGCAGAGCATGGGTGTGCCCGCTTGCTGAAGCAGCTCCAGGTTGAGCCAGTCCTCCATCGGGCCTCCGTCACCAGGCTGCACCACAAGCTGCAACCTCGCTGTCGGCGGCGGCGCCGACGGCGGTGGCGGCTTGGCGCCAAAGAGGCTGCCGAGCGCACCTGCGACTGCGAGCGCGCTGCTGCCCATGGGCATGAGCGGCTCGCGCCCGAGCGCCTTGACCGCGGCACTAATGTATGTCTGCGTTGCAGCGCCGTACAGCGTGCCCGGCCACGCCTCGCGGGCTAGATCCGCCTCGCCCTGATCCGCAAAGCACAGCCAGAGCGCGGCCGCGTCGTCGCCGACGGCGGCCCGCAGCTCAGGCTCGAGCGCGAGCTGAATGCCGAAGTCGCGATTCGCGTCGAGCACCTCCACATTCGAGAAGTCGTCAAATTGCGTCTTTGTCTCGAGTAGTGGTGGGAACTCTACTTCGAGCAGCTCGACGCCGTCGGCAAGCGCCCGTCCGATGGCGGCTGCTGCCGCACGGCGGATGGTGCGGAGTGCACCGGCGCGGCCGCTTACGCGCGAAAATTCGTTGAGACCGGCGGGAAGCGGCGTGAGCGCCGCCGCGGCGAGCAGTGGAAGAAATTGAGGAAGTGCCACCATGTTCTCCGACACTGCCTGAAAGGGGACCTCTGTGTAGACGAGGCGAAGGAACGCATGTTGATTGTGAAAATTAGCTGTGAAGGTAAATTCCGAAGGGGGGGGGTCGACGTGGGTGCCCGTGTACCGGGGTCCCCCCGGTGATTTTGAACCGGGTCCCGCGTCTGCTCGAATTGTTCGGTGTGGAAGCGACAAGGTGCCAGAACGCTTACTTAGAGAACGCCAGTTGTCGCGCACGGTTGTCGCGCAATTGTTGTCGCGTTCGGGCCCGGTCAACCGCGTTTAGCACGGTTGTTAATTAACATGTTAAGCTCCTTAGGATCTCTTAGAACGTTTGGCAGAATTCACTGTTGTTGGAGCGGTGTTGTTCCGGTGTTGTTATGAGAACGATCGCTACATCCTTAAGCGTTAAAGTGGGTCCAAACCCTCGTGCATCCTCGACTCTACGCTTAACTCTACGCTCCGGCCTCCGCCTTCAAGCTCTCTTCTAGAGCCTTCTCGGCGGCGGCAACGGCGGCCGCCAACCGATCTTTTGCTCGTTGCTCGCAGAATGCGGCCACGGCGGGGATGTGGGCCGAGGCCCAGCGGTCAACCTCGTCCTGGCTGAGTGCATTGGGATTCGGATCGGGAGCTCCAGGGCCCCTCGGCGGCTGCTCCGCCTTGACTCTAAAAATGATCAGGGACATCAGATGCGCGAGGCAACGGTGAACGGGCTGGGGCGGCTCTGAGCCCCACTCTCTGCGCGAGTTTTCGTTGATGAAGAAGCTGTATTCGCTATGTAGCCCCTTCTCTTCCTCGAGGCGTAGTTTCTCCAAGAATGCCGCCGCGTTCTGAGCACCTTCAGCTTCAAGCCTGGCGTCCGTTGGCAAGGCCTTGAGCGCCGCCACGTGACACAGAGCCTCCAAAAAGCCCTCGAAGGGCAGGTGCGTCTCATTCCTGAGACCCGTGCGATGAGCTACTCCCGAGTCGATGACCATCATACGCGACCAAATGAACGCTAGTCTCGCTTTCCGCTTGGTCACATCAACGCCGATCAGGCAGAGCGCGTTCATCCCGCTCATCCACTCTTCAAGGTTAATCAGCTTACGCTCTGCCGTGCCCTGCTCGGCATCACTGCAGCTCAGCGTCAAGTAGAGTGCGCGCAGCGTGCTCTCGTGACGGCTCAGCTCCAGGCACGTGGCTTCTGTGTAGAAGTGATTGCGCCTATGGGCAGTGGGAGATGCAAAAATCGTGGGGCTGGCGCGCGCTGTGATGTCCACTTCGAGAAGCCTCTGCACCGCCTCACTCACGTCGGGTATGACCTTCGGACGAACGTACAAATTGATCGCGATGCGGATGATGGCGAGGAGGAATTCGGAGCGATGCAAGAACAAGATGCTCAAATGCGAATGAACATCGCTCCACCTCGAATGGACCTGCGCGCTCGAGGCTTGAACCGCCTCAACCAGCATCTCAAAGTCTGATCGGGTGCAAAAGCGCGAGCGCTTCTGAACGAGCGCAAAGTGATCCAGGAAGGCGTTGAACCCCACCACACTCAGAAAGTGAGGAGGGCCTTCGACGCTCGCGAAGTAGTTGTACACGTTGGAGATGATCCTGTAATTTTGCCACAGCACGTTCTCCACCTCAGTCACTTCGTCCGGAATGCCGTCACCGTCGGTATCCACAAAGCCGTCGTCGTCATATGCCACGATGGTCTTCGAGGCGCCCATCTGGATGCACCACTCCCAATCTATCTTGAATCGCTTGCGGTACACCTCGTCAGTGTCGATAAGGTTTGCGCTGTCCGCCCAGTCGCGGCGCGGCGCCCATATCGATGTATTCAGGTCAAATTTGGTCCGCTCCTTGGCTGTCTTATCGCCACTATTCGGCGCGCCTTCACGCTTTGGTAGCTTGGCAACGCCCTTACCCCTACTAAGAGCAAAACCGTGAAAGATGTCCTTGCTCCGAGGTGGGTAACAGCGCGTGTGTTGCATCTCGAACAGCGCCCGCTTGAACTTGAACTGTTCGTTTGCGTCATCTTCGTGCCCATCAGCGTCAAAGCAGTGCCGCTCCGCGAGAGCACACTGCTGCTTGTATCGAGCGTCCCAGTTGGCGCCGGCGAGAAGCTCTTCGTGATGGAGAGACCACCCCTTTGGCAGCAGATCGACCAACCTCGGCTTGCGCTTATTTGGATTCTTCCGATATAATTCCTTCTCCTCAGCAAGGGTCTTCGGTTCCGGGGCTGCCGTCTGACTTTCCTGTCGGGCCTCTCGAATGGCATCGGACAAGTCACAGCGTATCAGAAAGGCCTCAACGTTCGGCCCAAGTTTCTCTGCTCTTAGCAAGGGAAGCTTCGGAATCTCAGGGTTCGGCGCTCGCCCAACGGTGACGCCCCAGCTGCCTGCGCGTACTGCTGCATGCTTCCATACCTTAGACGAGGGCAAGGGCGGCAGCTCATCGAGACTCGAGGTGACTGCAACCGCACAAGCGTCATCGTACGATGGCGTTGGTTGTGGCATCACCTCGCATGATGGCATCCTGGTGGCTCGTCCAGGTGAGCTGCCTTCCAGCAAGGTGCTGCTTGATGTGGATGGATTGTGCACGGGTTCGCGCAAGTACTTACAAGTTGCTCGCGAGGCCTGCTTTGAGAGCCGAGGCTCCGACCCGCTCTTGGAGATCATTGGCATGACGAAGTTGCTCTCGTGCACCAAGATTTCCAGGCTTGCAACAGAGGATGTTGTTCGCATCGACCGGTTATTGCCTTGTTGCTGCCGCAGAGTGGCTGGAAAATTGGCGCTCGAGCTAACATTGTCCGCCGGGGTCATCTCGGCAGTGCGGGCTGGCGTGCACGCTGACGCTCCTCGTTGATGTGATGTGGTCGCGGACACCGCGTTCCAATGCCTATTCCGTCCCACTGTCCCAGCGGCTAAGATACGCGCGAGACAAGAAGCAGCACACCCTTGTGGTGCAGTGGGAGTGTGGGACGGCTACAGGACTGTTCTGTACGCTGTGTGCACTCTTGTAACTGTAAATCCTGTATGTTCTGTAACTGAAACGACAAAAATAAATCCGTAATGTGTAACTTTACCGTGTACTGTACGGAACCGGTAAGCCATTTTATCTTCTCAGGCCCTCGGCGTCGCAGCTGAAGCCACCGCTTCGCTTCCGGTTCGCCAGCTCACGCGCCGCCACCCGTCCTCGCTCGCGCTGGCTATGGCCGCCGCCGCCATCACTGCCGCCCTCGAGGGGTGGCAGGTCGTCGAGTGCAGCCTCGATCATGGCGGCGCACGCATCGCGGTAGCTGTGGGCCTTCTCTGTGTGCGAGAACGACTCAGCGAAGCGCAGCGCCAGCCACAAGTATCCATCAAGGGCGCGAAAGTAACTCTCAAGCGACTGCAGCTCAGCGTGCGAGCGCGGCGGCCGCTCGGGGGGCGCATACCGCAGGCGTGCCGGCTTGCCTTTGGCGAGCTCTCGCGCCCACGAGCGTAGCAAGTTTGCGTGCAGCGTGTCGCGCGGGTCGAGGGGTGCCTGGCAGAGTACGTGCCGCTCGTACAGCCCAAGGCCGTCCGCGCACTCGATAATCTCAGCCAATCTCGCCATCGGCTCGAGGGCGCAACAAAAGTGGCGCTCACTCAGGCGTGCCGACTCCTCGAAAGCCATTAGCAGCTCGGCGAAGCTCATGCTGTGCCCCGATGCGCGATCGAAGAGCTCGAGCTGCTCAAACGTGGGTGCCAGCCCGCTCCTGGTGAGCGGGCTCAGGGGTGCGCTCAGCGTGCGGCGCAACAGAGGAAGGTCGCCGTCGTGGAGGCACGTCACCTCGCCTGCGCCCAAGTTGGAGCTGTAGCGCCCTGCCCGGCCCGCAATCTGCTTCACCTCCGTCGGCGCGAGAGGGCGCACCGTAGTGCCGTCAAACTTGGAGAGGCTCGCGAAAATGATCCGTTGAATTCGCAAGTTGAGCCCCATGCCGATGGCATCCGACGCGATGAGCACCTGAGCACCGCAACTTGTGACTATCAGTGGCCATCAGAGGGTCATCACCTGAGCGGGCTCGCTGGGATCGTTAAAGATCCTCGCCTGAGTGCAATCAGTGGCCATCAGTGGCCATCAGAGGCCATCAGAGGCCATCAGAGGGTCATCACCTGAGCGGGCTCGCTGGGATCGTTAAAGATCCTCGCCTGAGTGCGGCGCGTCTCCGGAGGCAGTGAACCGTAGACCACGCAGCAGGCGAGACCGCTCAACTCCTCTACGTGCTGCTTCAACGAGAAGATCTCGCGTCGAGAGAACGCCACCACGCAGTCGCCCGGGCGCACCTTGGAGAGGCGATCAGAGGCAAATAGAGACGATCAGAGGCGATCAAGAGCCAATTAGAATCGCAATTGAGTCGCAATTAGAATCGCCTGGGCGCACCTTGGAGAGGTCGCCGCCCAGCGAACGGCTCGCAAGCTCTAGAGGTGTCAACCGTTCGTAACGGTGCACGACGAGCGCGTCATCGCACGCCTCGACGAGCGCCTCGAGCAACGGCAGCGCGTCGTCCGAGCCACACACGTGCAGGGCCTGCGCCGGCAACCCGAAAACAGCGCGTGACCATGCCCAACCTCGCTCCGGATGGCTCAGCATCTGGATCTCGTCGACGACACCGACCTCGACTGCGCGGCGGAGCGAGACCATCTCAACGGTGCATGAGGTGTGCTCCGAGCCGCCCTCGGGCGTGCGCACCTCCTGCCCTGTGCGCAGCTCGCACGGCACACCCGCGCTGCTCAGTTGGTCGTGGATCTCCCACGCGAGAAGGCGTAGCGGGCCGCAATACACGCCCGATTTGGCCGCGCGCAGCGCCTCGATGGCTGCATGCGTCTTGCCGCTGTTGGTCGGCCCGAGGTGCGCGTGGATCGTGCGCCGCATCGCGCGTGCAGCTGGGTATGCCTCCTCGGGCCTCCTGAGGTCCATTGCAGTGGACAGCATCTTCCTGCGGCTCGTCGGCTGCGGAAGAGCTCGTAGCGGCACTTCATCGAATGGCAGGGGCACGTTTCCCTCGCTGAGCGGCAAGGGCACGCTACACATACAACGTATCGAGCGCCATGAAGCTGTGCTGCGAAGGCGCGCCATTGCCATTTCGCGAATAGCGTCGAACAGTGTGAAGAGCTTTTGAAAGCACGCCGTGCGTGAGCGCGTGATAGAGTATTCTTGAAGTGTTCACCCCCCGGTCTTCTAGCCGGTGAGAAAAGGGGGCGGTCTCCCACAATCTCCTCCCTCGCAGTGGGGAATTCGAACGCCGCGCGCGCGAGTTCGACCGGTTTTCTTTGGAGTGCCGCCTTCGCGTTGCCCGCCGTTGCCCGAGTTGCGACATGAAAGTGGTCACGAATCATCTCGTCGGTGTCCAGGCGGTCTTTGCGGGCGCTTGTTTCTGCTTGGGAGCGATCCTGACCGCTGTTGGTCGTGGGGTTGAAAGCGGCGCTGGCGGCGTTGGGTTCCAAGCGGACATCCCGTGCGTCTACAATTCGACCTACGTTCGTTCGATTCCACCACCGGGCGTGTACCCGCCACCTGCTCCGACCCCTAATCGCACCATCCCTCTCAAGCCTCCCCCTACACTCGATCCTGGCGTCATGGATTGCCGATTCAATGGCGAAAAATTCACGGATACTGGCCTCAAGAAAGTTTGGCAACAGCGCAATGACGCCAACGGGTTGCTCGTCATGGGAAACTTGCTCGCGGTCCTGGGCTGGTTTTTCTGCATCCCTCCCGTAGCGGCCCTCGCGGCTCTGTTTGATGAAGGTAGCAGCGGGCGTGTCTCCACCAGCAGCACCATCGTTTACTCATTCGTCTTCGCCGCCGCGCTGGCCCTGATCCAAGTCGTGTCAGAGGTTGGCACGATGCAGACGACGGAATGGATCACAAGTTCATGGGGCGTGTTCAAACCGCAGCCGGGCGGCATCCCGCCTGGTGGTATCTCGGTGGCGCAAGCACTCGAGATCACATACCTTCTCGTGCAGTCGCGCTCGCTCTGGCTCTTTGCCATGAATGACCTCTTCCTCATCATCGCGCTGGGCACCGCTTTCCTTCTCGGCCGCAAGAGCACCAAGGTCCCTCCGATCCTCGGATACATCGGCCTGGCAGTCTGCTTCTTCTGCTTCCTCGACTGGTGCTTCGAGGTCACGCGTTTCGTCAACTGGCGCGGCTCGACGAACGGCGTCATCGTCATGTCGATCATCATCAAATGCTTTCTCCTCCCCGCGTGGCTCGTCAAGCTCGGCACCATCCTTCGCACTGACCTGACCGGTGACCTGAAGAAGGCGAGCGTCGAGCTTGCCAGCGAGACCATCAAGACCACCAAGATGGTGGCCGAAGAATCCGTCAAGGCCGCCAAGGAAGGCAGCGTAACCGCCGTCGCTGTCGCCGGCGCCGTTGCCGGCGCTGGTGTCGGTCTCGTCATGGCGGCTCCGGGCATGCCGAAGGAGGTCAAAGTTGCGCCGCCCGCCGGGGGCGAGCCCGAGCAGTGGGAGGCATTGTGAGCGGAAGACTGCCAGAGCCGGCACGCGGTGTGCTTCCGCAAGTGGTGGGCGCCGTGTCGGGCGCCCGCGCACGCCCCGTGTCGGGCGCCCGCGCACGCCCCGCAAACGGGGTTATAGCTTCTAGCTTCATCATCTAGGTCGTCGGGCACCGCGGTGTGCCTGGCCTGGATGCCGCGAGTCTTGCATGAGAGAGTGTGAGGAGGGATAGGAAGGAGCCCATCGTGTGACAGTGAGGCGTGTGCTACGGGGGGCTGAAGCCTGAACGCTCTCGATCGAGCGCTGCGCCCCAAGGGGGGGGAGTCCGAGCAGCATAGGCGCGCTCAAGAGAACATGCACGAGAGGAACTGCGCCAAGGGAGGCTCTGGTGTCATTTCGTGACGGGGGTTGACGTGGTGACTGGTCCAGTGCCACTGGTGGAGCGGCTACTTGTGCGCCGGGTGCGTATCTCGTGTGCTGGGCTCGCCGCGCCATGCAGTGAGAGCACCCTGCCTCCCAGGGCGGGAACGCGGGATGGACCTGACTTCCTGTATCCTGAGGCTCTCTGAGCTGAGCCGAGAGACCGGTCCGGAGAGCGGAGCACCCAGTCGCGGTGTCGTGTAAAACTGGTGCGTTCAGCGTTTACAGCGTTGCCGGCGCCGGCGCCGGCCTCAACCCGGGGCCGCATGCCAGGCAGACAGTCGGAAATAAGAATGTAGGCGTCCTCGGAAGCGTGACGTGAAGCCTCAAAAGCCACTGACAGTCCGGACAGTGTGCACATCTCGCTTTCACAGTCGAGTTCCCACGCCACACCACGTGAGACGTGTGCGCGCTGGCCGGATGCGCCTGCGGCCCCGTCCGTGCGAGCGGTGGCATCCCCGCCCTCGTCTCTCGACCCTTCTCTGGTTTCAGATTCCAAGTCCGCCCCTGCACTGTCGCCTCAACCCCTCTCTGTACCGCCGACTCACTACTGCACTCTGACCCAGTCTCTGTACTAGTACAAGTTCTCTGACCCTCGCTGCGGCTCGCACCGAATGATGTCGGGCGCGTCGGACATCGCAGAATGACACGTACCCGACGCGCACGCACGACAAGCAGTCTACATGCACGCATGATACCAGACGACCAGAGCCTCCCTTGGCGCAGTTCTCTTGGGTGCGTTCCGCTCCTCTGGCTCCCCCTCCCTTGGCGCAGCTTCTCGATCTGTGAATGAAACGATCTGTGAAAGGTCAAGTACACTCCCGCTCAGCCCGCAGACGCAGCAGACGCTCAGCCTTGGAGAAGGCACCCCATTGCAGCTCTTGCACGGCCTCCAAGGCGGCCACCTGCGCCAACGCCTGGCCATGTGCGGCCTGCTCGGCCATCTTTTCGACGGCTTCGGCGAGCGCTCGATCTGCCTGCTCCTTCGCTGCAGCGAGCGCCTTCGCTAATGCGGTGGCAGCCTCTGCCGCAGCTTCCTCTCGAACCGCCTTGACTGCTGCCTCAACCGCAACCTTTCGATCCTCCAACGCCTGAGCCCACGTCTTCTCGACGGCCGCATCCACCGCCTCGAGTCGCGCCTTCTCAGCCTGCGCCTTCTCCTGTGCGAGCTCCTCACGTGCGGCCTCGATGTAGCCCACCCTCACCGCCTCCGCCGCCGTGTGCGCAGCCAGAGCTGACGTGACCAATGCCTCCGCATGCTCCTTCGCAGCCTTCGCAGCAGCGCTTGCCGCCTCCGCCTCCTCGTTCGCTGCCGCGATCGCCGCCTCCTGCAGCTCCTCACGTCTACGCCTCATCTGCAACTCCTCATCCTTGGCAGCCGCGACCGTCGCCTCCGCATGCTCCTTGGCAGCCGTGATCGCGACCTCCGCCTCCTGCTTGGCAGCAGCCTTGGCAGCCGCGACCGTCGCCTCCGCATGCTCCTTGGCAGCCGTGATCGCGACCTCCGCCTCCTGCTTGGCTGCCGTGATAGCCGCCTCTGCGCGCGAAGTCGCTGCTCGTGCCGTCGCCTCTGCCACTTGACAAGCGACGAGCAATCTGTCTTGCACCCGTGCCGCCTCCTCTCGCGCAGCCACCGCCTCTTGACGATCGGCTCTAGCCCCGGCTGCGAGTTCCACAGCCTGCTCCTCTGACGCCCGCGCTAGGGCTTCCAGCTTGGCCTCAAATGCCGCCTTCTCCACCGTTAGCTTCTCCTCTGACGCTCGCGTAAGGGCTTCCAGATTGGCCTCAAATGCCGCCTTCTCCACCGCTAGCTTCTCCGCCGCGATCGTCTGCGCCGCCCTCTCCGCTGCCTCCACTGCTGCCACCACCGCCGCAGCCTTGTCAGCCTCCGCTGCTGCAATGGCTGCCGCCACCGCCGCAGCCTTGTCAGCCTCCGCCGCTGCAATGGCCGCCGCCACCGCCGCAGCCTTGTCAGCCTCCGCCGCTGCAATGGCCGCCGCCACCGCCGCAGCCTTGTCAGCCTCTGCTGCTGCAATGGCCGCCGCCACTGCCGCAGCCTTGTCAGCATCCGCCGCAGCCTGTAGCTCAGCGAGCGCGTGCACTCTGCGCACCTCTGCCGCCACTAGTGCCTCAGCCATAGCTGTCACCTTGTCGTTCTCGACGGTGAGCTTCCTTTTTAGGATCTTGAGCTTGAGTCCGAGCAGGAGCCCGCGCGACGCGCTCCGCCCATGGCGCGCGTGCCAGAGACTCAGGGTTGTGGAAGTCGTCTTGAGCTTTGCCTGGAGATCCTGCAAGCGCGCCTCGGCGAGCGACTTGCTGGGCATGCAAGCGTTGACCATGGCCTCGTAGCGCACGAGCTTGGCTCGGCTGCCGAATCGTAACGTCGAGAGGGTCTCGGAGAGGTCGGCGGCGGCAGGCGAGCAGCAGCAGATGAGAGCGGTGCGGCAGTTGCCCCCGATGGAATCCGAGAGCAGCCGTGTGAGTACCGACGAGCGGAACGGAACGTGCGTCGTCGCACCCCCAATCTTCTTGCCTCCGCGAAGCTCCATCTCTGAATGAGTCAGGGCGTCGATGACGTTGCCGAGAGCAAGGAGGGACGTGTTGATCTTCTGCGCCTCGGCAAGGCCCTGCCCCTTGACACGCGAGCGCCCAACGTCCTCTGAGCCCGCCAGGTCCACTAGCACCATCTTCGCGTGCAAGACGGGACTCTGGCCAATGCCCTCGGTCGCACCCCGAGTAGCTGCCGCGCCATGCCAAGCCTGACGAACGGCCTCGACCGCCGAGCTGACGCGCTCGGTGCGCTTCACGAGGAGGGTGCAGAGTGAGTGCGATCGCGACGAGTGCTGGTTCAACTCCGTCGAGGCGAACACGAGGTACGCGGACGCCCTCTCCATCAGCGCAAGCGCCTCCTCAGTTGAGCTGACACTCCTGGTCGTCGCCCCTTGCACAAAGACGCCGTTCTTCTTGTCCTCGCGCAGGCTGAGCGAAGTGTCCTCAGGTGGCGCGTCCTTCGCATCACCCTTGATCGGTGTGTTTGCACCCCGCTGCGCGCTCCCGTGGTCACCAAAGGGAACTCGCGCGCTTGTGGCCCGCTTTATCGGCGTGCCAAATGCTGTCGCGCAGTTGCCGTTCGGTTCGGGCGCCCGTGGCTTCTCGCCGAGTAGGTCATAGATCTTCTCGCAGTAGACCTGGACGTATTGCATGCTGACCTCATACGAGTGCTCACCATCCGCAGCGATTGCCGAGAAGAGGTGCCGCACAGAGCGATGGGCCATGCCCTCATCCAAGCTCCCGATGCGCGCCGCCTCGCCCATGGTGAATGTTTTGCCCGATCCCGTCTGGCCGTAGGTCAGCAGCGCTCCATGGTAACCACGCAGGACTGAATCGCAAAGGGGTCGCCCCACCTCTTCAAAGAGCACTTCGTTGCTCTGGGCTCTGTGCACCGACGAGAATGCAAACAGCTCCTTTCGTCCCGAGTAAGGCATCTTCACCGCAATCGTACCCGCGGTCTCGTCGAATGCGATGTTGTCTGCCTCATTCTCAGGCTCGCTCGCATCAAGCGACGGCCGGAATTTTATGGTCACGCGTACGTTGCCCGTGGCGTCCATTTAATGAGACGATCGGCGAGATGGACGGGCGGTCAATCGGCGCTGAAAGCGGAATACGAGCGCTTTTTTGTGGGAAAACGTTTCTACAGATTTGAATCTCAGTCAGCCAGTCAGCAGTCAGTTTTCGTCGCGGTCCCCCCACGCGCGCTCACCACTTGCTCAGAGTCTCTAGATCACTTCCCCTCCGCCATAAATCTAGGGGACGCCGCCCCGGCCGCCACCAAACCGACCGCCGCCGCCGCCATAACCACGCCCTCCACCAACAGGAAACGCGCCTCCGCCAGTACCGAAGGCGCCGCCGCCCCGCAGCAGCTCCGCGAACCAATGCTCTTCGGGGGAGGAGCGCGGCCTCGCATCGGGATGGAGCGACGGAGGTGGCGCCGCGCCCGGCAGCAGCACAGAGACATGGATCCGTGGGGAGGGAAGGCGCAGGATGGCCGAGGCGACGTTGTTCTGGCCAATGCGCGGGAGCGACGGGTGTGGCGGGTCGCGCCGTACGCCGCGTGGCGGAGCCGGGTAGGGCGTGAGGGCCGCCAAGAGGCTCGGATCCGAGCGCACAGGCTGCTGCACTCGCGCCATCTGATGGCCGTCACGATGAGCGTGCTCCGCCGCGAGTTGCCAGAGCTCTGGTGCGAGGCAGTCCGTAGCCGCGGCATAAATGTACGTCGGCCCGAACCGGTTGCGTGCCGCGTCGTCAGGTGCGAGGGCGCCCTTGTGCTCCACGAAGACGTCGTGCAGCCGGCGTGCGTCCAGGAACGGGAGTAGCACGACGGCCTTCCATGAGGCGGATTGGCCGTTGAGGTCGAGGGGTAGCTGACGTGGATACTCTTCCGCAAGGGGGGAGGCGGGGTCGGTCATCAGGCTGGCGAGGCACGGCGGCAGTGCGTGTGCCGAGAGCGGTGGCAGCACTGCCAGCAGCTGCTCAAGCGGAGCAAACGGCTCACCGACTTCGAACGAGCTCAACTCGAGGGCATCATACCCCCACGCAGTCCCAAGGCCGACGAGGTCGGTCGCGAGCGGCGCGTAGTGGTAGCCAAAGTACCAGGTCCACGAGGGCACACCCTGCAGATAGTAACGGAGGACCCACTGGAGCCCGCGCACGTACTCGGTGCACAGCGCGCGCCGCTTCAAATCGTCCGCCGCACCGATGCCCAGCTTGTGCAGATAGTAGCGCTCGCGCCAGCCCGGCTCACCATAACGCACCAAGTCCTCCCCGGCAGCCATTCGACTTGCACACGCCGCAGCCGCCTCAAGCTCGTCAGCAAATGACGGGGCACGCATTCCCTCAAGCCGACTGTTCGGTGCTGGGGATGGCTGCGGCGGTGGTAGCGGTGGTGGCGGTGGTGGCGGTCGTAGCGCCAGGGCCCGCGCAGGTACGGCATCGGCCAAGTTGCCGCCATCCATCTCTTCCTCCTCCTCCTCCTCCTCCTCCTCCGCATCCTCCTCCGCCGCCGCCACTGCTTTCTCATCACCCTCCCCCTCGAGCCGCGCCCGCTTCGCTGGCGCACTCTCCTTCAGCCTGCCGCCAAAGGGCGCTGTCGTGAGCGCACTCGCGACCAGCCTGCCGCCATCCAACTCCTCCTCCTCCTCCTCCTCCTCCTCCCTGCGAATGGCGACGCCTGCTGACTCCTCCGAATCCTGACGAATCATGACGGATCCTGACGAATCCTCGCGCGGCCGCTTGGCGGCACCGCTCGCCGCACCCGCCGCACCCGCCGCCTCCGTTGCCACCGCCGCCGCCTCCGTTGCCACCGCCGCCTCCCTCGCCACCGCCGCCTCCGCCGCCTCCGCCGCTTCCGCCGCCTCCGCCGCCATCGCCGCCTCCGCCGCCCCCGCCCCCAGTGCGCCTTTGCGCGCCAGCACGCGGGCCGCCCGCCCCAGCACTGCGCCGCCTGCGCTGCCAGTGCCCACGATAACGCCGCTGGCGCTGCCAGTGCCGTGCTGCGAGCAATGCATCTGCCGCTCGTCGGCCGGAGTGCCCATCTCGGCGCGTCCGAGCCGCTCAAGCTGCCGCTGCCGTTCAGTGTGCTCGGCACGACGCCTCTCGCGGTGCTCCGTCTGCACCTTCGCCTCGAGCAGCGCGTGCTCGACGCGTCCGATCTGACCTGATGTGGGAAGCCATCAGACGCAATCAGACGCCATCAGAGGTCGTACTAGGCAATCAGACGCGTCCGATCTGACCTGATGTGGGAAGCCATCAGACGCAATCAGACGCCATCAGAGGTCGTACTAGGCAATCAGAGGCGTCCGATCTGACCTGATGTGGGAAGCCATCAGACGCAATCAGACGCCATCAGAGGTCGTACTAGGCAATCAGAGGCGTCCGATCTGACCTGATGTGGGAAGCCATCAGACGCAATCAGACGCCATCAGAGGTCGTACTAGGCAATCAGAGGCGTCCGATCAGACCTGATGAGGGAAGCCATCAGATGCAATCAGACGCAATCAGACGCAATCAGAGGTCGTACAAGGCAATCAGAGGCCATCAGAGGGTGCTCGACACGGCGCCCATTCTGACCGACGAGGGCGCCCAGCCGGGCAAAGTTGACATCGCCGTTGTTGGTCAGGTAGCCCTTGAGGCGCGAGGAGACTCCGAGCTTATACCTGCCATCGGAGAGGCCAGCAGAGAAGCCATCAGAGAAGCCATCCGAGGGCATCCGAGAGCATCAGAGAGGCCATCGGAGAGGCACTCACGGAGGCCATCGGAGAGGCCATCAGGGAGGCAATCAGAGAGGCACTCACAGTAACAGCATCGCTTCGAGGGCGCCCTCTCGGATCTCAAGGCCAGGGCACGGGGGCAAAAAGTCATTGCCCACGAAGAAGCATAAGAAGACGAAGTCGTCGATGGCGCGCTCGAGATCGAAGCCACCGCGCACGCCCGACCAATCGGCGTCGCGCATCTCGTGCGCGAGATACTCCCGAAGCGTCGCGATGCGCACCTGATGAGGAGAGCCATCAGAGGCCATCAGAGGTCATCAGAGGCCATCAGAGACCACCGGAGGCCATCGGAGGCCATCAGAGGCCATCAGAGGCCTTCGGAGGCCATCAGAGGCCATCGGAGGCCACCGGAGGCCATCGGAGGTCATCTCGTGCGCCATGGACTATCACAGCGTGCCGATGCGCACCACCTCCAACCCCGAAGAGAGGGCTGCGAGCGCTGCCGCCCCGCTGCCGCCCTCATGCGCCGCATCACCCTCCTCATGGGCGCCGTCGTGGGCATCGTGGATCGCGCCGTCGTGGGCGCGCCAGACGGGCGCCCGACCGCGTCCTCCGCCGCGCCCGCCGCGCCCGCCGCGCCCGCCCTTGCCGCCTCGCTGCAGCTCGCGAAGGATGGAGAAGCGCGGCTCGTGCGTCGCGAGCGCGAGCATGATCAGATCGGCGTCCATCCCGTGGATCAGGTGATGCGTCGTCGGCTCGTACCTGTCGAATCCGAGCGCCGTGGTGAGCACTTGCATGCGGAGCTGGATCCGATCGGCTCGTACCCGGGCGCGTGCCGCTGCGCGCGGATGAAGGCCATCGCCTTGTGCTCGCCCTCGCCCGGCACCTGATGAGGAGCGACATCAGAGGCCATCAGAGGCCATCAGAGGCCATCAGAGGCCATCAGAGGCTATCAGAGGCCATCAGAGGTCATCAGAGGCCATCAGAGGCCATCAGAGGCCATCAGAGGTCCATCAGAGGCCCATCAGAGGCCATCAGAGGCCATCAGAGGCCATCAGAGGCCATCAGAGGCCATCACGCACCGACGCGTCAGAAAGGATGATGCGGTAGCTCGGCGGCTCTGACGCGTTCAGCTGCACGAAGGCCCAGTGGCGCAGCCAGCGGCCGAGCATGGCCATGAACTCAGTGCCCGGCGTGATCACATTCGAGTCCATCGTCCGCGCCGCCGCGTCCGGCACGACGCGCCCGTCGGCCTGGTAGCGCTCGGGCAGCGACGCCTCGAGTGATCGCTTCTGCTCCGCCTCGAGGCTGGAGCGGAAGCGCCGGCCCCGCTGCTGGTTCATCTTGGCGCGAGGCGCCGGGCCGTCCACGGCGAGGAAGAGCAATTTGCGAGGCTGCGCGACGGCGATCAGCTCCTCGAGCCGACGCAGGATCAAAGCGTACACCTCCTCGTATGTGCTGGGCTGTGGGCCGTGCTCCGGGTGGAAGCACGGATGGATGATACCGTTCATGTCCACGTAGAAGTTGTCGCAATGGGAATCGTCGGGCGAGGTGACGCACGAGGGGTAGCGCTCCTTAATCCAGCGGAAAAAGGACGGCACGCCCATCTACGCGGGCGCGGCCTCGACGAGTTCCTCGACGCGATTCAGACTCTCCTTCTTCGTGTAGCTCTGTGAAAGCCAGTGCTGCTGCTGTGAAAGAGAGAAGTTGTAACCGGTACCAAGCAACTTACACATAGGCAGGACCCCCTGAATTGCGGTGGGAAACTGTTTCGTCGCGGTCCTCGCGCTCAAAGGGAAACGCGACGAAACTGGTCAACCAAAAATCGTAGCGATGAATCGACCCTCAGAGCTCAGTCAGGGTCGGCCAGTACCAGGCGTGCGGTGGGTCGGCTTGAGGGAGGCGCGCGCGCTTTGAAACAAACACAGCCACATCGCTCGGAACAAGACCTTGAGTGTCCGACGCCCTGGCCCCGAAGCCCTAGCCCAGAGGGCTTCATACCCATTCAGCCAACAGCCATGCCCGACTCCATTGTCGCTCAACCTGCTCCCCACCCGACGCAGTTCGTCTCAGCCGAGCGAGAACGAGCAAGTCGCACGCATCCCCACCAGCACGGAGGTACGCCTCACGCGCGCCGGGCGATCTGAACGCGTACCGCACACATTATGGAATCGGAACCGCACCTCTTGCATGTACCTCTGCCCGCGCCTGTTCGCATAGGGAACTGTCCACACTCAGCCAGCAGTCGCATCGCGTCGATGCCCACCCTCATGGCCATCGCACGAGCGGCCGTGGCCGACACCCGACGTAGGCGGCCGCAATCCGCACAGGCGGCGCGATGTATGCACGCCGAACAGGCGGCCGCCCGCCATCAACCCCCCATATGGAGCCAGAATCCCCCGGGCCGTCCCACACACACACACACCCAAGGGCGAGCACTAGTTGTTGACCACTTTTGCAGCTGAAAGCCAGCCTTTCCTTTGTTACACTGCGTTATGAATCGAGGTCTCCCCTTCCTCTGTCTCAAGATAGGTGTAACGAAGACTGCGCGGCACAAGGGTCAATGTATGATCAATCACTTTGCGAAGCGTTACCCGGGTATCTGGACAGCAGGTATGCAGGGGAGTTTGAAATCTGCTGGGGAAACTTACTCCATTTCCGTGATCAGGGGACCCGGGATGCCGCAGAGCGAGATACCCTTCTGCTTGGCGACTTCAGCGAGCATCTTGGCGGACTCCGCATCAAGCTGATTGCCCAGGAGGTTGGCCATCGTCAGCGCGCCTGTGATGCTCGTGCGGAGCGCCTCGGCGATCAGCTTTACACCAGCAGGGCCGATGTTCTCGTGAGACACGTCCATAGACATGATCTTGCTGTCCTTGTTGCCGCAGATGGCGGCGAAGATGGCACCCCAGCCCTCGTCCCCTAGCTGGTTGCCCCTGCTGAGATTGATGGACGTCAATGCGCCGTTGACGCGCAGAGCGTCGGCAATCGCTGTGATGCCCTCGGCGTTGTAAGTGCCTGTGGACACGCCACAATAAAACCAGACACCACAGAGGCGGGTGTTTGAGAGATTCAACTGCAGAGGCAAAGAAACAGACGGGTCAGGAGAGAGGGGTCAAGCGGGTGTGGGCTGATAAGGAAACATACCTTCCTGAGCGAGCTGTTGACGTGCAAGGCGTCCGCGAACGCCGTGGCACCCTTGACTCCAAGGTAGTTGCCCTGCAACCTGCAGGCACAAAAACCAGAAAGCACACGTTATAAGAAGGTGCCCAAAGAGCTGCATTCATTGACCCAGCGTACTCGATTTGGGTCAGCGAGCTATTGATGGCAAGTGCCTTAGCCAATGCGGTCGCTCCCTTTGGGCCGAACATGGTTGACACTCGTGTTGAACATGGTTGACACTCCGAGTCACTGCTCAGGTCAAGCGTTCTGAGGCTCTTACTCTGCTCGATAGCAACTGAGAGCGCCTCCACACCTTCGTCACCCAGCTTTTCGTTACCAACAAGCGAGAGGTGTGTCAATGCGCCGTTGACGCCAAGAGCGGCGGCAAGCTCCTTGATGCCCGTCATGTCCCTGCCGTAGTCAGTGAGTTGATTTCCGGACAGGTCGACGCTCATCAGCGCGCCTGTGACGGCTGCCATAGCAGCAACTGCGTTTGCTCCCATTGGACCGATGCCGTTCTTCTTGACGTTGAGCGACGCGAGCTTGGTCTCCTTGTTTCTCTTGATGGCCTCGCAGACTGCGCTTACGCCCTCATCCTTGAGGTCATTGAAGGAGAAATCCAGGGCCGTCAGCGCGTTGTTGACGCCAATCAGCGAGGCGATCACGATGGCGGAGGCAACACCGAGGCGCTTGTTTGAGAGATCGAGCGACTCGACTGACTCGGTGCCCTTGAGCTTCTTGATGGGCAGCGCATAACCGTCGAGGTTCACCTGAATGCGGAGAGCATAAACTGTCACAAAGTGTCCAAAACACGCTGGCCAGAGTTCCGCGTACCTCAGTCAAGGCGGCGCCTGTGATGCTCGTGCGGAGCGCCTCGGCGATCAGCTGGACACCAGCAGGGCCGATGTTCTCGTGAGACACGTCCATTGACATGATCTTACTGTCCTTATTGCCGCAGATGGCGGCGAAGATGGCATCCCAGCCCTCGTCCCCTAGCTGGTTGCCCCTGAGGTCGACGGACGTCAATGCGCCGTTGACCAAAAGCATATTGGCCACATGCTTGGCGCCTGCTGTCCCACCAATGTTGGAGCCAGTGCCACGAAATGAGCTGTCTCCGCTCAAGTCAAGCTCCTTGAGAGTGTTGTTGCCGACGAGAGCATCACAAAGGAACTTAGTGCCTTCCTCCCCCAACTTGTTTTTGGCGAGCGACAGCTTCGTCAGCGCGCCCATGGAAGGAATGAGATAGGAAATGAGCATGGCCACAGGCCCTTGGAGCCTCTTATTACATAAGTCCAGCTCCGTCATGGCACGAGGTGTGCCCTTGCCGCGGCCGCGGCCGCCGCCTCCGCTGCCGCCACCACCGCCACCCTTGGTGCCGACGGACTCGCGTTTCATCTCGGCCTTGAAGAGAGCATCCGCCTCATCTTCGCCACCGCCCTTTCCCTTGCCCTTGCCGCGGCCGCCACCGCCCTTACCCTTGCCGCCGCCCTTGCCGCCACCACCGCCCTTACCACGGCCGCCGCCCTTGCCGCCACCACCGCCCTTACCACGGCCGCCGCCCTTGCCGCGGCCGCCGCCCGTGCCGCCCGTGCCGTTGCCGGCATCGTCGGGTGCCTGTGGAGGAGGCACGGTGTCCTCCCGCATATGCTGCACCGGAACGCCGCATACCACACCTGAGCCCGCACAGGCAACGGCTGCGATCGTCAGCTTCAACGGTGCTTCTCCGTCGCCTGATATGCAGCTTTCGAGAGCAGCCTTAGCAGTACCACGAAGCAACGAAGGTGGCGGCGGCGGAGCGGCATCAAAATCAAACATGCCACCAAAATCAAACATGCCGCCACCAAAATGATTCGCCTCCTGGACGCCCAGATTCGCGGCCCGTACTTTCGCCACGTCCACCACAAAGCCGTAGCCATGGAGGCGCGCCAGCCCTGGCAGCATCCGCCCCGCTAGGGCCGTGTCCCCCGGACGGCCGGCCTCGATGAGCAGCTCAGCGTCCAGGTCGGTGATCTCTTCCAGATGTGTGGGTGCCGGCTGCCCGCGGCCGCGGCACAGGCGCGAGCAGAGGACACGCCGTGACAGCGCACGCCAAGACCGATTCACGCCCTTGAGCTCGCACAGCGTGGCCACGTCCACAAGGGCCAGAGCAGCCTCCTTGGCATCCTCCGTGGCTGGCACCGCCGAGAGTGAGGGCTGCCGCAGTGGTGCGGGCGGTGCCGAGGAGCTCGCCGCGCCGAGCTGCTGCGGCGCCCCGTAGCCTTCTGGTAGAAACACCGGCTCAGCGAGAGCCTCCGCGCGCTCCTCCGTGCCATCAAAGTCACTACTCGCGCCTAGCACCACGCAGAGGTCGTGAGCGCGCTGGCTGTTGAGCCGTTGTGCGATCGCACGCTGGATGTGCTCGAGCGCCCTATTGGCGTCGAGAAAGTTGGCACCCTCGACGAGCTCCATGAGCTGCGGCATCGAGCACTCGTCGACACTTGGCCGTGTGGAGCCAGGATCACTCAGCTTCCCCAGCAAGTCAAGCGTCCAGGCCGCAATTGCCTGGGTGACTGGGTACACGCCATCCTCGGGAGGGGCGTCGTCCATGAGATCCTTCAAGGTGCCCGCATTTCGCGCGGCCTTGCGCGGCCACGTGACCTCTTCTCCCCCTCGCGCACGCACGCGGATTCGCTCGTCGTCGGCCGTGCCCGTTGTAAGAGCGTCAGTTGCGCTGGTGCCGAGTTCGTCGCGTGCGGCCATCGCGTCAGCACGTTGCGGGACAAGGCGCTTGGGCAAGGCTCGGAAGATGAGGCTCGCAAAGAGGGCCTGCGCTCGGGACGCTCGGGAAATGCAAATGTGGGAAAACAAAGGCGCACAACCACGAACAACCGGTGCTAGTGTGTGAAAACATGGCCGTCTTCCTCTCGGGGCAACGTGGGGAAATAACCGTTGACCGCCGTTCTGCCCTCCATTACTAAGGGTACAGTTGTACGGCTGTCACCAATTCCACGCTGACGGCGACGCGAACGATCGGATGCGCAACCGTCCTCGCACGGTCGCGGCTCGCGCGCCTTCTTGTGCTTGTCGCTAGCGCCGGCGCGCCGCGAGCCGAACCGCGAACGGCTGATCGAAGCGACCTGACCAAACGGGCCCTTTCGCTTTAGGTTTAGACACACCCTCAATCCGCGCGATACATGTAATTCGCTTACAGCGCACACGATCACGGAGGTCGGGGCCCCAGTGGCACCTCCAGGTGCCACAGGACGACCCCCTGGTGTTCTCCAACGAGGACGCTGTACCGTGACCTTTACGAGCGGCCAGCGCCATGGCCACCGCTTCCTTCCCATAGCCGCCGTCCCATGCAATCCCGATCATGCAACCCACTGCACATCCGAAGGCCCTCCCCGCGCCACGTGCTGCCTGCTTCAGACCCCTTCGTGCTCACGGCCCTTTGCATGCACGGCCCTCCACAGGGCGCGCCCACCGCCTCGAGTGCGGCGACCCTTGCGGCGATCAAGGCGGCGATCAGGGCGGCGATCAGGACACAGGCGCCACATTCAGCAGCGCGGCGTTCTCATCCACCCGAGTGCCCCTGGGCTGCCGTCCCTTGGAAGCCGTTACGGAAGCTGCCTTCTTGGCGGGCAGGTAGTCCTCCTCGTCCTCCTCGTCGTCGTCGTCGTCGTCGTCGTCCTCGTCCGAATCCTCGACGTACTTGGCCTTGGGTGCGACCCTCGGGGCCGCCTTGGAAGGCGCTGCCTTGCGATTCGCGGGCTCCTTCGCCACACGGCGCATCGGCTGGCGGGCGCCGCCGCGCGCCGCGTCCTCTCCATCCAAACCGAGCGAGGCGCGCCGCTGCTGCTCCTTCGTAGTGCCTGCCTTGAGCTGGAGCGCCGAGCGCAGCCCGCGGTGCAGATCGAGCACCTCCGAGGCCGAGAGCGACGGCGCCTCCAGCTCCTCCTCGTCGTCCTCCTCCTCGTCCTCCTCCTCGCCCTCGGCCGCCTCGCCCTCGGCCGCCTCGCGCGCGTCAGCGTCGCGGAGTGGCTGGCGCTTGGCGAGCAACGCTTGCAGCTTCTCGCGCAGCTTCTCGACGTGCTTCATGCTCGGCTTGTCGAGCGCTCGGGACAGCATCGTCGCATACCTCTCGATCACATGCACCAGCGTGGCCAGGCGCGCCGAGTTGAGCGCCTCACGCCCGACGTCGATCGTACCGAGAGTCTTGGCGATCGCCTTGAGCACCTCCTTGTGCTCCTCAGCACCTTCGCCATCCGCCTCGTCGGCGACGAGCACGACCGCCTCGCACGCGAGCGCGAGACCAATCTCGAGCTGCATCGCCGTGGCCGCGGCGGCGCCTATCTTGGCGGCCTTGGCGGCCGGCAGGGTGCCACTCTCGACCCTCACCGCCGCGCGCTTGGTCGCGAGAGCGCGCGCAGCCTCTGCGGCCTTGTCGAGGGCGAAGAGAAGCAGCTTGTCGAGCGGCACGCTCGCAAAGCGTGAGCCCTCGGCGGCCGCGGCGACGGTGCGCAACGCCGGGAGCACCGCACGCCCCACGTCGCCCGCAGCGGCCGACCGGCCGAAGAAAAGAGCGAGCGTCTGCGCGAGCTGCGCAGCGTCATCGGCAGCGGCGCTCGCGGCGGCGGCGGCCTCGGAGCCGGCGGGCGCGGCGGCGGGCGCGGCGGGCGCGGGCTCGAAGTGCACGAGCAGCAGCTGCGCGAGCAAGCTCGAGGAGCGGAGCGCCCGGGTGTGAAGCAGCTTGCACACGCCGAGCACGGCCGTGCGGCGCAGCGAGCCTGGAGGCCCCTCGAGCGCGGGGCTCAGGAAGGCCCAAACCGCGTTCGCGTACGCGTCCTCCTCGGGCGCGCCTGGCGCGCCCTTCTCGGTAGCCTCTGCTGCCCGGTCGTTGGCCTCAGCGTCGGCCTCGGCATCAGCGGCGGATGGCGGCGGCAGCAGGGCGGCAGGCGAGTGGAGAAGCAGCAGGTCGAGCGTCGCCCGGAGCGCGGCGAGACGTACTTTGGGCTGTTCGATCCGAAGCGCCTCGCGCAGCAGCGGGAACACCTTTGTGGCGCGCTCCGCCGACGTCTGCCCGTACAGACCGTAGCATTGCATCGCGAGGGTGCGGCAGTCGACGTCGGACTTTGCGATGAGATCCACGTCGAGCCGGCCGCCTTTGGCGATCAAGTCGTCCAGCTTGAAGTTCTCGAGGCTCGTGACGGCATCCGAGGCGAGCAGCAGCACCGTGAGGCGGAGCGCGCGCTCCGAGCGCTGCGCGAGAACCTCAGGCGCCGCCTGTGGCCGGTTGGCTGCCTCAAGATCCGCCACCTCGGCGTCGAGCAGCGCATACTCGTTGCGCAGCAGGCAAGCCGCCTCGAGGTCCTCAGCCGCGACAGCAGCCTTGACCTCGTCGGCAAGCTCGAGCAGGCGCGCGTTCGCCTCGAGCAGCCGCTGCTGCCGGTCCATGCGCGCCTGCGCCACCGCGTCGTCGCCCTCGGCGCCCTCGTCGCCCGCGTCGTCCTCGGGGTTGATCACCTCGTCGATTGCACCGAGCACTTCTTCCGCAAAGGCCGCATACCGCGGCACCATGAGCCCCTCGGCCTCGTCGGCCGGCTCGTCGGCGGGCGGGCACGCGCGGCACAGCGCCTCGAAGAGCGGCTCGAGGGCGGCGTCGGGCGTACTCGGAGCGGCAAGCAGCTCGCGGCAGTGTTGCACGAGCTGCACGCGCCCGTGCTCGTCACTTCGGACGTCGGCCATCGCTGCGACGCGCGCGAGCTCGGCGAGCCGCGCCGCGTGCGCGGGCGTCGTCGCCGCGCCTTTGCATAGGGCCCCTGCCGCCACGAGCGCATCGCACAGCGCCGCGAGCTCCGGCGCCGCCTCCGCTGCGACGTCAGCCGAGTGACACTCGCGCAGCTGCTCCAGCTGAGCACGCAGGCATCGCACCGCCTCCGCCGGGCCGTCGGTGGCGGCCCACGAGGCGGCGGCCGCCTCGAGCAGTCCCTCGCTCTTCTTCGTCGCCTGCTTGGACGGCTTCGCGCCCCCATGTGCCTCCTCGTGCTGCGCGATGGCCTTGAGCGCGAGCGCAGCGGTCGACTCATGAGAGACCCAATCGAGGGCGCGGAGCAGCTCGAGCACGTCGCCGCCGCAGCCACAGGGAGGCTGGTCGCTCTCGCGCGGCGCGAGAAGCCAGCCGCGCAGCACGAGCTCCGCCGCCTTGGCCGCCACCTCGGGCACGCGGTCCTGCAGCGCCGCCTCAAGCAGCTCGACACGCTGGGCGATCGTGAGCCATCGCATCTTGACTTTGTCCATGAGCACCTGGAGCGCGTGCAGGCGCACCTCGGCGCTCACGTCGCGGATGCGCTGCAGGACGGCCTTGATCGTGATCGGAGAGATGGCGAACGCCACCGCCGCCATCGCCGCCATCCGCACCTCCACTTTATCGTCGTCGTTCAGCATGCGCAGCAGCTCGGCGGTGACCTTGTCCTGCTTCCCTTGGGACGGATCCTGCAGCCGCGCGACCGCCTTGGTCGCCGCGGCGCGCACGATCTGCTCGCGGTCGCGACAGCGCTCGAGCATCTTCGCCTCGACCTCCTCGAAAAGCTCGTCGCTCAGCTCGACTTCGTCGCCGATCCGCTCGAGCATCTGGCCGATGAGCTGCACCGAGCGGAAGCGCACTGCCTTGTCCTTGGAGGCCGACAACTTGAGCAGGCGGAGCGAGACGCGCTCGACAAAGTCCTCGTCGAAGGCGGCCTCGCCGCCGTGCTTGGTCGCGAACTGAACGATGAACTCGAGCACGTTTCCGACCACCTTCTCGGCCGCCTTCTCGCGCTTCGAGTGGCGGAGCACGCACGCGATGCACGCGAACACATCATCGTCAAAGGCGGCCCTGTCGGTCGCGGCCGCGCGCAGCGCGTACAGAGCCTCCGAGCACGCGCGGTGTTTGGACAGCGAGAGCTGCGCTGCGTGGAAGATGGACGCGATAGTCGGAGGCGCCATAGCCGGTGGAACCGGGAAAAACTTTGTCGCGCTTTTGCTTCGTGAATTTGAATCTTTGGGACGCCGTTTCGACCCTCGCAGTTCTCTACAGAGCCTGGGCTTTTCCCTTTGGGAAATTGGCTGCCATTCATGATCGCCACGCCGGGGATGCCTCTCGGAAGTCCTTCGACTAAAATGGATTCGACCGCGTTTGTCGAGACACGGCCGACGCTCGTCGCGTCCTTGCGCAGCGTGACCACCAAGCTGCTAGAGAGGCAGCAGCCACCCCTGCCATCGCGCCGCGTCGCTGCGACCAGCTACTTTCCGCACATCGTGCACCAGACGTGGCGCACGCATGAACTTCCCCTGGGGCTGCGCCGGTTGAGCAAAACGTGGCAGAAGCACCTGCCGCGCTGGAAGTACCGCTTGCACACGGACCAGGACAACCTTGAGCTCGTGCAAAAGCACTATTCGTGGCTGCTGTCCGCCTATCGGCGTTTCAGCGCTATCCAACGCGCCGACACCGCCCGTTACCTGTACATGCACGCGTTTGGAGGTGTCTATGCGGACCTCGACGTCGAGCTGCTGCAGCCGCTGCGCTCGCTGCTTCGCGCACAGCGCCATTTGAATGTCAGCGTGATCCTCGGCCAGGAGCCGCTCGCGCACGCGCTGCTGCTCGAGCGTCGCCCGCGCCAGGTGTGCAACGCGGTGCTCGCGTCAGTGCGTGGCCACCCGTTTTGGTTCGACGTGCTCAAGCGCGTCGCGAGCGGCGCCGCCCACGCGGACCCGGTCAGCTCGACCGGCCCGCGAATGCTCGAGCAGGCCCTCAGCGCGTGGAACGCCACCTCGGGGCACCAACACCGGTACGGCGGCATCGTCGTCGTAGCGCCCGACGTCTTCTTCCCGACATGGGACCCTATGCAGGCCGACACCTTCCGGCAGCGCTGCGGCACGCGCGGGCAGGACGGCGGCAGCACAGTAGGCTCGGGCGAGCTCAAACACGCCATCGAGGGCACTTGCGCCAAGCTGCGGGCCGACGGCTTCCAGCCGACAGTGCCCAAGGACGGTTCCGCGTACACCAACCACCTTTGGTCGCACACGTGGATTCCGGGCGCTGAAAAGCGGAGTGTTATTGACTGATGAGCTTAGTCAGGCTCTTTTAAGGGTCGCGAGCGCGGCCCGGGTGCGTGTTGGAGAGCCCTATGTGTTAGATTGTGGGCGCGTAATTAGAATCTGCGACCAGGCTACCCACGCCACAATTGCAACGCAATATCCGAGGTTATTTAAATTCATCATTTGAAAATCGATTTGAAAGGATTTGTAAATGTCATTTTGGAACTACTATTTCAATTAGTTTGAAGTTGGCACCCGTACACCCCTCGCCACGTGTACACTGCTTGTTGGCGTGTGAAATACTTACTTACTTACTTACTGAAGTTGGCACCCGCCTGTCAGTCAGTCAGACCATGCAAGTCTAATGACCTCCCGAACCATATTGCAAGAATCCACATTCAGGCAGCTCGTAAAGCTCACAAGTCGTGGCTCCTCCTGCCGACGCTGCTTCGGCCTACGGCTGTTCATGCAATCGAGCCCCGGTCGCTCCTCTTGGCGTGTTTGCTTCACGCAAGGCGCTAAAGAAGCTCTTGGAGTACATTTCGCTTCCACGGCGGCCTGCTCGCGGCTGAGTAGAAGCTTTAGGTAGTCGGGCGGATGGAGCACGGGTAGCTTGGAGCTCTTTGAGCAGACTCTCGGAGTGCCCCGAGTGCTCCGAGGAAAAGGAAGAGTCCCTGTGAGATCTCGTACCACGGGGTAGAAGGGCAGACTCCATGTCAGATTGGTCGCTCCCGGGCTCTGAGCCAATGAAGGAGTGGTCGCCCTTGACGAAGGAGCGTGTAGCTGAGGTGAAGGAGTCGCCTTTGGCGGCAGAGAAATTCGAGGAGTCGCCCGTGGTGCTCGTCTTCGTGAATTTTACCAGAGGATGGCCTGACTCGGCCATCGTTTGTGCCATTGTCCGTGGCTCCCCATCCTTGAGCTCTTCGGGGCGGAAAGCATGTTGCATCAGCACGCAGACGAGCGGTGCTTCCAGAGCTTGGATGACGGTCAACCACGACATGTTCTCGGGGCCTGCAAGCACTTCCAGCAACGGTCTCTGGATTTGGTCCATAGCCACGATGACTTTGATGGACGCAAATTTCCAAGCTGTCCTCTGATCACGGAGCGGCACGTGGGTGATCATGAACATGACGAACAACGAGTAGGACGCGAAGAGCGCTATGACCAGCTGCATAATGAGGAGGGCCACATGCTCATAGAAAGCAAAGGTACCAATGTTAACCAAATCTCTCTCGATTGCTGTGCGCGACACGGTCTCGAGTGGGGCGACGATCGCAAACAAACGCAACGAGGCACGTAAACTTACGAGTAGGTCGAGCGATGGCAATGCCTCCCTGCCGCATGGTGTCCAACCGCAGCCTGGCAAGAGGAAGAAGCAGCCAAGTGGCGGAACCGCCCAGTATTTGAGCGGTGGTTGGTCCATCAGCACACCGTGCACGGATTCGAGAGCATAGGCGTGTTTGTCGAAGAAGAGCACGGCCGGCGCAGGGCCTTTCGTGGCAGATCGGTATGTAAGCAACAAGAGGAGATCGATGAACGTATTCATGGTTGACGCTAAGAAGATGTGAGATAGAAGCGAGGCATACTCAATCATTTCGGGCAGGACTACTGCCAATGCGTGCGAGACACCGTAGATGACGGGGAAGACCACAATGCGGTAGTAAAGTCCCCGCCGACTTGATGGGCCCGTGTTGTCGTACAGTCCATCGACCGTTTGCTGATGGATGTATATAGCTGCGAGAGCTCCGAGCAGCGCGAGGGCGCAGCGCACGACGTACATGTAACACTCGTCGTCGACGTCGACCTCATGATCGGGCTTCATTTCGTGCGCCTGAGCGGCCCACGAGCAAGTTTCTATCTCACAAGTTTGCTGGACACCTGGACTGGGTAGCCCCATTTTGGGGCGCGAAACTTGAAATCCCACAGAGGGTCATGCACTACCTCCACCTTTCGCTCATCACCCCCCCAAAGGCGCGCACCGCCACAGATTTTGCCCTGTTTACCCACGCTCTCCCAGGGCAGTTCGGCTTCGGAAGCTCTACTGCAGCTCGACGTCGCGCTTCGTGCCGTCCTCGTTCACACCGAGGCGCGCCTGCTGCTCCTCTGTGTACACGGCCGCGGTCCAGCCGCCCATGTCCTTCGTGCCCACTGGCCGCTCGAGCTCGCCACGTGTCCAGGCAGGGCCGAGAGCGCCCACGAGAGCGCCGCTCATGATCGGCGCCGGGTGGTCCAAGTCGAGCACCTCATCGTCCTCGGCAGCAGCTGGGAGGGCGGCAGTTGGGAGGGCGGCAGCTGGGAGGGCCTCTGTGGCGAGTGCGTCGATCTCCTGGGCAAGCGCATCCACCTCCACCGCCGCCTCAGTGGCAGCCTTGGCGGCGGCCTTGGTCTTAGCGAGCGCCTCGGCCTGTGCGGCCGCTTCGGCTTCGAGTGCCGCCTGCGCCTGCGCCCGCGCCTGTGCCCGCGCCTCCTCTTCGGCTTCCTCGGCCGCCAGCTCGGCCGCCAGCTCTGCCTCGGCTGCCTCGCGCATCTCCGCCGCCTTTTTGGCAGCGGCCGCCTGCATGGCCTCGACTTCGAGACGACGCCGCTCCGCGGCTGCAACACGTGTGGCCTCCTGCGCCGCCTGCTGCTGCTGCTTCTCCTCTTCGGCCGCGGCCGCCTCGGCCGCCGCCGCGGCGGCCGCAGCACGCTCGCGCTCCTGCTTCGCCTGCTGCTGCTCGCGCAGCGCCTGCTCGGCACGGCGCTCCTCCTCCTCGGCCTCGAGGGCCATTTGGCGCGCGCGCTCCCGCGCCGCCTTCGCACGCGCCATCGCCTCCATCGCCGCCTGCTCCTCGGCCGCGGCCGCCTCGAGCGCCGTGCCGAGCGCCGCTTGTGCCGCCGTCTGCGCCGCGCCGCCGGCCGCGCCCGCTGCCATCGCTGCCACTGTGGCGTGCCCAGGCACCGCAGGCGCGGCCGGCGGTGCGGCGGCGGCGGAGGCGGAGGTAACGGTGGCGGCCGAGGCGGCGGCGGCCGAGGCGGCTGCGGCCGAGGCGGCGGCGGTGGCGGCCGCGTCGACTGGCGCGAGCTCTGGCCCGCCCACGGGCGGCGCCGCGGCCACCGCGGACGCGCTGGGCACATAGTGCGCCATCAGCGCCATCGCTGAGTTGCCGGGGAGGTCACCCGGGATGGCGCCCGCCGCGGTGAGGGGACCATGTTGTTCCAGGACCGAGCTTGAGGCTCCGGTGGCGGTCGAGTTGCGCATGCACGCAGCCTTGATGTCGGAGGTGAAGTGAGCCTGCAGCTGAGCGTCGGGGCCGTCGGCGACGCCATCGAGCGCGATCTCGAGCATCGCTGTGTTCGCCTTCATCGCGATGTGGATGGCCATCAAGCCCGCGACCCCGATCGTGTTCCGGCGTAAGTCGAGGCGCTGCAGCGCGACGTTGCCCTCGAGCACCTCGGCCATGGCGACGCCGCCCGCCTCATCCAGGCGCGTGTCGGCGAGGCCGAGCGTATGCAGCGCGCTGCTCCGGTTCGCGCACAGCGCCTCCTTGAGCACGAGCGCTGCCTCACCGCCCACACCATTCGACCCGAGGTCGAGGATCTGGAGTGTCGTGTTGGCACGCAGCCCCGACGCTAGCGGGCTCATGCCCTCGGCGCCGATCTGGTTGCGCCAGAGGACGAGGCAGCGCAGCCCGTGGTTCTCGCGCAGCGCGTCGCCCAGGTGCGCGCACCCCGCGTCCCCGAGTGCGTTCTCACGCAGGTCGAGCGACGTGAGCGTGTGGTTCCCGCGCAGCAGCCTGCCCAGCACCTCCGCCGAGCGCACCGTGAGCCCATTCTCGCCCAGGCGCAGGTTGACGAGAGTCTCATTGGAGAGCAGGCCGTCAACGAGCGCACCAAGGTTGTTGTGCTCGATGTCCGCCTTCTCGAGGTGCAGCAACTGCAGCTTACAGCGCGACGAGGCAAGCGCGCTGCCGAGTGGCGCGAGCGCCGAGAAGGAGGCGGGCGCGAGCATCGAGAGCCCGCCCACGAGGCGTCCGCGGTTGCCCTCGCCGAGCGAGTAGAGGTTGTTCCCAGAGAGGTCGAGGCACAGGAGCGACGACGACTCGAGGAGCAGCCCCGCGATCGCCTTGACACCCTTGCCCGTGATCTCATTGTACCCAAGGTCGAGGCGGAAGATCGTCGGGTGCGTGTTCAGTGCGGAGGCCACGGCTACGGCGCCCTCGTCGCCGATGTCGGTGCCCTCGAGGTTGGCGAATGTGATGTAAGAGTCCGCCGACAGCACCGCCGCGAGTGCACTAGCGCCCTGCCGGCCAACCTTGACCTCGCGCAGGTCGAGCGTCGAGATCGGCACCGCCGTCTCGGCAGCCTTTTGCAAGATGGCAAGCAGCTCGCCGCACGGCGGCGCCGCCTGGCCCTGCGCCGCCTGCTCCTTGAGCGCCGCCTGGTACGCGAGGAGCAGGGCCTCGGCGTCTTCCATGCGCGCCATATTCTGTGAAGACACCAGCGTGTATTGGTGACCTTCCCCCGTTTTGGTGCGAGCGCACCATCGATGTTCGCTGACGCTATACGCTACGGATTTCGCCCCGAGAAGAGCGGCCGTGTGAAGGCCTCTCCGTCTCGTTTGAAGGTGTCGTGATTGTCGTGAGCGGTAATGGCGCCCATCAGTCCAAAGCACGTCCTGGCCGCCCCCATCATCGATTTCCCCCATGGTACCATCCTCATTCCCGCGGTCACCCCTGCGGCGGAGCTATCTGCGGCAGAGCAACGCAATAAGCGTACGGGTGCTCACTACCTCTGGGCGCGTCCTCCCGCCGTGGAGAGCGCAAAGGCAGCGGTACGCGGGATGCTTCCGCTCCAGTGGCCGCTGACGCGCCGCATGGATGACTGGCAGGCCGCGTACTTCGCCTTCTACGACCTGGGCATTGCACTCGGACCGATCTCACGCTTCAAGGAGCCACCCTTGTCCTCGCCAAATGGCGCCGTGAAGCTGCTGTACGGCTCCGTTGCGTCGGCGATGGGTGCCTTCGTCGCTGGCGGTCTAACGGTGCCCCCCAAGCCCGGAGGTCGCCGGCTGGACGAGGTAGTCACGCGCTGGCGCCTCGTGACCGATGTGACTCAGCGTGCTTGCCGTGAGAAATCGGATCGGCACGACTTTTGGCGGCTCGCTGGCGTCTCGGCGTGGTGCACTGCGCTGCTGGTGCGCGGCCTCGAACAGGGCGGCCGGATGCCCGAGGAGCTCATCCAGCACCTCGTTCAGGTCGCCCTCCTCTCCACCTTTGCCGCCCCGCCGCCGCCGCCAGTGACGACGAGGACGACGGCGGCAGTGGCCACGGCCTCCTCCACAGCGCAAGCCTCCACTACCTCCTCAGCGTCGGCACAGGAGCCTGCGTGCCGTGGAGGCGTACCCGGGGCCGTGTGCACGCGCTGTGGCGAGGGACTCGCGCTCGTGAGGCCGCCGCTCGCGCCAATGAGGCCGCCGCTCGCGCCCGTACTGGAGCCCAACGCGTGGCCTGTGAACGTGAACGTGCGGCCTGGTGCCGTCGCCGCTGCAGCGGTGGGCAAACGCCTCCGTGCGCCGCAGGTCACGCCTCCGGGTACACCGTTTGATGATGGCTACGGCGGCGACGACGAGGGGGTCCTGATGCGCTCGAGGCGCAAGCGGGGCGGGTCGCGGACCTCTCCAGCAGCGGCCAGCCGGCCAGCGGCGAGCGGGGCGGAGGCTGCACGCTGCCGATGATGCTGATCCGGTGATACACAAAGGCGGAAATTTCAGATAATATGCAGGTTCAAGCTCGAACGAGGCAGTGGTGTGGTGAGCGCGGGGGACCGCGCCGAATCACTGTAGACTGACTGACTGTATGTCTGTGAGTCTGTTACTCCACTCTCGACCGACTCGAGGCTATTCTTCACTGTTGACCGAATGGTGCGGAACCGTCCTTTGGTGAGCGCGCGCTCACCTCCGCGCAGTGAAACTTCAAACTAAGTCTATTCACGGTCGTCGGCCTATCCCCACCAGGAATAAACTCGTGCCTGTAGCAGCCGCGCGCCAAAGGGGCGAACGGGGCGCTCCGGTGCGTCTGCCCGATGCAGGGCGACATGACGCTCGTGGCCGATATGTGCGCAGGTTGGGCGGTAGGCAAGGGCGCACTACTTGCGGGCTCGCTTCGAAAACGAAGTGACTGGCTAAAGGAATGGAATGCGCGCTTTTTCGTGCTGACTACCAATGAGATCGTCTGGTTCAGCAGATCCGACATCAAGGAGCTTAAGTGCGCAAGCTGGCGCTTTGACACGACCTCGAGCAGCGCGACCGACCGGCGGGCGATCACCATCCTTTCGGGCGTTACAGCCGAGATCAAGGGCGACATTATGGTCGTCACGTCGGCGAACGGTAAGGACACGATTCAGGTGAAGGCCGCAACAGAGGCGGAGCTCAAGGCGTGGCGGGACGCCATCGAGCAGGTGCTGCTCGGTCTCGAGCTCGACGCGCGGCTGGCACGCACATTTGTGCGCGAGCGCGGCCTCCTCTTCTCCGACAAGGGCTTCGAAGAGCTGCCGCACACGGGCAGCCGCAACCATCTCGAGCGTAGCGTGCGCAAGACGTACTACGCGTGCACCAAGGCGGCAGCCAAAAAGTCCGCACTGAGCAAGATGCTCGGTGGCGGCGGCGATGACGACTACAAGCACCTGCTGATGAGCCTCACCACGCTCCCTCCGAACCTTCTCGAATGGACGGAGGACCAGAGCATCGCCTTTAGCAACATCGTCGACGCGATCACACAGAGCGCCCACCCGACGCTGTCACCGCCGACGCATCAAGAGCTATGCCTCAAGGACGGGCGGCTCGTGACGGTGCGCCGGCTGCTGCCCAACGGCTCGCTGCGCGACCTCATCCACAAGGTGCCCGATCCCAAGCTGCCCTGTGCTCTCAAGTACGGGCGTGCTGTGCAGACAGCACCGGCCCCGCCACCCACGCCCGCCGCCGCTGGGACTTCTTCACTCGGCGGATCCCCGTCGACAGGATCGGTGGGCGCACCGCTCGAGCGGAGTCCGTACGGCCCGCAGCCGCTGCCGCCTGCCAAGATGGCCCTCTTCGGACGCCAACTCCTCGAGGGCCTTCGTTTCCTCAAGGCCGCCGGCCTGCCCGCGGTGCACGTGCATGCCTCCAACCTGCTGCTGCGCAAACTGCCGGTGCCAAGCTCGGCGCCTGCGCACCTCGGTTGGGCCATCTTGATTTCCGAGGTGGAGCTTGGGCTGATCGGCTGCACGGCCTACGCGGAGGCGCGCGAGCTCGCACAGCCCCGCCTCGCCCTCGGAGCGACCGTCCCATATTCGGTCACGCGCGACGTGCTCGCCTTTGGCCACGTGCTCTTTGAGATGCTCACCGCGAAAGAGCTCTCGGAGTCCGAGCTCTCGCGCTGTGTCGGTGCGCGCTTGCACTCGCCCGTCTTCCCCGGCCCGGTGGCCGCCTGGAATGTCATCTTCTCCATCTTCTTACCCAGCGCGGACGTGGCCCGGGGGCCGACGATCGTCGAGCTGCTCGCCGAGCCGTTCTTCAGCGTCGAGCTGCCGCCCGTTTGGACGGATGCATGCGCGGCTGCCACACCGCCCGTCTTCAGCGGACGCGACGCCGCTCTGCTCAAGGCGAGCCGAAAGCGCTACGGCGGCGACATAGTCACTATTCAGCCGGTGACGGCGGCCGACGCGAAGGCGGCGGCCGACGCGGAGGCAGGGCTGCCGCCCGCGGCGCCGCCGACGGCACCTGGGCCGGTGGTCGTCTCTGACTCCCCTGAGAAGAAGAAGAAGAAGAAGGCGATCGCCACTGTGAGTACCCACGAGATCGGCGAAGGCCCGATCGGCCTCACGATCGCAGAGGAGGCGGGTGGTCGGCTGGTGGTGGCGACCGTGGCGGAGGGCGGACAGGCTGCGGCGGCGGGCGTCGTGGTGGGCGGCACGCTGCTTGCCATCGGTGAGCAGCTCATTAGCGGGCTGGGTCGCAAGGAACTCGAGGAGCTCATCGGCCGCGCGAGCCGGCCGCTCGTGATGCGCATCCAAGCACCGACTACCAAAGCTAAGGCGGCGGAGCGGCGGCGTAGTGAGTCCAGCACGGTGCCCCCGGAAGTGTCGCGTAACGCCGCCGCCCACGACGGCGGCAGACCCGACGGGTCCGCCTCCCTCGATTCCAAATTTGGGTCGTCCGCCTCGCTGCGGACGGGCTCGGACGAGTGGGACGAGGACTGACCGCACGGACGGCACACTCGCACAAACCCAAGCACATGATACATTCGGGTCCACGCGTGCACGATGAAGTCATGTTCACCACTGAGATCGTCCTAGTGGATTGTCTGACGGAAGTGACTTATGAGATTATTTAACCTGATTCTCGGCTAGATACCCTAGCTACAAAGTACAAATAATCTACCTAGTTGGCCGTTCGTACATCCGATCCCTTCATTGAAGATGTCGTCGAGGGCACCACTGTGCTCATGCGTTTGGTGGCTCCTCCCAATCGCAACAGCCGGTAAAGTTGCTGATGTAGCCGCTGCTGGTCCTGTTGAATTAGCTTTAGTACAGCCTGACTAGTAGGGGGGGGCGTGATCGGTCGTCGGTCAAGAATCGAAGCTTCTTGACCTTGACCAGCGTCTGCTAGCACCTCAAGCTCGCGACTACTGCCGCTAGGATGCTGCGCTGCTTGGGCGGCCTCGAACGCCTTACGTCGCTCAGGCGACGAGGCTGACAGAATCAGACCGTTGGGAAGCTTGGTGTTGTACCCGTGGAGCCTCTTGAATGCGCGTCGGTGCATTCCGCTCAAAGCGTTCTTGACGTGCTCCTGCTCAAAGGTCTTCATAGCAAGGCTCATTCTCATCTCGGGATTCTCGTCGCCCCCCGATTCACGAGGATCTCGCTGCTCACGACGTCGCCCAATGATGAGTGGCGGAACGACCACGCCCGGCACAACCTCTTTGAATTGGTCGAGGTCTGCGCCGGATTTGTGGTAGTTGCTCTCGATAATCCCATGGAGCAAGTCGCGGAACGCCACGCGTCCCTCTTTGTCCTGGTGCACGTGTAACGAGAGGCAGAGAGTCTGGGCCTGCTGGAGCGTCTTGCCCTTGACGCCCAGCGGACGCGGCAGCTCGAGAATCAGCGCCGGCACGTCATCCATCTTCATGAAATTGGTCGCGTTCGGGTCGTAATGCGCCCAGGCTTCCATGAACATCTCGAGGTCGGATGCAGAGACGAGATCGGGGCGTGTGTCGTGGAGCGTCGCGAAGTTCTCGATGATGACGGCCACCACGAGATTGAGGAATATGAAGCTGCTCAGAACTTGGAAGGAGATGAAGTATGGCACGGCCACGGTCGAGCCACAGTCACCCGCGGCCTGCGTGCACGTGCCGCTTTCCTCGTTCTGCATCGCGTCGGCCATGATGCTTGACCAATCGTCGCCCGTCATGCACTGGAAGAGGACGAGGAAGGCCGAGTTGAACGTGTTGAGATTGCGGAAGCTGGTGATGCCGCCCTGTACGCCGTGGTGAGAGACGAAGGTGAAGAGGTTGACCCCGAGGACGGCGTAGATGAAGAGAATCAGACAGAGCAGCGAGCCCACGTTGAACAGCGCC
>Ga0210241_100427_pt1 | contig 37179 bp, 27 predicted proteins | sample ChrtobMetP5a_8mM_FD_155488 | JGI IMG/M metagenome (GOLD analysis project Ga0210241, IMG submission 155488) | Chrysochromulina tobin associated microbial communities from unialgal haptophyte culture, Seattle, Washington, United States - P5a_8mM | ecosystem: Host-associated > Algae > Haptophytes >...
CGTGGCCGTGTGCTCGCGCACGCTCGCCGACTCGGTCGACACAGAGTGTGCGGAGCCGCGTTTGGCAGGTCGAGAGACCAAGTTTGGCAGGAACCCGCTACAACGCGCCGAAAAGACCGAAAACTTGGCCCAACGCCCATCGGGGGACCCCCTCGGGTGGTTGGGATGCGCTGGAACCAGCCCTGGAATTTTTCTAGATTACTCAAACACCTGACCGAGCATCGAGTGGCGGCTCAACACGACGCGAAACGGACCCCCAAGTATGAGAGGCCCAGGGCCGCATCTCTATGGATTGAGGGTGTGCAGTATCTTGTCTTGTGCAGTTTCTTGTCTTGTGCAGTATCGAGATCGACGTCAAAGATCTGACGGTGGCCCTCCCCACGGCTGCACGAGCGTGCGCTCCATGTGATCCTTCTCCCAGTAGGCGGGGTTCCTGCTGCGGCCCTTGTCGAGGCGCAGCGCGGCAGGCACGACGGGCTCGAGGGAGCGCGCCCTCGGCTTCGCGCGTGGAGAGGGCTCGCCGGTCGGCGTCCACACCAGCGCGCGTGGAGTAGGCGTCTCGTACGGCGTCTTCAGCGCCGCGGCCGCCGCGAGCAAACTGTCCAGCTGGTCGCCTGTCGCGCCCGCGGCCCACCGAGCTCCCTCCGATAGCGGCATCTTCGCAGGCAGCGCACCGCTCTCCGCCAAGTTCTGTAATGGACGAGTCGGCTCGTCCTGGGAGGGGGGCTGCCGACGGCGCCGCCTCTGCGTGGGGTACTGCATCCAGTCGACACCCTTTTGTTGGTGCGGACACGAGCCGTAGACCCGAGCAAGGCGCGCCTCGACCGGAAGGGCAGCATAGTGGAGCTTTGCCAGCTCGAGGCGCGCCGTGGCTGAGGACAGCGCGCTGCTCTGATCTGCACCCACTGCACTTGCCACGCTCGACGATGCGCTCGGTGGATTGGGTGTGCCTGTCGCTGCCGTGGGCATCTGGACCGCTCGCTCGAGCGCCGCTGTTCGTTGGCGAGGGCGGCGGCGGTGGCGGCGGCGGCGGCCCTCGAAGCTGGCTGCCCACGTTCATGCACGCTTACCTGGACCAAAAAGAAAAGAACTAAGAAGCACCGCGGTCCCACACGGTCGCGGAAAAGCGAAAGACGAAACAGGACATGGGGTACAAAAATGCATGCACGCGGGTCGTAGTGCCTCCGTTCTGCAATTGCGCTCGAGGCGCACCTTCCTTCGTTAGCTCACGCTTTGGAACTACTATTCTCCTCGCATACGCACACCGCAGCACGGATCCGTGCGGACGAGGGACGTCGAGGTTACTACATGTACGGGACTCGTCTATCGCCTCTCTACCCCAGCTCTCTACATGTACACGCTCGCACAGCGGGGGGCGCTGATCCCCCACACGCCGATCTGCCTCCTCGAGCATTCACCTGCGCTGCTTCTTACCCGCGCGCTGCGCCTGCGCCATCATGCGCGACATCTCGGGGTCATCATCGCCGCCCTCGGCGCCCTCCCCGCGCGCGCGCTTACCAGTATGGTGCTTCTTATGCTCTGAGGAGCGCATCTCCATGGTCGCGAGCCGCTGCGCCTCACCCACGCGCTCCATGAGCAGTAGTACCTCCTCACTCGGCGCTGGGAATGCCTCGAGCTTCTGCCCCAGCATGTGCTCAATGCGCTGGTAGATCTCAACGTCGTACTGCGTGATCAGGGTGACCGCGCGCCCTGCACGGCCGGCACGCGCGGTGCGCCCCACGCGATGGATGTAGTCCTTCGAGTTCGCCGGCAGCTCGTAGTTGAGCACGAGGTCGACGGAAGGGATGTCCAGACCACGCGAGGCCACGTCGGTCGCGATCAACAAGGAGCGGTCGCCGCTCTTGAACTTGTTGAGGGAGCCCAGGCGTTTCGCCTGAGAGAGCTGGCCGTGGAGGGGGACGGCGGGGAAGCCGAGCGCGCGCAGCAGCAGCGCGAGCCGCTGCGCCGTCGCGCACGTCGCCACGAAGATGATCGTCGAGTGCCCCGCGAGCTCGTTGCACACGTACGCGAGGTAGCAGTCCTTGTGCTTGGCGGGGACGAATAGGTACTGCTGGAGCAGCGACTTGACGGTGCCGTACTTATTCGAGACTTCGACCTTGACCGGATTGGTGAGCGACGCGCGCTGCAGCTTCTTCACCTTCGACGTCATCGTCGCAGAGAAGAGGAACGTGTTGCGCTCCTTGGGCACCGCACCCAAGATGATGTCGAGTTCTTTTTCAAAGTCCATGTTGAGCAGCTTGTCCGCCTCGTCCAGGATGAGGAACTTGACGGCGCGCACCGAAAAGCCCTTCGTATTCTGCAGGTGGTCCACCAGCCGGCCCGGCGTGCCCACCACCACATGCGGCCGCTTCGCCAGCATGATCGACTGCGCGACCATGTCGACACCGCCCACGGCGACCGCACACTTGACGCCGATCGTCGAACCGAGCGCCTCGAACTGCTCGCCAATCTGGAAGGCGAGCTCGCGCGTCGGCGCGACGACCAGCGCAAAGAGCGGCTGCGGCGCCTCGAGCAGCTTGTGCAGCACGGGCAGCGCGAACGCCGCCGTCTTGCCTGAGCCGGTCTCTGCGAGCCCAATGATGTCGCGGCCCTGCAGCGCCCATGGGATGGCCTCGCGCTGGATTGGAGAGGGCGCCTTAAAGTTCATTGACGCGCACGCCTCGCACAGTGCGTCCGACAGCCCAAGCGAGGCGAACGTCGCGCCCGAGTTGCAGGTCCCGGGAGGGGCATCGGTCACCACAGTGTCTGTGGCCTCGGCCTCAGCCTCGGCATCGGCTTCGGCTTCGGCTTCAGCGAGCGGCTCAGCGGCGGCAACGGGTGTGTCATCAGTCGCGGCAGCCTGCTTCTTCTTGGCCTTCTTGGCCGCCTTGCTAGCCTGGACCTCGAGGATCTTCATGAGCTGGACGGGACCGCGCGGTCCAGCTTGTCCACGTCGTGAGCGCGTCGTGTGACGAAGCCTTCTTCGAAAGATCAAGTTTGAAAACACGCGAGCCCCAGCCAGTAGGCAGTTCATTCGCGATATATGCACGTGCTTGTGGTTCGTAAATAATCGTCGAGTCGAAACTGAACTTGCCTGTTTTGATATGTTCAGCAGTGTAACCGATCTTCGGAACGGTCCGTACATGTGCTAGTACGACGACACACCATGGATCGGTGCCGCAGAATCGACTCGTCGCTGGGTTCGTGATGGACGAGACGCCGGCATTCGCTAAGGAGTCCACTGTGACGGTCACCGATGACAATTCATCATGGGAATCCCCCGGCCCCTCAGATCAGCAGCTCCTCTTCGGAACTAACCCGCTCTTGCACGAGCTCGACGTGAGGCGACACGGAGGCCACAGACCGGAGCCGCGGGAAGTATCCACGTCGCCGTCGGGATCCTACTCCTCGCGTTCAGGGATGCGCACGCACGCCGGCATGCAACTCGCGCCCATCTCCGCGAGGAGCGAGCCCGTCTCCGTGGCCACGCGCCGATCTCCGTTTGGTGACCCCGGCCCATGGAGACAACACGGCGCCGTCCCCTTGGACGCGCCGCTGTGGAAGCCCCCGCGGCTCGACCACGCCTTCCAGCAGCACTACAAGCCGCTCGAGCACGCACGGCAGCGGCGCATGAAGCTGGGCCCGCAGGCGCTGCAGCCGCTGCAGTGGTGCCCGCAGCCCTTTGCCCAGCCCGTGTGGGCCTCCAGAATGTCGATGACAGCGCTGCGGCGCGTGTGCACGCCGTCGACGCCGATGCACGGCGTGCCGGATCGCTACCACCCGTCGCGGCGCGTTTGCCCGTGCCTCTGAAGGAGAGGGCGAGTAGTATCGGAAACTCATCGGGCCACCTCAATCGTCGGGAGAACCGACAGGTCAGAGGCCACTCAGATCAACAGCGTCAGGAGAATCGAGTGTTCACGCGGCAGGCTGAACGTGTATGGTGGTTACGATCATGTCAGCGTCTTCACTTTGGATCTTCAGTAGCTGATCCAAAGTGAAGACGCATGCCATGGTCGCATCGAAACGAAAATCGGTGTAATATTTCGTTTGTGCGTTTTCATTTCGGCAGGGCGATTTGCCGATGGTACTTCGATCGCAAAAGGTTCTTCGCGCGGCCTAGCGATCTCGTGTTCGAGGTTGCCTTCGGTCTGACGTGACTCACAGTCATCACTTTTTGCATTTGTGTGTCGAAGCCCTCTCACTCTCTTGGCTGACGTCCCGGCCTGGCTGATACTGGCGCGGCGGCGGACCGACAGGCAGCAGTGGCCGCCTGGAGGCCGCAGCACTTGCATCGCAGCCTGCGACGCCGCTCGAAGTGCAGCCGCTCTTCGTGGAAGATCCCTTCTGACGTATGTGCGTGCGTGCTGTGCTGATCTGCGTTCAGACAGGCACCATGGGCAAGGCATGCACTGTGTACAAGGACATTGGCAAGCTCGCCAACGACCTTCTCACCAAGGACTTCAAGCAGGTTGGCAAGACCACCGTCGAGATTGAGTCGAAGACGGCGAGCGGCGTGGTGAGTGCCGTCGTGCTGCCCCCGCCGAAGCAGCAGCCATCCACGCGCAGGAGGACTCGGCCTCACGCGTGTGCCGCGCGCGCGCGCGCCTCGGAGGACTCGGCCTCACGCGTGTGCCGCGCCCGCGCACGCCTCGTGCGCAGACCTTCACGCCAAAGGCTGACAAGGAGGACAAGAAGGGCAAGACCGTCGTCAGCGGCGAGCTCAAGGCAGCGTACATGATCCTGCCGTGGCTCGAGGGCATCGGCACCTTCACGACGGCTGGCGGCATGAGCAGTGAGTTCAAGGCGACGGACTTGCTGATGAAGGGCCTGCTGATCACGGCCGAGTGCGAGAAGGCGATGGCCGATGGCGACAAGCCCGCCAAGGGTTTCTTCGCCAAGGCCAACATGATCCTCGAGTACAAGACCGATCTCATGACATGCAAGACGAGCTTCGACTACATCAAGAAGGACCTTCTCGCCTCGTGCAGCACCGTGTACGGCGCGTTCACGTGCGGCGCGGACTGCTCGCTCAGCCCGGCGGGCAAGCTCAAGAAGGGCGCCCTCGCCTTCCAGTGCGTGCTGCCCGAGTACACAGTCTCGGGCAAGTACGAGATGGACCCGGCCAAGAGCGACGCGGTCTCTTGCTCGCTCTACCACAAAGTCTCGCCGCTGATGCAGGTGGGCGTGGCCGTTAAGAAGCCGCTCTCGGCCGCCGCCTTCGGCGTCGACTTCGGCTGCCAGTACAAGCTCGACAAGGACACCACCGTCAAGAGCAAGGTGGATGCCGACGGCAAGCTCTCCCTCGCGTACAAGCAGAAGATCTCGTCCCTCACCACCATGACCCTTGCCGCGGAGATCAACGCTGTGAACCTGCAGGCGTCGGACCACAAGTTCGGCCTCGCGCTCAACATCACGCCGTGAGCGACACCGGCCGTCTCGGTCTCCCGCGCAAAGCCAAACTGGTCTCACTTGACCGTCTGAGCTGTGCCCGTGCCATCCGCATGGGTCGTGCAAGATCCGAGCAGCACCGGGCGGGCGGCGGCGATGTATGCGCCGTCGGGCGCTCGGGCGGTGCGGCGTGTGTGCGACGGTGTGTGCGTGATTTGACGTCTCAGGTAGCGCATGCTGGCTACAGCGCATGCTGATACAACAGCTCCCATTCTTTCCTTGCTAGGGATAAAGCTCTGTACTCGTACCGACCTGTGGGCGGCCTGCAGCCTGGGGTGAGCCGCCCGCGGCCCGGCCCCGTCAGACGGTCAGAGCGACCCGTCAGTGGCGCAAGACCGCCTGGAGCCCTGCATCTGCGCTGGCTGGTCCTCGCCCGGACCCCGTCTAATCAGTACGCATTCAAGGTGGTAGACAGTGCTGCGCAGCTTGGCCGCGACGGTGTGTTCCAAGCGGCCGCGCTGCTCGTTCCAGCTCAGCGCCAGCGGCTTGTCACACAGCGGGCAGCGCTGCCGAACCGCCGCCACGCTGCCAGAGAAGTCAAAATCAGCATCGTCCACAGGTCCGCTTGATGACGGTCTGACCACTGGAGCGGGAGCGGGTGGTTCGATGTCGCTGAATTGGCCCTCCTCGTCGTCGCCGAAATCGTCGGCAGCGGGATCAAGCGTCGGAGCTGCACCCGCTTTCGAGGTCGAGGGAGCGGGCGCCATCTCTTGGTCCGCCTTGGCAGCAATGTGAGCTGCCAAGTTATCTGCCGCGATCTCAGCAGTGATCTCGCCGTAATCGATACCGGCGTCGTGTGCGCCAGGTGCGGTGGGCGGCGCCTGTGCGGCCCCGTGCTTTCGCTTCAGGATGCGCTTGCCCTTCGGCGGCGCGGTTGCAGAGGCTGCTGGTGCCACGGGTGCGGCGGCAGCCGGGCAGCTGCCTGCGGCGCTCGTCAATGGAGCAAGAGAGTCGTCCAGATCGATCTCGATCGGGTCGGACTCGACGCCCGCGCCTCTCGCCGCCATCTTTTCGATGTTTCGTCACGTTCATTGGGCTTACACGTTCATTCATCATGAATCACACAACACGTAAGCAGCACAGCCGTGAAAACAATACAATCATTCACACCAACACGTCACGTTCAGCGACGCTGACAAGACCGAAGAGGAAGCAGAGTCAACCGAGCTCCGGCGACGGTGCGACGTATGAATCGGCGCTTCCAGCACATCCAGCACGCGATCGCCTCCCGACTCAACGGCAAGCGCGCCCCCGAACTCTGCGCGCTGATCGGCGCGGGCGGTGACTTTGGCAGCGCTGAGAAGCACGCGCCGCCAAATGCTGAGCCGGCATTTGTACCGGAAGACGTTGAGGCGCCGCAGCAGCCGGCCAGCTCCACGTTACCGCCCGAGCCGCTGCAGCAGCCCTCGTTCTCGGCGGACGCCATGGAGGCTGCTCTGGGCCTGGTGGACGTGGCCACGTTGGCCGAGCTCAAGGGCGTGACTCGATCGTGGCGGGCGCTGGCGCAACGTGTCCTCTGCTCGCGCCTGTGCCGCCGCGACGGGCAGCCAGTACCCACACGTCTGGATCAGATCACCGACCTTGACGTGGAGCAGCTGATCGAGGCCGGCCGGCCCGGGGACGCGGCCGTAGCGGGGCGGATGCTGCCTGGGCTTGCGCGCCTCCATGGCTACGGCTATGTGGTGGACGTGGCCGCTGTTCGGGCCGCGGATCTGCAAAACGGGGCTTGGGACACGCGCCGCCCTTCATTTCTACATGGGACAGCTAAGGATGCTCTCAAAAGGATGCATTGCATCTCAGGCGAAGGAGAGCCGCCGTTGGAACTGACGATCGCAGCTGTTGCCTGTGCGGGCTCGGGAATCGTTTGCGGTATCCCGGTGCAGCAAATGCGCGAGGGCGGCGTCACGGTGCTCAACTTGTCCAATAAGGGGCTCCAAGTGGCTGCAGCCATGCTCGTCGCCTATCTCATCCCTGCTACGTCGGTGGTGCTCAAGAACTGCAACTTGCTCAAGAACAGCCTCGACGTTAAGTCGGCCACGATGCTCGCCAAGATCGGCGCGGAGAAGGGCATCATGCTCTCGGGCATGACGCGTGACCAGAGTTTGGCCTATTTCTCAGGCCAGAACCTCCGACCCGCCGACGCCATCCTCATCGCGTCTGACCTGAAGTTCATGGCGGTCCTGACCACCCTGGACTTGGACAGCAACAACATCGGCAACAACGGTGCCAAGGCGATCGCGGAGGCGCTGAAGGTCAACGGGGTCCTGACCGAGCTCAAGCTCTGGAGCAACAAGATCGGGGACGAGGGAGCCATCGCGATCGCGGAGGCGCTGAAGGTCAACGCGGTGATGACCACCCTCGACCTCGGAGGCAACAAGATCGGGGTTGAGGGTGCCATCGCGATCGCGGAGGCGCTGAAGGTCACGGCGATCTTGACCACCCTCTCCCTCTGGAACAACAGCATCGGGGACGAGGGAGCCACCGCGATCGCGCAGGCGCTGAAAGTCAACGCGGTGGTGACCTCCCTCTTCCTCGGATACAACAAGATCGGGGACGAGGGAGCCATCGTGATCGCGGAGGCGCTTAAGGTCAACGCGGTGGTGACCACCCTCTACCTCGGAGGCAACCGCATCGGGGTTGAGGGTGCCAAGGCGATCGCGGAGGCGCTGAAGGTCAACGCGGTCCTGACCAACTTGGACTTGTTCAACAACTCCATCGGTGCGGAGGGTGCCATCGCGATCGCCAAGGCGCTGAAGGTCAGCGCGGTCCTGACCAGACTGGACATCCAGGTCAATAACATGGGAGATGCAGGGGAAAAAGCGGTGCAAGATGCGGTGAAGGGCAGGAGTGGATTTGAGTTGAAGCTGTAGATTGTGCAAGCATGTGAACATGTGTGGATCGCTGTTTCGTGTTCTGTGAAGTTATTTCCTAATTTGGAAGCTGCCGGATTAGGCGTTTTCAATAGGGTGCTGAATTATTTTCCGAACGCGAGCGGACACCTTCTGACCTGTTAGGAAGCGAGCCTTCCAACGTACTCTGCAGCTCATGTCGAGCTCCACGACGACGCCGGGGGCGCCCTCCGTGCCACCGCCAAGCCCGGACTTGCGATCGAGCTGATACGGCTTGCGCCCTAAGCCATGGCACGATCGCAGCCCGCGGCGCACGGCCACGGCCTGCGGCGTACCAACCCGCCCTCCGCGCTCCGGGTAAAATTTGCCATGAAGGTGCGCAAGCGCGCACAGCAGCGCTAGAGCAGGCTACGCTTATGCGCATTGTCAAGCAAGTGCGTGCTACCCTCGGTGACGCACCCTGTCACTGTGGGCCGACTTTGTCACGCATGCCAACGCGTGCTACATGGACGCCATCATACGGACGGGACCTTCCGTCGCGTTCGTATCCCGAGCCGTCGGACCTGACCTAGAAAGAACTCGGGCCAGAGCCGGACCCAAGGATCGGGGGCCCGCTCAGCCGTGATCTGTGATGTATCGGCTATCGCACCCAGTCCGCACTGGACGGGGCACGGGCGCATGGTCGAGCTCTTGGCGCGTAGAACGTACACGGAAGTACAGGGCTACATGCAGCCATGTCTACGTTCCTAAGTAGGATTCGGAGTCCGGCCCTCTCTCTTCGCCGGCTCCAGGGCCCCCTGGGGGTGTTTGTTGATTTCAACATCCCTTTCGCAGATGCGCTGGCCGCTGCACAAAGAAGACCTAATTTGAGCTCTGCACCGCAGCTGATGCTATTTTTCAGCCACGGAGAGCTCTCGCCGCCGGCGCGTTTGGCTCCACACCAAACTGGGGCGGCCTGGCTCGCATCGACTTGGGCGGTTTCTCCTTGGCGGCGCCCCGCGGGGTGGACGGCTTCATCTCCTTGTCCTTCTCTTTCGCGTGATCTTTAGTGTGATCAGGGGGAGCTGGAGGCTTGACGCCGCCGCGCTTGGTGGTGGCTCCGCCGCCTCCCGTCTCGTTGCTGGCACCCGCGGGCTTAGCGCTCAGTACGGCGCTGCTGATGCGGCTGCCACGCGGCGACGGCTCGTGCTGCGCCTGCGGCGCCTTGCGCGGGGAAACCTCGCGCCGCGTCTTCTTGCCCTTGCGCTGCCGGTCGGCCGGATCGGCGCCGTCTCGGGCACCCTCGTTCCGGCCACCCGCCGCGCTGCTGCTCGGCGCCGTACTGAGCGCCTCGTAGAGCTTGGGCGGCACGTTGAGAAGCGCCAGGATGGTGGTGACCTGATGAGGCACGCAATCAGCCTGAGGAGGGAGGCACTCAGCCTGAGGAGGGAGGCACTCAGCCTGAGGAGGACGGCACTCAGCCTGAGGAGGGAGGCACTCAGCCTGAGGAGGACGGCACTCAGCCTGAGGAGGGAGGCACTCAGCCTAATGAGGGAGGCACTCAGCCTGAGGAGGGCGGCACTCAGCCTAATGAGGGAGGCACTCAGCCTAATGAGGGAGGCACTCAGCCTGAGGATGGTGGTGACCTGGTCCCTCAGCCACGAGGGCTCGGCACGGCGCGCGATGGCGAGGAAGGGTTCGGTGGCGTTCGCCAGGAGCATCCCCGCACGAGCGTCCGCGTCGTGCGCCAGATTAGAGAGCGTCGCGAGCGCCTGCCCGTGTGCCTCGCACCCGTCGTCACGCACGAGCTCGATCAGCGGCGCGAGAGCCCCAGCCTCCACCAGCCGCCGCTTGTGCTGCGCCGCCTCGGCGGTTTCGCCTTGGGTGAGCCCCCAGAGGGCGCAGCACGCGTGCTTCTGCGCGCTCGCACTGCCGAGCGAGAGCAGCGTCACGAGAGGCCCCACGCCTCCCACGTTGACAATCGCTCGCTTCGCGACACCCTTGTCCTTTGCAAGGTCGGCCAGCACGCCAGCAGCAAAGGCCTGCGCCTCCGCGCTCTCGTCACGGCTGAGCAGGGCCACGAGCGGCACGATGCCCCCTACCTTGACAATGGTCGCCTTGTTCTCGCCCTTGGACCCGCCGAGGTGCCAGAGCGCCTCGGCCGCGTAACGCGCCGTCTCGAGCTTCTCCGAAGAGAGCAGGGCGACGAGCAGCGGCACGCCCCCCGCGCCCGCGACGAGCTGCTGCCCCTTGGTGGTGGCCGCGATGCGCGAGAGGCACGCGCACGCATGCAGCTGCGCCTCGCGCTGCGCCGACGGGATGAGCATCTGGACCAGAGGCGGCGCGCCCCCCGCCCCGATCAGCGCCTCCTTGTTGGCGGCGAACTGGCTCAAGTGGAAGAGTACCTCCGCCACACGAGTCTGCAAACCGGACGCGTTGCGCCCATCGCCCAGCAGCCCGCACAGGGGCGCGATGGCTCCTTCGGCGGCGATGGCGGCGCAGTTGGCCGCCGATCGCCCCGCGAGCACCGCCAAGATGCGAGTCGCCATGAGCGTGGCCGACGCGTTGCGCACGTGATGGAGGAGCGCCACGAGCGGCCTGACGACAGCATTCCGGTTGGCGTCGCTCGGCGCCCCGATGTGGATCAGAGCGTTCATTGCATGCCGTTGCGTCTCCTCATCCACACTGCCGAGCAGCAGCACAAGTGGGCCGATCGCGTCCAACGCGGGCCGCGCCAAGGCGAGCTGGTTCTCGGTGCAGTCGCGCACGAGGGCCTCGAGAGCGGCGGCGGCCCACTGTCGGCCCTGCTCAGTTCCCTCCGCGAGGACGCGGACAAGCGGGGCGAGACCCCCCGCCCGCGCGATGCCCAGCTGATTGTCTGCATTCGACGCGAGGTGCCACAGGGCGCGCGTCGGCGCATCCCACGAGGTGGTCGGCGCCGCCGACGCGCGCCCAGACTCGGCCGGTAACGCCGTCGCGGGCCGTTTGAGCATCTCGACGAGAGGCGCCAAACCGCCTTCCTCGGCGACTCGGATCTGGTTGATCACGTTCTGCTCCGCGAGTGCGCCGATCGCACCGGCCGCCCACCGGCGTGTGAACGCCTCCTCCACGCGCGCCTGCGCTGTCCCGGACGCTGTGCCCGGCACCGCGGACCCTTGCGCCGCCGGCGAGCCCGGCGCTGTCCCGGGCGCCGTCCCGGGCGCCGTCCCGGGCGCCGTCCCGGGCGGTGCGGGCGGCGGTGCGGGCGGCAGTGCGGGCGGCGGCACGATTTCCACTTGCGCAACGATGAGATGAGACGTCTTGATCAAGGAGCTGAGCATGGAGGACGCGCTATGGGTATGCCTGAGCTTGGTCCAGGCCGCCGAGGACGGAGGCATCGTGAGTGCCGGCCCCAAGCTGATCGGGATGACAGCCGCCGTCTCGAGCGCCATCTGCCTTGGGTGGAGCGTCGTCTCGAGCGCCTTCGTGGAGGGCTCCAGTCGACGCAGCACGGCGACCAACGGCTCGAACGCCCCTTCCTCGGCGATCATGTACTGCGTGTCGGCGTTGCCCATGCCAATGAATGCAAGGGCGCGCGCTGCCAGCGCTGACGGGCCGAGTATCGGCTCGTACAGCCATTGCACGAGCTGCGTGATCGCGCCCGCAGCCGCGATCTCGAGCTGCGTAGCATGCACCTTCGCCATGGCCTCGGCCCCGTCGCCGTCCGCTTGGGCCAAATTGGCGAGCGCGCTCGCGGCGTGCCGCTTGGCACCTGCACTCCCCATCGAGAGGAGCCGAACGAGAGGACGCACGCCGCCCGAGCGAACGATCGCCGCCTTGTTCTCGGCACGCACTGCATCGTCGACGCCCTCCACCTCCGAGGTGACGCTCGCGAGGACGGAGGCCGCGTGCTCCTGGGCGGCCGTTGAGAGCTCCCGCGTGACCATCACGTTGATGATGTCGTGGGCGCAGCACGCACGCGCGACGGCGCGTCGTGACGCGAGGTCCGTCGACTGCCAGAGCAGCCAGAGCGCGTACTCCTGCGCTTCCGCCGAGCCGAGCCGGAAGAGGCTGACGAACCTGAGGAGGGAGGCGAGCACGGGTCGTCAGCACGGGTCGTCAGCAGGGCTCGTCAGCACGGGTCGTCAGCAGGGCTCGTCAGCACGGTTCGTCAGCAGGGTTCGTCAGTTTGTCATGAGGGAGGCGGACGAACCGGTCAATGCCACCCGCCATCGCGACTGTCATACGCGTCTCGGGACTCGTCGACGCTGCCATGTCCTTGAGCGCCGTCGCGGCGCGCGCGCGCACCGCGTCTGACTCGTTGCCAAGTAGCGTCACAAGCTGCTGTGTCACCTGCAACCAGAGGCCAACCGAGGGCCATCGGTGGGCCATGAGTGTCAGTGTCATTGCAGGGGTCCGTCAGTGCATCATCACACGGGAGCCACTCTCGGCACTTGCCTGCACTCGGATCTCCGGCGATCTGAGAGCAATGTGCGAGAGCGCCGACCCTGCCAACGATTGGCCAGTCGGCGTGCCATCGCGCAGCTGGCGAGCGAGCTCGGGGATGGCGCCCGCCTTTGCAAGTGCGCCACGGCTCTCCGAGTCGAGCGACAGGTCGCGTACCAGTCTTGTCACGTGTTCTTTCGCGCTGACGGAGCACTGCCTGGCGCCACTGCCCGTTGGCATGCTGGGCGGGGAGGCAGGTGCATGCGATCAGGTGCATGCGATCAGATGCATGCGATCAGATGCATGCTGGGCGGGGAGACAGATGCATGAGATCAGATGCCGTTGGGTGCACTCGGGTGCACTCAGATGCACTCAGTGTGCACTCCGGTGCAATCAGGTGCAATGTGCTCAGGAGATCCTGTGCAATCAGAGGCAATCAGAGGTGTCAATCTGCCCCCCTCGAGATCGTACCTTAGCATGGAGACGAGCGCCTGCGCGACAGCCCCCTGGTTGGCGCTGTTGTGGACCACGAGGGCCGCCAGGCTGGCTGCCGCCTCGGCCTTGGCCACTTCCGTGCCGCTCTCAAACAGAGCGGCCAGGGGCGGGATAGCTCCTGCCTCGGCGATACGCACGCGGTTCTCGGGCAGCGCAGCAAGGGCATGCAATGCCCCAGCGGCCGTCTCCTGCGCGCCACGCGTAAGCACAGCCGCCGCCAACCCCTCTCCCACGAGCGCGCTGGGGGCAGAGAGGAGCGAGATCAGTGGCGCGAGGCCGCCCTCGTCGGCAATGCGCCGCTGGTTCGCCTCGTGCGCCGTAGCTAGCGCCCATAAGGCTCCGGCCGCGCTCTGAGAGGTCATCAGAGCATTCCGACGGTCCTCAACTGCGCCGCTCACGCTGAGCAGGGCGATGAGCAAGGGCACCGCGCCGCACTCGGCGATCGCGGCTTGATTCGCCGGGTTGGACGCGCCGAGGTTCCACAGCGCACAAACGAGCTCGCACGGCAGGTACACCACTTCAGAGGGCAATGCTCCACATGTACTCTCCGTGGGTGCCACCGGCGCAGGGTACACTGGCGTCGTGTTGGGCACATGTTCGGCGCGCGCCGCCGCCATCCGCGCCGTCTCGAGCGCCGTCTCGGCTCTCAAGAGCTCAACGAGTGGCTCGATGGCACCCACAGCTGCGAGGGACACCTGTGGGGAGGGAGAGGAGGAGGTCATCGGGCTGTGGAAAAGGGACGTCGGTGGGAAGGAGGGCTGTGGGCGAGGGCTGTGGAAGGGATGTCTGTGGGAAGGAGGGCTGTGGAAGGGGGGCGAGGGCTGTGGAAGGGATGTCTGTGGGAAGGAGGGCTGGGGGTGAGGGCTGTGGAAGGGCCACCTGGTTGGCTGGATTGGAGCGTGCGAGGCTCGCGATCGCACGTGCCGCTTTGGCGGCCGTCTCGGCCTCCGACATGCCCGGACTGCCGCTACCTCCTGGGCCCTGTGTGGAGCGACCTGCGGAGCGCTGTGCGGCGGCGGCGGCAGCCGGTGGTGGCCGTGGTGGTGACGGCGAGGTCAACAGCTTGCCCGACGACGATGTCGGCATGGTCGTGGGCGCCGTGTAGGTGGGTGAGGCCGCGGCCGCCGACGCAAAGGAAACCTTGCGCGCCGCCGCCGCCGCCGTCTCTCGATGCCCTCTTTGGCCGAGAAGCCCCACAATCTGGGTCGCAATCTCGTCGCGATTAGACGGATGCTCAAGTGCGATGGCCGCGAGCGCTCCGGCCGCCTCGCGTTGCGCACGCACGCCACCCGCGCCCACAAGCGCCACGAGCGGCGCGATCCCACCCGCGATCTGGATGAGCTCCTGGTTGGCGGCATGGGGACCGGCGGCCAGGGCCCAGAGCGCCGCCGCGGCCTCCTCCCTGGCAGCGCTCGCCACGCCGGGCTGCTCGAGTAACCACACGAGACGAGGGATGCCACCTGCCCTCGCCACCTCGGTCTGGTTCAGCCCGTGCTCACGACTGATCTCCCCGAGCGCCTTGGCCGCGTGCGCACGCACCTCGTCGTCGTGCGTCGCTCCCTCAAGGAGGCGCACGAGCGGCAGCACGCCACCCGCGACTCGGATCGCCTCCTGGATCGTCCTGCTGCCTCGCGCGAGGCTCGCCAGCGCCCCCGCGCCCTTCAAATTGCACCTCGCGCAGGTCTCCCGAAGCAGCTGCACCAACGGCCCGATCGCCGACGCTCCAAAGATGAGCTCCTGCGTCTCCGCGTTGCCGTCGGCGAGGGCCCAGAGGGCGCCTGCCGCCTCTGAGCGCGCGTGAAGCATCTCGAGCGCCGCCTCGTCCATAGGCGTGCCGAGCTCCTCCTGCACTGTCTGACGAACCTCTGACGAACCCCTGCCGAGCTCCTCTTGCGTTGCCTCCGCGGCGGCGGCGGCGGCGGTGGCGGCCGCGGCGGCGGCGGCGGCGGCGGCGGCGGTGGTAGTGGCGGCGGCGGTGGTGGTGGTCGTGGTGGCGGCAGCGCAGCGATGCACGAGCGGTTCGATGGCGCCTTCTTTGGCCACCAATATCTGCACCGTACTCGAGCTCGCGCACATGTCCGCAAGCACCGCCGCTGCCTTGGCCTGCGCCAACGGACTAGTCGAGCCGAGGAGCGCGATGAGTGGCTTGATGCCCCCCTTGCTCGCAATCTCTTGCACGTGCTCGACCGAATCGCCGGATAGGTGCTTGAGCACGGCGGCCGCAAGCTCTTGCGCCTTGAGGCTCGTCGATCCGCCCCCCTTGATTTGCAATACCAGCCTCTCTATAGCGCCGGCTTCGGCAATCGCGCGACGGTTGTCCTCATTCTCGGCCGCGAACTTGAGGAGCATTTGGGTCACGTGCACCTGCCCCTCGGCGGATCCCGCGCCGAGCAGAGTCACCAAGCCCGTCGCAATCGCCAGTTGGTTCGACGGGTCGCCTTGGGCGAGGCATGAGAGGGCTCCGACGGCGGCTTCCTTGGCCGCGATCGTGCCGCTGCCCAGCAGCGCAACGAGGGGGGAGATGGCGCCCGCGTTGACGATGCGCCCAGGCGCCCCAGGGTGGCTCGCGGCGAGATCCCACAGCGCACACGCGGAGCGTTGCTGAGCGCCCTCGTTGCGGCAGCCGAGGAAGCTCACCTGATGAGGGAGGCCATACGAGACCGTCAGAGAAAATCAGAGGCCAGCACAGATCTGCAGAGGCCAGCAGGAGGCCACATCAGTGGCCACAGCAGAGGCCATCAGAGGCTCACCAGCTTCTTTGCAATCTGCGCTTGGATGTCGGCATTGTTGCGCGCGAGCCGATCAAGAGCCTCCGCCGCATACACAGCCGCCTGCTCCGTCCCGTCATCAAGCAGCTGCACAAGAGGCCCGATGCCCCCCGCCTTGGCGATGGCGAGCTGGTTGCCCACATCGACGGACAAATGCCACAGTGCCGACGCGGCTCGTTCCTTCGAGAGAGGCGCCCCCGTTGTGACCAGTGCCACGAGTGGGATGATGCCTCCGGCGGCTGCGATGGCGCTCAGTCGATCGCCGCCTCTCCCAGCCGTCGTGGCGGGCAATGCAGCGGCTGTCGCCGCTGCGCCCCGCTCGGATGCATTCGTCGCTGTGGGTTCGTCGCTTGCCATCGAGAGCCCCATCCCACAAGCCTCAGCACCGGCGTGCTCCACAGTCGGTTCGACCGTCGTGCTCTCCGCCCACGTGAACGAGACCACCATGCCATCGCTCGCCCTCGCATCCACATGGCACTCGAGGCTGCTCACAATGGCTAGCGGGCCTGCATGCTTCTCACGAGAGGCGCTGGTGGACGCGGCAGCTCGAGTCCCGTCCATTGCGAGCTCGCCGCTCTCGTCACCGCCACCCGCCTCCTTCAGCTGGTGCTGGTGCTGGTGCTGGTGCTGGTGCTGGCGCACCGCCTCGCGGGCTTCCCGTTCGAGGATTGCCCCCTTGGCAAGATCCGAAATGACAGCGGCCGCGAGCTCCTGCGCCTTGACGGATCCGGAACGTGAAAGCGCCACGAGCTCGGAGATAGCCCCCGCCTCGACGAGCGCGCCCTGGTTGGCGGTCGAGGCGCACAGGTGCCAGATGGTGCGTGCCGCGTTCTCCTGCGCAAGGCTTGAGCCGAGGCGGATGAGTTTCAGGAGCGGACCGACCGCGCCGTGCGCGATGATGCTCTCTTGCATGGTCTGGTCGCTGTACGTGAGGTCGGCCAGCGTGGCAGCGGCTTGCTCCTGGATGCCAACGACGCTGGACGCTGCGGCGGCACGCTCCGGGTGCTCTGCATCCGCGGCGGAAGCTGCAAGTGCTGCGCCCTGGTCCATGCCGAGTACGCCCGCGGTGAGCTCCCACATCCTCGTCGCCGTCTTCTTGTTTGGGATCGCGTGGAGCATCGAGATCACGCGCGCGACGCCGCCCGCTGCCGCAATCGCACGACGGCGCTTCTCCCCTGGCTTCCCCGCCACCGGCACCCACTCCATGCGCCCAAAGATCCTGCCCTGCGGCTTGAGCTCCGCCTCGAAGTCGATCACATTCTCCGTCCGGAGGCCGTCGAGGCTTACGAAGGCCTCTCCAATCTGAGTGTCCTTGGCCATCGGATCGTCGGCAGACACGTCATCCGAGTCGAAGACGCGCACGACGAGCCCGCTCCGGACCCCCAACGGCGCGTTCCCCTTCCCGTTCCCACTCCCGTTCCCGTGCGCGTTCCCGACGAACTCCGCCAGGGCCCCTTGCATCACAATCTCCTCCTCCCAGATTGGGTTGAGCGTCTTGGGGATCACTCTCGTGCGCCGTATCTGGCCCGCCGACGAGAGCGTCGCATACGGGTCCGATGTACCTGCAGATCTCGACAGTGGCCATCAGAGGTCATCAGAGGACATCATGAGGTCATCAGAGGATGCAGTGGCTAGTGGCCATCAGTGGCCATCAGTGGTCATCAGTGGTCATCAGTGGTCATCAGTGGTCATCAGTGGTCATCAGCGGCAGCCCGAGGAGGCAATGTACCTGCGGATCTCGACGCCGGTCGCCGACGATCCGAGAGGGCGCCGTCCAGAGCGCCGCCCCCGCTCGCGTCTGGCGCCTCGTCCGCTGCAGCGAGCTTCACCGCCTTGCGCACGAGGATGCGCATCTGCCCATGGCCGCTGAGCCGCGCACGGAGCTCTTCCTTGATCTGCGCGCCAGCCTCGGACGTGCCTGTTGGAGCTTCGGGCAGTGAGCCGCCATCGTCGGGCGTGTCACGCGCGTCCCTGGCCAGGTGCGCGAGGGCGCGCGCGGCAGTCTCTGGCGTGCCCGGCACCGCGCTATCGAGCAGCTCGACGAGCATGGCGATGCCGCCCGCGTCAGAGATCGCGTCCCTATTGACGGGTGCCAGCCCCAGCTCGGCCAGCGCGGCGGCGGCTTGCTGCTGCGCTGCGCTCGACCCTTTTCGAAGCAGTGCGACGAGTGGCGAGACGCCTCCTACCTCGGCGACGGTCAGTGATACGATCGGATTCGAGCGACTCAACCGTCCGATAACAACGGCCGCGAGCTCTTGCAGATGCTCATCCTCGCTCGAGAGCAGCTCGACCAGGGGCGCCAGCCCACCCGCCTGCGCAATGACCACCCCCACCTCACTGTTCCCCGCGAGATGCCAGAGAGTGCGCGTCGCGTACTCCTTCGTCTCGAGGCTCGCCTTGCTCACGAGCTCAATGAGCGGCTGGATGCCGCCCGATTTGGCAATGGTCTCCTGCAGCACAAAGTGATTCGTCGCGAGAGAGAGCAACGCTCGCGCCGCCTCGCGCTGCGCGTCCATATTAGGCACGCGAACGTCCAGGCCGCCGGAGATCCACGAGATCAAACTGGGCACCGCGCCCGCCTTCGCCAATGCGAGCTGGTTGGACGGGTTCTCACTGGCAAAGGTCGAGAGGCATCGAAGGACGCGCACCGCGCCGCCCGCCGTCTGCACCATCGCGATGCGAGAGGCCAGTCGACCGACGAGCTGCTTGCAGATCTGCTCGCGGTTATCGGGATGCTTGCCCGCGAGGCTCACGAGGGCGCTGACGGCGTTCGCCTGTGATGACGTGTCCGCACCCGCCTCTGCCCATGCACCGCCATCGACGAGGAGGCTGACCAGAGGCTCGATCCCCCCCAGCTTGGCGATCGTCGACTTGTTCGAGACGTTGTCCTCCGCGAGGGCCCATATGGTGCGCGCGGCGGCGTCGCGCACCTGCGACGAAACCGCACGTAACCACACGGAGCCATCGGGTGTGGAGTCAGAAGCAGGTCTCTGGCGTGCCATCAGAAGCAAGTCTCTCGGATGCAAATCAAGAAGCAGGTCTCTCGCATGCAAATCAAGAAGCAGGTCTCTCGCATGCAATGGGGTGTACTCAGCGCAGTCCGCATGCAATCAGGCGCCAACGGGTGTGGACTCAGAAAGGGATCCTTCACACCTCGTCGCTGCCATCCTTGACAAGCCCGCACAGTGGCGCGATGGCTCCCGTGCGTGCGACAGCCGTCTGGATGTCAGCATGGTTGCGTGCAATCGAGGCGAGCGCCATCGCCGCGTTCGCCTGCATCTCGGCGATCGGGCTCGAAAGCACGGTGATGAGGGCCGGGATGACGTTCGCGTCGGACATGGCCGACTGGTTGGTTCGGTTGCCCTCGCACAGCTGTGCGACGGCGCGTAACGTGTTGTTCACCAGCTGCACCGCGCCCATCATCTCCTTGCTATTTGAGCACGTGCTCACCAGCACGTTGGCAATGAGAGGCACGCCGCCCGCATCGGCGATCCGCTGCTGGATCGCATGCGACTTGTACGCGAGCTGCGTGATTGCATTGACCGCATTCTCCTTGGCGCGCGCTGAGCCGCCTAATAGCGCGAGCAGGGGCTCGATGCCGCCCGCGTCCACAATACTGAGCCTGTTGTCCGACGAGTCCTGCGCGAGGTTCGCGAGCGCAGCCGCCGCCTGTTCCTGTGCCCACGAGCCGTCCACCTCATCAAAGGGGTTGTCGTCGAGCATGCTTACGAGCTTCTCGATGATGAGTTGACGGTTGGCGTGTTCGATCGAGAGTCGCACCTGAGGAGGGAGGCACTCGGGTGATGAGGGAGGCACTCAGCCTGAGGAGGGAGGCACTCATGTGCACTCAGACCGTGACGAGGGCACCCTCGGTAGTCAGGGAGGCCACGGCCATCCCGGCTATCCGGTCACTCGCGAGGCCATCACGCCCATCACGCCCATCACGCCCATCACGCACGAGAGCGCCCTCGGCATGGTTGCGTGCGCGCGTGTTGTTCGTGCCGAGTAGCTGCACAAGAGGCCCGATGCCACCTGCCTCCGTGAGCTCGAGTCGGTTGGCGGCGTTGGCGGCGAGGGCGTAGAGCGCGCCCGCCGCCTCCTCCTGTGCCTTGTCGCCACAGGAGCCCCCGAGCAGGTTGACCAGCGGCGAGGTGGCACCCGCGACCGCAATGGCCATCGCCACATTGTCGCTGTCGTGCGCGAGGCGAGCGAGCGCCGAGGCGGCAAACTGACGGCCGGCGTCCCGCCCATTGTTGAGCAGCTGTACCAGAGGAGCAATGCCCCCCATGCCCACGATCTGGCCGCGATTGTCGGCGACGAGCGCTAACTCGGCGAGCGCCGCCGCCGCGTATTCTCGCGCACCCTCTCCCTCGTCATCTTGGGCCGTGCGGGGAGTTGACCTCGCATCCACAATCGCGATGAGGGGTGCGATGCCGCCCGTACTCGCAATGTCCTTCTGCGCGGCAGTGCAGCCGCTCGCGAGGCGATAGAGCGCGGCGGACGCCTGCTCCCGCGCCACGCCGCTCGCGCTGCGCAGTGCCGTGATCAGGGGCTGCACGCCCCCCTCGGCCAGGATGATCGACTGGTTGCTCGTGTCGATGGACAACGACAGAGACCAGAGGGCGTAGTCCTTCGCCTCCGCCGCGCCACGCTTGAGGAGAGTGATCAAGTCGGCCGCGGCGCCCGCACGGGCGATCTGGGCCTGTGAGCTCGGATTCTCCATCACGAGCTGCCACAAGCAAGTCGCCGCCGCCGACATGACCTCGAGGGCACCGGCCCCGAGCAGCGCCACCAGCAGGGACGTCACCTGCGCCTGGTTGGCCACATTCTCCTTGCCGAGGGCGAGGAGGGCGCGGGTCGCAAGCTGCTGCCCTCGCGCACCTCCTGTCGCGAGGAGCATGATCAGAGGTGCGACCCCGCCCGCGGATGCGATCGCCACCTTGTTGGGCATCTGCTGATCCGCGAGTGACCACAACGCACCCGCCACCTCGGCCTTGACTTCTGGCGTGCCTGTCCGAATTAGAGCGACCAGCTGGGTGATAGCGCCAAGGTCCGCCACGGCGCCCTGGTTGTCAGGGTTGTCGCGGCAGATGGCGGCCAGGGCGAGCGCTGCCATCGCCTGCATCTCGGGCGTGCCGCTCGCGCTCAGCATCATCACAAGCGGTTGGAGCCCGTTCATCCGGGCGATGGCCTCCTGATTGTCGCGGTGCATGTGGGCGAGACGCGCGAGAGCTCGAGCGGCACTCGCCTGCTCTCAGGGGTGATCCGGGGTGGTCAGGCGAGTGATCAGGGGGCAATCAAGGGGCATTCAGTGGGTCATCAGTCGGTCATCAAGCTGCACTCGCCTGCGCTTGAGGGCTGCGCCCAGAGAGCAGGGAGAGGAGTGGGAAGATCCCTCCCGCCTTGGCGACACTCTGCTGCACCTCCCCGTTTTCCTCGCTCAGCTCGGCGATCGCCGTCGCCGCGTGGCACTGCGCCGCGACGTTGGCCCCACTGAGCAGTTGGAGCAGTGGCGCGATCGCTCCCTCGCGTGCGATGGCCTCCTTGTTGACGGCGTGGCCCGCGCTCAGCTGGGAAAGCGCGAAGGCGGCCGACGACTGGATCTTGCCGCTCGTGAGCATGGCGACCAGCAGCGGCACCGCCCCCGCGCGCCCGACGTCGTCCTGCACGCTCGAAGCGCCCGCGCAAATGTTGGCCACGCACACGGCGGCGTGCATCTTGGCGTCGTCGATGCCCTGACGCAGCAAGCGCACGAGCGGAGCGACGGCCGTCCGGATCGGCGCCGCATGCGCCGGCAGCTCGGACAGTGACGACAGCGCAAAGGCCGCCTGCTGCTGCACCTTGTTGCTGCCCGTGCGGAGCAGCACGATGAGCGCGGGGATGGCGCCTGCGTCAGCGAGGGCGGTCTGCCGTGCGGCACTGCCCGCACCCACGTGCCCCAAGGTCGTCGCCGCCGCGAGCTGGCCCCCATCCGTGCCCTTGGACAGCATCTGGATCAGCGGGCCAAGCGCACCCGCCTTGACGAGCGCCGCCGCATGCGAGCTCTCGCCATTGGCATCCTGCTTGGACGCGAAAGCCGCCAGCCGTATGGCGACCTTTTCCTTGGCCTCCATGGGCACGGATTTGAGGGTGCGGATCTCTTCCACGAGGGTGTCGTGCATGCTCATCAGGCCCTCGAGGTCCACCTCCGGACGTCCAAGGAGGCTTGATTCCGCTTACGTTTTTTCTGGCTGTCACGCTCTTGACGCGTTCGAGGACCTCCCCTGTGGACCAAAGTCGAAAACCAAAAATCGGAAGCGGTGCATGCAGCAATTGTCCGAAAAACAAACGCGAGGTCCAGTCCTCTGCAGCTGGGTCCGGCTCACAAACGCTACTCACTAACGCGACTCCAGTATGGACCGGGTTTCTCCCATTTTTGGTCAGAGTTTCGTTCAATTTTTGGCGATTGGCTCGAATTGCGTTCGTGTTCGTCGCGTCTGGGGCTGTGTCGCCTCCTGCCGGAGGTCTGGACTGTGCAGCCCGCCATGGTGTTGGCGCAATGCGAAGGCGACGGCGCCACCGAAGGCGCTGTCGCAGGGAACGCAAAGCTTCTGCCAGGCTGGGTTGAGTTCGACCCGTGCGACCCGTGCGTCATCTTGTGGTACCTGCTGGTCAACATCCTGGCCACGTCGGTGTGCCCCGTGCCGATCGCCGGCGCGATGACCGCCATCAGCGCTGTCCTCTTCGGCCTCGTGCCTGGCATGGCGATCACCACAACTTCATCGCTCATCGGCGCGTACCTCGGGCATCTGGCGGTCCGGCACCTGTGCCGCCCGTGCTTCATGCGTTCGCTCGGGCGATATCACGAGCACTGGCTAGCCCTCGACACGGCGATCTCCCAAGCAGGCGCTACGCAGATCGCCCTCCTGATGCGTCTCTCGCCGATGTTTCCGATGGTGGCGAATAATATCTTGCTCTCTCTCACGACCATCTCCACGTGGACGTACATGTGGACTTGCGCCGCCGGCGTGATCCCGTCCAACTTGCCCTACGCATACGCTGCCGAGCTCGGCGTCTCCCTTCATAACCACGAGGACCCCATCATGGTCACGATGACCGTGCTCGGCCTCCTCGCGTCAATGGCGTTCGCGTGGAAGCTCGGCGTCATTGCCAAGCAGCTGCTGCAGCAGCATGGGGTAGGGGAGGACGGAGAGAGTTCGCAGTCCCTTACTGAGGGCAGCAACGAGCTCTGGGACTCAAACAAGCAGGACGGCGGCACGCCGGTGGTGGCTCGCCATCCAGCCGGCGAGGCCATCCGAGGCCATCCGAGGTCACTCGTGCCGCCACCCGTGCCGCCACCCGTGCCGCCGTTCAGGTTGGCGTTGCCAGTGTGGAGAGACAATTTGGAGGCGTCCTTTCGGGCTTTGAGTCAGATGGGACGAGACTGCTTCTCGCCGCACGCAGCGCCAAGAATGGTTTAGAATTGAATAAGATGCGTCCATTCATACCAAAATTCACACTTTGCGGCGGACTCTCTTCGCTACTATGGAAGCCTCGCTAGAGGGGCCGCCGCAGGCCTCAATGAGCGCGCGGCTTGCTGCGCTCCAGCTGCATTCCTGCGGGAACAGCAGCAGTGGCACTCAGTGGTGGGCAGAGCGCGCGGCGCTCGACGGTATCGCCGTGGAGCTCGAGGCCTCCAACTTTGTCGTCCTGGACTCGGTCCTGGGCGCATCAACAGTGGCGTCGTTGAGAGCGGAGGTGGAGGGCGTGCGGCGCGCAGGGCGGCTGAAGGCGTCAGAGCTCGGTGGTGGACGCACGGGCAGCAACGTGGCGTTCACGCGAGCCGAGGCCCGAGGCGACAGCATCGGGTGGTTCACTGGCGGCGAGGCAGCGCTCTGGCCGGATGGTACGCTGGCGCGGTATCTCGACGTCCTCGACGGGCTGATGGGCGCGCTCGGGAAGCGTGTGCCACAGCTTCGGGCAACCACGAAGCGCTCGAAGGCGATGATAGCCTGCTACCCGGGCAGCGGCGCGCGCTACGTGCGCCACCACGACAACGCGTGCAGCCGGAGCGAGGGCGAGCAGTGCAACGGGCGGCGGCTCACGGCCATTCTGTACCTCAACGAGGGGTGGGAGGTTGCCCATGGCGGCCATCTGCGCCTCTACCCGCCGTACAAGCCCGACGCAGCCAAGGAGGCCCTGCAGGAGCTGCAAGCGTGGTTATTGACGCAGCACGACGCTCCCGATGCTGAGATGGTCGCGCACACTTTTCACGAGCGGCTCGCGGAAATCACGACAAATGACGATGCGCCGCCGTTGTGCGACGTGGCACCGATCGCCGACCGCCTCATCCTCTTCTACTCGGACTACCGCGTGCCGCACGAAGTGTTGCCTGCCCATCGGGATCGACTGGCGGTGACCGTCTGGTATTTCGACGAGGACGAGCATGCCCGAGCGTACAAACCCTCGGAGGAGACGGACGCGTACGAGGCGCTAGCGGTGGCGAAGCAGATGCGTCGATGGCGCTCGGACGCCGCCGCCACGGGCGGTGGTAGCGCCGCCGACGCCGCCGCGCCTCGGGGCGTGACTTCCTTATTTGGAAGTACCGAGTCTCTGGACGTGCCCGGCATGGAGCTGTGCCCGATCCCCGACAAGGGACTCGGCCTCATCGCGACCCGCGCCTTTGCTCCCGGCGAGCGCCTGATTGCCGAGGCGCCTCTGGTGCTCTGGGAGAGTGCGCGCGGCGCGGACGGCGAGCACAAGTGGTCGGTGCTTGAGGAGCTCGTGGAGGCGCTTCCGGCGGGCTCACGGCGCGCGTTCGATGGTCTCATGGATAAGTACGCTCCCGACGACCAGTTCAAGACCGCAAGAGGCATCTGGAACACGAATGCCTTTCGCACGGAGGATGTTCTCGGCGACGGCAAGGCGGCGCAGTGCGATGGCGTGGAGCGATCCGCCGTCTTCCGAGTGTGTTCACGCCTCAACCACGCGTGTCGTCCGTGCGCGCACGTCGCATGGAGTGCACGCTTGGGGCAGCAGACGGTGCACGCGGTGCGCCCGATCGCGGCGGGCGACGAGGTAACCATCGCATACGTCGCAGGCGCCGATTGCATGCTGATTGCAACTGATTGCCTCCCTCATCAGGTGACCATCGCATACGTCGCAGGCGCCGATTGCATGCTGATTGCAACTGATTGCCTCCCTCATCAGGTGACCATCGCATACGTCGCAGGCGCCGATTGCATGCTGATTGCAACTGATTGCCTCCCTCATCAGGTGACCATCGCATACGTCGCAGGCGCCGATTGCATGCTGATTGCAACTGATTGCCTCCCTCATCAGGTGACCATCGCATACGTCGCAGGCGCCGATTGCATGCTGATTGCAACTGATTGCCTCCCTCATCAGGTGACCATCGCATACGTCGCTGGCGCCGAGGCGGGCGGCCGAGCAAGCCGCCAGGCCCACCTGCAAGCGAAGTATCATTTCGGCTGCGTGTGCGATGTGTGCGAGCTACGCGGCACGGCGCAGCAGGCGAGCGACGATCGCTTCGAGCGGCTTGCATGCATCCACAAGACATTGTCGAGCGTGCCGCCTTTGGAGCTCGAGGCGACTGTGGCGGAGAGTGTGGCGCTTCTGAATGCGGAGGGGTTGCCTCTGGTGTGGGCGAAGGCAGGCATGCTGCTCGTCATCGTGCAGCTCAAGCAGTCTGCCCGTCTCGGCCGCGCCGCTCACTGGGCTCGTCGAGGCGCCGCCGCAGCCACCTTCGCTCTCGGCGACGACTCGGCCACATTCCTCAAGTTTGCCAGCTTGGCGCAACTCTTTGGGCAAGCGGCGGGGGACGCCGAGGACGACGCGCCGGACACCCCCGACGATGCAGGCCGTTGGGCGTGGCTTCCTGCAGCGAGGGCTGTATGTGCCGCCGCGAAGGACGTCGCCGCTCCGAACGGCGCCCATCACGGCGCTCAGCACGCCGCTCCGAACGGCGCCGCCGCCGACGCCGACCCGGCACCGCCGTCCGATGCGGACGAGCCCTCGATGCACTCCGTCTACGTGGCTGGTGAGGGGCCGACGATCTTGCCCTCCTAATTGCCTCCTAACTGCCTCCTAATTGCCTCCTAATTGCCTCCTAATTGCCTCCTAATTGCCTCCTAATTGCCTCCAGGTGAGGGGCCGACGATCTACGAGCGCGCCCAGGACGACGCCACATGGCTGGCCGACGGCCGTGCAGGGCCGCGCGTGCTGCGCTTCGGGCTCATCAGCCATCGGCAGCGCTGGGCGCATCGACTCTGGCCGGCCGCGCAGGTGCTCGCGGCCCATCTGGATGCGCATCCAGAGCATGCACGCGGCCGAGCCGTCCTCGAAGTCGGCGCAGGCGCGGCGCTCCCGTCCGTGGTCGCCGGGCTGCTCGGCGCGTGCGCGGTCGTGACCAGCGACTGGCCCGACGCGCGAATGCTGGCCAACACGGCTGCGAATTTGAACGCCAACTTGGCGCCGGAGATGCACCAGCGCGTGATGGTGGTCGGATATGATTGGAATACGCCGCCCCACCCGCTTCTGGGCGCGCTCGATGCGATCGTGAGCGGCGGGGCGCGCGCTGCGCCGTGCGCCGTGCGCGTGCTCGATCTCGCATTTGATCTCGGTTTCGACCGCGGCGCGGAGGCGCACATTCTGCCGGAGCAGCCACGGCGCTTCGACCTGATCCTCATGTCAGACCTCCTCTATGAATGTGAACACGAGGCCCTCCTTCGAGCCATCGTGTGCTGCCTGTCGCGCTCTCGACCAGTGGGCGCCGTGCCGGGCACCGAGCCGCGCGCTGTGCCGGGCGGTGCGAGTCCACACGAGCCGCGCGTGCTGCTCACGTATCAGGTGCATGACCGGTGCCAGGCTGCTCGACAAGGCGCCTTCTTCACCATGGTGCCTGCCCACGGGCTTGTCGCCACCAAGCTGCGCAGCGTCGACGTCGGTCGACAATTTGAGGACAAGGAGGAGGAGGAGGCGGAGGAGGCGGAGGCGGCAGAGGGTGTGGACGACGAGCAGGACGACATCACGAGGCAGGTGCAACTTTGGGAGCTCACTTGGGCGCCGACTTGGGCGCCGCCCGGGGCGCCGACTGCCCCTCCCCCCGAGGCGGATGATGAGAATGTCAGGAGCGACGCCGCCGACGCGCCGCTCCTCGTAGGGCTCGTGCGCTTGGTCCGGTCTCGGGCTACGGGCGTGGCTACGGGGCGTTCCAGCTGGCGCTTCGTCTAAAGCCGAAGTCGGCGCGGTACGGCTCAGAAAGAAGCTTAAATTAGCGCGTGACCACATTGTAGAGAGATCTTGCACATTCGGTAATTAGACAGAGGAGAGACCGGGCCGCGGTGCGCGGAAGCGAAGACGAGAGACCGCGCGTCTCATACAAGCCGAACTCTCACGCACCTTCGCTTCCCAGCACCGCGAGGGCTCGCGATGTCGTCTCTCCCTCGGCTCAGCACTGCTCTCGCCTCTCGGACGCCACGAGCAGCCCCCAGCGCGGCGAGCATCTTCGCGTGTAGTGCCTCCGCCGTTTACGACACCTCGACGGCGGCCGCGCTGCCCTGGGCATGGCGTTTCGCCTGATCGAGCTCGCCAAACGTCTTGACCGTGCAGTCCCGCACGCTCCAAAACTCGGTGACGGCCCGTTGCAAAAAGTAGGCATCGTGGCTGACCACGACGACGGCGCCCGTGAACTCGCGCAGCGCCGTCGCGAGCACATCGACCGTCTCCATGTCGAGATGATTGGTGGGCTCGTCAAGGAAGAGGAGGGTGGGCTCGGACCATGTGATCGCGCACAACACGACGCGCGACTTTTGGCCGCCCGAGAGCTTACCCATGGGCAGCCACGACATGCCGTCGACGATACCGAAGCCGCCCAGCCGAGTGCGCACCTCGGCCTCCTTGGAGCCGGGGAAGCGGGCCATCAAGAACTCAGTCGGCGTCTGGTACAGGTCGAGCTGCTCCACAAAGTGCTGTGCGAAGATGGCAGAGCGCGCGCTCCGGTTGACCTCGATGGTCCCAAAAGTCGCCGCGAGCTGCGAGGTCATCAGCTTGAGTAGGGTCGACTTACCCGCTCCGTTGGCGCCGAGGATGCCAATCTTGGAGCCGAGGGAGACGGAGAGGCTCAGGTTGCGCAGCAAGATCTTGGGTATCGCTGGGGGGGGGACTGAGTACCCAAAGGCGGCGTCCGTCATCGTGACTAGATGCGGGCGCTTGAGCGGCGGCGGCGGCGGGAAGACGATCGCGATCGTGGCCTCATCCGTCTTCGCATCCGGATCGGCGACGAGGCCCTCGTCCTCCATCTTCGCCAGCTGCTTCTCGCGCTGCTTCGCCTGCGCCACCACGCCCGCATGCCTCTTGTTCTTCTTGTTGTCCGCGCTCGAGTTCTTCGCAGGGTCGTACTTGTCGACGAGCTCCTGCATGTGCTTCCTCTCGAGCTGCTGCGCCTCGTACCTGTGCGGAGAGGGAGGGCGCCGTGGTGAGCTCGAGCGCCGTGCCGAGCGCTCGCATGCGCCGCCTCCGCTCGCGCCGCCGCGGGCGCCTCGTACCGCCGCTTTTGAGCGATGCGCTGCTCAGCCATGGTCTCGACGTACGCGGAGATCGAGCCCTTGTAGTGCGTGAGCGTCTTCGACTTGATCTGGATCACCTGAGGAAGGTTGCACTCGGCAGGCACTCAGCAGGCCCTGCCGCATCGCAGGCGCTCAGAGGTCATCATCAGAGGCCATCAGCTTCGAGATCGGATCTGGATCATCATCAGAGGCCATCAGCTTCGAGATCGGATCTGGATCATCATCAGAGGCCATCAGCTTCGAGATCGGATCTGATCATCATCAGAGGCCATCAGCTTCGAGATCGGATCTGGATCACATCCGAGACGACGTCGTCAAGAAAGCCGCGGTCGTGCGAGACGATGAGGATCGTCGCCTTGCACGCCTGCAGCCACTTGGTCAGCCAGACGAGCGCGGGGAAGTCGAGGTGGTTCGTGGGCTCGTCGAGCAGCAGCACCTGCAATCAGAGCCAATCAGCATGTAATCAGCATGCAATCAGCATGCAATCAGAGCCAGGTGGTTCGTGGGCTCGTCGAGCAGCAGCACATCACACGGCACAAAGAGCGCCGCCGCGAGCGTCACGCGCATGCGCCATCCGCCAGACAGATGCTCGATCGGAGCGGAGGCCGTGGCGGCTGAGAACCCGAGCCCCGAGAGGATGGCGGACGCCCGTGCCGCGGAGCCGTCGAGATCGAGATCTGCCATCAAGGCCTCGGTCTCGTCCAGTCGCTTCTTGAGGCGTGCGTACACCTTCTCGTTCACGCTGCGCGCCTCGGCCGCCTTCGCATCGGCATCGAGCGCCGTACCGAGCGCCGACGCCGCGTCCGGGGCGAGAGCCTCCGTCGCCTTCGCCACGGCCTCCGCGAGCTCCGCGTGCCGCCGGCGCAGAATCTGGCCCTCGAGATCGTACCTAATGAGGGAGGCCATCAGAGGTGGACTCAGAGGGGCACTCGGAGATGCTCAGCCATGGTCTCGACGTACCTAATGAGGGAGGCCATCAGAGGTGGACTCAGAGGGGCACTCGGAGATGCACTCGGAGGCAATCACGTGCAATCAAGAGCACTCAGAGGCAATCAAGAGAGGCAATCAAGAGAGGCAATCAAGAGAGGCAGTCAAGAGAGGCCATCAAGAGAGGCAATCAAGAGAGGCTATCTGGTCCTCGCGAGATCGTACCCGAGCACCGTCGCGAGGGGGGTGGAGCCGAGATCGTGCATCGGGTCCTGCTCGACGTACACGACCTTGAGATGCTTGGGAAAGCTCGGCAGCTCATAGCTCGCGATCGCCTTCAGGAGCGTGGTCTTGCCAGTGCCGTTGCGCCCGACAAGGCCATACTTATGGCCCTGGGAGAGGCGCAGCGACGAGGTCTCATCGAGGAGTGTCTTGCCGGCGCCGGAGAGGAGGATGAGCGATTTGATGGCGACGTCGCGCGAGCCGCCCGCCGCCTTCGAGGCGAGGTACAGCTCGCACGCCTGCTCTCGCGCGCGCTGCGCCGCCGCCATCTCCTCCTTCTCACGCTTGCGGATCACCTCCAATGCTGGCGCACCGAGCCGAAGGGTGCCGAACTTGACGCCGCCGTTGCCGCCGCCGTCCTCCTCATCGTCATCGGGTTTGACACCGTCCAATGTGACGGTGCGCGTGGCTCCATTGGCTCGCGCAGCGGCCGACTGCCGGTTGCCAAAGGCGTCAACCTCCTCGTTGCCGATCCCACCGATCAAATAGTTGGCCACCTTGGATGTGTCGTCACCCATTCTGAACGGCTTGTTGAGCAGGGCCGGTGGCGCATTGTCTGACGCTGCACTCGAGGATGCTGCCGGCGCGACGCTCCCGAGTCGCTCGTGCAGCGTGCGGCACATGGCTTCCGCCGCATCTTCATCCGCGGCCAGCTCATATGAGATCAGTAGGTCCCGAAGCGCTTCAGAAAGGGATTCCACGCTCGCGTCGCCCTCCTCGACCACGGTCTGCACGGTACCCACAAGGTAGTCGATCACGTCGTCGTCGATCGCCTTGCCTTGAAGCAGCGATCGGATGGCCACGTCGGCCATTACGACCCTGATTGAAACCGCAATCAAAATTGGTCCTTGACCGCACGCACCGGCTGTCGCGTCTGTCGTGTTAACGTTCACGCAAGCAGGGGCCCGGCCCGAGGGCGGCGAAACCGCGGTCCGCCGCCGCGCGGCAATCGAACCGAAGAACGTGTACAGTAGCTACGCCAAAACACTGCAAACGAAAACACCCCCCCGCGCGGCCAGGGCCGCCAGACGCCTGACCCTGGAGCTTACGTTGCGCGCGGCGCTCGCGCGACTAGGGCGCGTCATTCCAAGTCCATGCTGATCAGGCGCAGCTCGTACAGATGCCTGAGCCGCTCGATCACGTCCTCCTTGGTCACGCTCCCCTCCGACTCGGCTGCAAGGTCCGCCGCGAGGCGCGCCGCGCTCGCGCCCGCGCCCGGGACGACGCGTTCGAGCACCTCGAGCTCGAGCGGATCCGCAAGCTCGAGCCACGTGTCCTCGCCCTGGCCCGCGTCCTTGGCGCGTACCTCGACGCGCACGGGCACGCCGGCGGCGTCGGATACGGAGCGCGACGCAAAGGGTCGACGCTGCATCGGTACCGCCCTTTGGAGCGCCTCTGCCTCTTGGGGGGGGCAAGGAGGACGTCGGGTGAGCACGCCTCATCACAGCATTCACAGCATTCGCAGCATTACAGGACTCACAGGCAAGGACGTCGGGCGAGCGCGCCTCATCTAGTCATCAGAAGCCATTCGAAGCAATCCGAAGCAAACCAAGGGTAAGCAATCCAAGGCAAGCACCCATCGATCCATCAGAGGCACTCGGAGGCCATCCGAAGCCATCAGACGCAAGCACCTGTGGGAAAGGGCCGCCGTCGGATGAGCCTCCCATGGAGCACGAGGAGCGGCAATCAGTGGCAATCAGTGGCATGCGCACCTGTGGGAAAGGGCCGCCGTCGGATGAGCCTCCCATGGAGCATGAGGAGTGAGAGCGCCTCGTCCGCCTCGAGGAAGCAGGCGAGGGCGTCGCGTGGCGACTCGACGATGGGCATGCGTGCGAGGTTGAATGAAGTATTCAACAGCATGGGCACGCCCACGAGGGCAAAGAAGGCGGCGATGAGCGCGTGGTAGATCGGCGCGTCGGCCTCGCCCACGGTCTGCAGCCGTGCCGAGCCGTCGACATGGGTAATCGCGGGCACTTGCTCGCGCACCTCTGGCCGCACCGTCGCGGTGATCTGCATGTAGGGCGACGCCAAGGTCGGCAGCCCATCGAACCAACTGTCGGCCTCCTCCGCCAGTACCGACGGGGCGAGTGGCCTCCATTGCTCGCGTTGCTTGACATGGTTGACCTTCCAATGATTCTCGGCCATCGCGGGGTTGGCGAGGATCGAGCGATGACCGAGCGCGCGCGCGCCCACCTCGGCGCGACCGTTCACCCAGCCGACGATCTCCCCGCGGGCGAGCGCCTCGGCCGTGTACTGCAGCACTGCCGCGGAGGGGGCATCCCAAGCGCCGTCCCGGGCGCCGCCCCGCGCTGCGGACGACGGGCCGGTTGCGGCGCCGTACTGGGCAACGGCGCCGTCCTGGGCTCCGGCGCCGTCCTGGGCACCGGCGCCGGCGGCCGTCTCCGCAGTGCTGGTGGGCCGCGCGGCCTCGAGCTCGGCCTCGAGCTCGGCCTTGATCTGGGCCGCGAGCTCGGCCTCGAGCTCCGCCTCGAGCGCTCGATACTCCTCAAGATCCTCCGCTGAGACGAAATCCTCATCAGTCTCGTCATCCACCGAGCCCCCATCGGGCGCCGTCCTGGGCGCCGCGGCGAGTGTCACCTCCTCTATCCACGGGCTGAACTCGTCCATCGCCGCCTGCACCTCCGCCGCGCTGTACGCGCGCCCCATGCATGCAGGCCACGGGCTGCCGCGACGCGCCGGCGCGGGCACCCCCAGCTGTGGCAGGAGCGCATGGAGCGCGTACGCGGCGCAGCCCGCGGCAATGCCCTCGTCTCCCGGGTACGGGGGAATGAAGACATGCTCAAAGCCCGCCTCGCGCGCCACGCGTCCATTGAGCACGGAGTTCTGCACCACGCCTCCGACCAAGCACAGGTTCGTCTCGCCAGTCTGCTGCTGCAGCCGGCAGAGCCACTCGAGGGTCACCTGAAGACTCATCAGTCGTCATCAGTCGGTCATCGGTCGTCATCAGTCGTCATCAGTCGGTCATCAGTCGGTCATCAGTTGTCATCAGTCATTCATCGGACGTCATCAGTCGTCATCAGTCGGTCTCAGTCGTCATCGGTCGTCATCAATCGTCATCAGTCGGTCATCAGTCATCATCAGTCGTTAATCAATCGGTCATCAGTCTCACCTCTTCGAGATCCATCTGCACGCGTGCCGCGAGGGCCGCATACGCGCCCCGCATGCTCGCCTGCGCGGCAGGCAGCTCGGAGCGCTCCGCCAGGATCTTGGGCCCGAGCGCCTTCTGCAGCGCGCGAAAGCCATTGATGGGCGGCAGTTGATCGAATGCCTCCAGGGCGTCCCATTCAAGGTGAAGCGCCTCGCCGTCCTCGCCGTCGAGCTTGCCGCGGAGCAGCGGCGTGCTCAGCAGGCGCGCGTGCACGGGGTCGCGCTGGACGTCCGCCCACGTGCCCGCCCACGGCGCGAGCCCCATCACCTTGCCGCATGCATTCCAGTCGCCAAAGATGTGTGACGAAACCCTCGAGTAGAGCGCGCCGACGGACTCGAGATTCTCAAACCCATGATTGTAGAGTTCCGAAGGCGAGCGCTGGGGTACCCAGCGCTTGAAGACGCGTGAGAGGGCGGAGCCCTCGAACAGGTACGCGCTCTCAGCCTCGCGGTGGCCAGGCGGCGCTCCGAGCGTCGACGAGCCTTGCGGCACCGCCACGTAGCCCGTAGCCTCAGGCAGTCGCAGGTCGTGCATATAGTGAGTGTCGTCCCGGGCGGCCTGCATCGCGGCGAAGGTCTCGCCCATGCCGTCCATGACGACCACGAGGCCGCGCTCAAAGGGCGCCTGCGTGATCGCGCACCACACGTGCGCCAGATGGTGCGAGAGCTCAAAGTGCGGCACGCCCGGAAGTAGGTTGTCGTCTGAGAGAGCGCTGGTCGCGTACAGCCCCATCGGAACGCTCCACGGCAGCCGTCCCTCAAAGGAAGCAACGCGGTGATGGTGGTTGTTGGCGCACACGGCCACGACGTCCTCGATGGAGCTTCCGACGGCCTCGAGCGCGTGCCTTGTCGCGGCGGCCGTGTCGCCACCGTCGTGCTTCAGCCGGGAGAGCCGTTCGTTGGGCACGATGATCGAGTGCTGGCCGCACGTGGAGATTAGACACGCGCCCGCATCATGCGAGTACTTGTTGAGCCCGAGCACCCACTTGGTCGGCGACGGGCCGATGAGCGTGTAGACGAAGGACGTGACCGCGATCATCATTTGTGTTCACACAGCTTGACCTCGAGCAGCTCTGAATGAAACGGATGTGAGCAGGTGCTTGCGTTTCGCGCCAGCTCTCGTGGGACCAGCTCTGTGAGAAACGGCTGTGAGCCGGAGCTTGCGTTTCGCGAGAAGGGGACCCGAGAAGGCACCGCACCTCACAGTTGAAAGGTCGTGCCTGCACCTCGAGGCTTTGTCGCAAAGATGGATCTCCTCCCTGGAGAAACTCGGAAATATTTCTCAGCCAACGAAAACGATTTCCGTGTCGAAATTGCCTTTTCGGGCGACGTGACGATGTCTCGAAGCCTCATTGCGCTCGCAGCCGTTCTCGCTTGTGCGCACGCGTTGCCGGATACAAAAGCCCCAATCGAAGCTGTTGGCAAAGCTGCTGATGGTTCTGCTCGTCAGCTGCAGGCCCATGGGGCCGCCGCACCGGCACCGCCGAAGCCCAAGAGCGTCAGCATTTGGTCCATAGCAAAGCGGTTTTTCACGTCGCGCGAGAAAGCGAAGACGAAAGTGGCGAGTCACGGCGCGAATGCGACGATTCCGACCATGACGCCCCAGTACGCCATGGGCTTCAAGACCATGGTTTCGTGGTGGTGCAAGAATGCGACAAACAAGGAAAAGGCTTTGTGCCAGCTGAGTGCGCAGGGCAAAGCTACCGGCGACGCACTCAAGAAACCGCCCTCTCTCGATGAAAGCAGGGAGGCTGTCAAGGCCTACTGCGCCGAAAAAACACACCAAAGCAAGCTCGTTTGCATCCAGTGGAGGATAAAGGCAGCTGTCGTCAAGAGTGTGGGGTCGAAGGCAGCCGCTGCGAAGAGCGCGGGGTCGAAGTCGAAGGCAACCGACACCAAGACTGGAGAGTTGTGAGCGTCGATCTGTACGATGCCGTGGGGCACTAAATGCACGCGGCCTGTGTGTGTGGGGATGCTGTTGGCTGCCCGCCCTTACAACCATAAACGCCGCGCGGCGGAACGGGTAGCTCTAGTAGTGGGTGCGGGCACAATACATCGCGAATTCGATCAGTCTTGATGACGAACCGCCACGGCCACGCGACCGCACGCGGGAGTCAGGCGCGATGGAAAACACGAACCGACACATGCGCATGAAGATCATAGTAAAAGCGCGGGGGACAGTTTTAGTGACAAGTACAACAGTAGCTGACAAATTGCTAGACAGCCCGCGTCTTCTCCTTCTCGTCTGCTCTGCCACGACTGACGATGGCCGCGATCGATGCCGCAAGCCCGAGCCCCAGTGGCAATGTGTTCAAGCTCAGCCGGCGCGCCTCCGCGGGCGGAGCCTGGCCATCCGCGAGCTTGTGAAGGATCTCATCGGCGATGGCGCCCTCGACGATGTCGAGGCGCGACTTGAGTGGGAAGGTCGAGGCTACTTGGCCCGGGGTCGCCTTCGAGATCACCACCGCGCCCTCGTCGGCCGACAAAGCTGGCTTCACCGCGGAGGCACCCACTCCCTCTTCTTCAGAGCATGCAAGGAGGGCGGCGAAGATCATGAACACGCCGCCTACCCAGGTGCCGATCGAGACGGGCTCCCGAAGGGCCAAGTAGCCCATGATGCCCGCAAAGAGCGGTTGGAGCGCAGCGAATGGCTGTGCCTTCGCGGCAGAGATGGAGCGCATCGCTTCGAATTGGACTGACGAGGAGAGGAATCCGGGCACGAAGACCCCGAGCGCCATCAGCCCAAACTGGGCCAGTGGAATGTGACGAATGCGCCGAACGGTCGCCGCAGAGGGTCCTCCGCGAGCCACGTCGAGGAGCATCACTGCCGTCGAGATCCCTCCCATGTAACACATGCGAAGGAGGTTGAGGGAAGCCGCGCTGACCGATTGCAAGTGAACAGTCGTACGCACGCGAAACCACCCGTAAAGGAAGGCGCCCACCTGAGGACGAAAGCCATCGAACGCCATCGAACGCCATCAGAGGCTCACTCAGAGACGCAATCAGCTCGAGCCACCGCAAGGCACTCACCACGAGTGCAGCTGCCCCTCGGAGATTCAATGCAGCGGAGGTCATGCCGCTGCCATCCTGAATTCCGTCGACGACCGCCACGAGGACGGCGGCGCCGAAAGCCAAGCCGCACGCGGCCCATGTGCGTGCGCCAAAGTCACCCAGTCCGAGCAGCACCGACAGAAGCGGTACGAAGACGTTGTCGGTCGACTGGAAGATCTCCGCCATCGCAGCGGGGACTCTGCAAGTTCCCCACACCGAAAAGAAGGAACAGAGGACCGAGAGCAGAGCGAGCTCAAAGGCGGCGAGATGCGGGCTCTGCTCGCTGTCGGATCTACCCTTGGCCCTGTCGGGCTCGCGTCTTGCCATAAAGAACTGTATCGTGCGAGTGATGGTGGCCAGGAGGCAGAGAACGTTGTAACGGACAAACACTATGAAGATCATCCCGAGCGGCTCTGCACCGGGAACCGTAGCCAACGATCGCAGGAAGACAGTGTAGCTTCCGAAACCCGCGTTTGCGAGCAGCAAAAGCAGCTTGGCACGGGCCAGAGCACCTGCCGTGACAGGAGTAAGGCCTCCTCGAAGACGATGTACGGCCGTCGCGTGCACATCCTTCGGAGTAAACATCAAAGGCCGGCTCTGAACCCGGGCGTCGACGCTGACGGTAGCCACCAGGCACACGAGCAGGAAGCAGCTGGGAGGCATGCTTGACGACCTGGAGCGGCTTCGCGCTCGAGGGTGGGCCACCGAGCAGCTTCACCGACCCTGCCGCGTTACAGGGTCGGACGCTATCCGGTATTTGCCCTGGCAAACCGCTCAGGGAAACACAGGAAATGTCCTTTTCATTATGAATACACACAACACGTAAGCAGCACAGCTGTGAAGACAATACAATACAATACAGGCCAGGCCTCAACTGAGACACATGCAGGCAGAGAGCTGAGAAACAGCCTATAAGAGAAGATCGGCGAGACCCAAATATGAACTCGGGAGGGAGTGCGCCCGCCGACGTGGGCGGTGAACCCCCAAATGGGCGAGCCAAGGGGCAACGAGCATCGAGTCGAAATCGAATGTTTCGCGGCCCCCTGAAGAGACGCAGCATCCGTCCGTCCTCGCGCATGTCAACGACCCGGCAAAGAGCCGGATTCGAGACAGGGAACCACTCAAGCTCTCCCCTCCAAGGGGCAATCACCCGAGGAGCTCTGCATGTGCCCCAAAGAACACCAACAGAAGGCCGCCACACAGCCAGCCAGAAAAAGAGAA
>Ga0210241_100446_pt1 | contig 36525 bp, 33 predicted proteins | sample ChrtobMetP5a_8mM_FD_155488 | JGI IMG/M metagenome (GOLD analysis project Ga0210241, IMG submission 155488) | Chrysochromulina tobin associated microbial communities from unialgal haptophyte culture, Seattle, Washington, United States - P5a_8mM | ecosystem: Host-associated > Algae > Haptophytes >...
CCCTCCCCCTCGCCCTCCCCCTCCCCCTCGCCGCAGTCGGGAGCTGCAAGGGGCGCCGTCGTGGGCGTCGCCCGGGCGATGGGCACAACCGGCGCCGCGGCGTCACCGTCAGCTTCATGCTCGTCGTCCTCGCCGTCTGTCCTCTCCTCTTCCTCCTCCTCGCTCTGCTCGCTCTTGGCTGTCGGAGGTGGCGGCGGCAGCGCTGCGGCGACGGCGGCAGGAGCCGGTGGCGGTGGCGGCGGCGGTGTCGCTCGTGCATCAGTGCCCAGCGGCGCCACAGCCTTGCAGCCTAGGCTAAATCCGGCGTTAGGGATCGGCTTGCCACAGTAGCGCCACAGCGTATCGCCGAAGACGTGGAGCACCTCGACGGCGAGGCCCTTGGGTCTCGGCGTCGCCTTGAGAGCCGCGCCGAGCTCGGCACCACCCATCGCGATGCGACCGATCGCCACCGCAGCAGGGTTGCCGCTCACGAGGACACACACCGCATCGCCTGCACTCAGCTCCAGCACACCTTCGGCCATGCCGATGACGCCCGGTAGCATCAAATCGGCGCCGGAGAGCACAAACTCGGAGACCGCCGGTGGCACCAGCAGCGGCGGCAACAACGTGGGCAATCGCCACAGCGCAGTGAGCGTCGGCAGCGGTCTGCCGTCGTCGATCTCGAATAAGCAAGCACTGGCTGCACCGTCACAGTAGAGCTTGGCGATGAGGCCGCCGCCCGTTTTACGCAGCGCGACGTCCTTTCCAACGAGTGCGGCTGCCGCGTCATTCGAGATATTGAACGTGGTGGCCGACTGCTCCTTGAGCTTCTTGACATCCTTATTCGACATCTTTTGGTCTGACTTGACCTGCAGCTCCTTTTTGAAGGGCGTGGGCATACAGAGAAAGTTGCCCTCTGGACGCACGTCGTCGGTCCGCGCCGTCCAAACGCGAGTCGCGGTCGTGTTGCAAGCCTCACGATCGGAGAATGAAATCACCGGTCAAGTTTTCCACATCACGCCAACTTCGAACCCTCAAAATGTGTGCTGAGCCTTAGCTCCAAGAGTGTATGGACACTAACGACAAGGAGCGCCGCTACGGGCGCACACGGCGGGGAGCCGCCAAAACCCCCAAAGCGCAAAGGGGTTAGGGCCAGCGCCGGGGGCAAAAGTAGCGCACTACCGGGTGTGAACGCAAAAGGCGGCGCTCCCGCTTTTGCCCCCTTGGGGAATCGCGAACCATGGGCGCCGGCATCGGCACCTCCGCGATCCTCACGCACCCCGCTCGCGCACACGCTCAAGCTCGCGCAATAAAACATGCCGATCACGTTCGCCATTCACTATAAGCTCGCGGCCATGGGGGCCTCGGATGAAGACACCAAGCGCGCCCGTGCGCTGCACCCGGTCTACGAGGCTGCAGGCGGCGCGAAGTTTGATGGATGGCTCCTTCACCCCCCGCGCGACGGCGAAATCGACGGCGGCATCACCGGTGTCCTCCCGGGCACGCTGGCAAAAATGTGCATGGCATTTGTGCAGTGCGGCGACGACGTTGTCAACCAAAGCGTTGGGGCGAATGGCCTCATCCCGGCAGTCGTTTGGGAACGCCTCCTCAACACCCTCGCAGAGGTTCACGGGGGTGATGGCTCGAAAGCCATCACGCTGGGTTGCCTCTACGAGGACATGGACGCCAAGCTTTCCAAGGCCACGCCGGAGCAGCTCGATCGGCTTACTCTTTACAAGCGGGACCTCGGATCGTCCATGGCGCTGACGACCAAGCCCGCCGCCCCAGTGCCGGGCACTGATGCAGCGGCCAACGCAGCAGCGCTCCTCGCGCACGCGCAAGAGCTGGGCAAATGGGAAGGCAATGAAAAGCACCCGTATTCATGGCTACGCTCTCTCACATTCGGCGACCTGCGCGACAGCACCACGGGGCGCCTCGGCGCGCTCGGAAGGCTGATGGGCGCCATCCCCACGTGGATCTCGGATACGACGCGGAACGAGGCCGCCTTCAAGCGCTCGCTCACGGCCCTCGCCAAGGCCGCGATCGAGGGCACGGACATCCAGCTCGGCGATGCTGACGACGTGGCGGGCTGCGTGGCCGAGAAGCTCAAACTCATCGATCTCCCTCGTGCGATGGAGAGCTTCGGCGGAGCCACGCAAGAAGCGCGCTCTCGCGCGCTCATCAAAGAGATCAAGGCAATCACCAACCCCACCGCGCGGCAGGAGCTGCTGCGCGAGCGCTTCATCGAGGCCGTCGACCGCCTGGCGGGCGTTCGGGCCTTGGTGGGCATACGCGCGAATGGCGGATGCGATATCGGCGGCTCCGCATGCTTCGGGCTGTGCGCGGAAGTAGCTACCCGGATGGGTCTCTGCCGCTCGGAAGACGAGTTCGCATGGGCGTCGCTGCGGGCGCTGCGAGATGAGATAGCTCACCTCGACGAGATGCTCAACGCAGAACCGTGGGTCCACCGCACGGCACGCGCCCGGGCGGATCACGTGATCGACCTGCATCGGACGCAAGCGAAGCGCGCGTCCGCAGCATCGGTGCTGTTTTCGCCATCCGATCGGCCCGCAGCGGGAAAGGCCGACGTCCCGATGACCGCGGCAGAGTCGCGTATCAAGGGCTCCGTTCCCAGGCACTTCCAAGGTGACCTGTCAACTGCTATGGCCTCGAAACAGTACCTCACCACCAAGGCGTACATAATCACTCGGCTCGGCCTGGGCGGCAAGTGGGCCTTGCTGGACGCCCTGCAGATCGGGGCATCCGGCATGGCCATCGATCCAGCGACGAACATGCCCACGCCGCGCCTATGGTGCCCTCTGCTGGTCCTGCTCTCGGAAGGCGCCACACGCGGCGTGGATGCGGCGACGCTCGACCCCGAGCTGCAAGCCCTCAACGACGCCGGGCGCGACCGATGGCCCGAACTATACGGTCGCACAGCCGGGCTTCAGCTGGCTCTCGACAAGGCAACTCTCCCCGAGGAACTGGAGGGCTGGTGTTTGGGAGAGTTGGCGAAAGCATTTGCGTCCGCCGACTGGAGCACCATCGACATCGGAGCGGCATTCGAACAAACGCGGGCGCGCATGCGCTGCGAGAAATTCGTAGCCGGGCCGGCGGACAAGGCGTACACGAACAGGCGCAGCATCGAGAATGCTCTTGAGATCGCCGAGCCCATCCTCATGCTGAGGGGCTTCGGCGGCAACGGCAAAGGCACTCTCCCCTTCGTCCTCGAGGAGGTGCGCCAATCCTGGGTCCTCTACGGCGGTCAAGGGGCGCACGCGAAAACACTCGAAAAGCTCGCATCGGAGGGGCAAGCATACGTCGTCGCCACCCTCGAACACTTTGGTCGCGTACGCCACGCGGCCATCGCGACCAAGAACCCCCTCGCCCCGGACCACGAGCGCACGACCACGGCGGCGGCAGAGCAGCGCTGGTCGCGCCACCTTATTAAGCTACAGGGCGCTCTGAGCCTCGCCGGCTACGCCGAATACTTCGACGGCGGGAGCGCGGGCGAGGACACGTCCACTGGCACGCCTGTGGGCGCCGTGGTTGAGGCGGCTGTGAACGCGATAGTCTTGCGACCGCCCTTGCCGCCACCCCGCGCGCCGCCCTTGCCGTCGCGACCTCTACCCTTGCCACTTTTACCCCCTTTGCCGCCGCCGCGCGTACCGGGTTTGGGTGGGTCGCCGGCGCCGGCTCCAGTGTCTGCCCCAGCGCCACCCGCGTCATCGGCGTCGCCCTCATCATCGGCGTCGCCCCCGTCGCCGTCGTCTTCGTCGCCGTCGTCGGCGTCGTCGCCGCCCGCGCCGGTCGCCGGGTCGTCGTCGTGGCTCGTCTTCTGCTTCTTTCTCGGGCGCTCGGTACCGTCAGCTCGGCAGAGGCTGAGATTCGGGCCAGCTGTCGCCCACTGGTGCTCGGGGCTGCCGTCGACGTGATCGAAGTCACAGAACGCCCGCTCTTGCAGCTGGAGCGCCGCCGCCGCCATGCCTTTGAGGCAGCATCGCTTCGGGTTCTTGGCACGCTCGCGCATGCGAGCGGTGAGGTAAGTCTTGGGCTTGCCGACCTTGTGGGTGACGGTGAGAGTGCCAGCCTTGAGGTCGAGTGACATCGTTACGCCGCGTGCGTCGCTCGTGGCATCTCCGTGCGGCTCCTTGCGCTGGCGCTTGGCTGCCTTGCCTCCGCCGGCTCCTTGGCCGCCGCCGCCGCCGCTGCCGCCGTCTTCGCCGTCGCCAGAGCGCCCATTAGCGCCTCCCACACCGCCCGCGGCGGCTGGCGGGCCCGCTGACGCCACTCACACGGGTTTCTCCGAGATCGGCGGCGCGGTGCGCATCAAGGACCCGGTCCTCGTGCAGGCTCTTACTCGCCTCAGCCCGCCAATCGCAACCATCACCATAGGCGACACCAGTGGGCTTTTGCGAGACGCGTCCAATCGCGCGGGATGGCCTGCTGTATCCACCGCTGCCCTGCCGTGCTCAAGCACGCGGCCAGGTTTCAGCTTTGCGGGTGACGTTCACGATGTCCTTCGCCTTTCTCAGTGGCGACGCGCGATCATCGTCCCCGACTGGCACCAGCAAGCGGCGCGCATGGGTCTCGGCATGGCGGCGGTCAAGGCGTCAGACGGCCGCATGTTCGCGTGCATGGCAACGTGGCTACTCCTTTGGTGCACGACAGCGGCGGCGGTGTGCATCATGCAGCCAGATATCTTCGTCGTCGACTTCTATGACGCACCTTTCGCCGCAACATCGCCGGACGCGTGGGGCGACTACAGCGGCGAACGGACACTGCTTTTCTGCCGGGGCGCTGCGATGCCAGTGCCGCCCGACGAGGGGAGCCGCAAAGCGGCGCTCGTCACCGAGCGCGTGCAGGCACAGGAGTGGGCCCCGTCATTTGCCAAACTCGCACGTGGTGTCGCCACGCAGCTCGTACCCGACGGCAGCGGACCTGACCTTCAATTCGCCGTCGAGATCGAGCGGCTCGCAGCGGCCGTGTACTCGGCGGGGATTCCCATCCCGCCTTGGTACAGCCGCGGGGAAGGCGAACCGCCCGAGCAGGCAGAGCGCGCTTACATGCACGAACGCGGGCTCGGTGACAGACGACGTTTGGACGGCCGCACCGTCCCACGGCTTGCGCGACGGGATCTCGGCGATCCCACCTGGCGCGACGGCATCAGCGAGCACGCTACTCCGTGTCCAGGAAGGGCTGCTCGAGGCAGCCGCGCGCGAACCTCACCTCGCTGAGGCGCTCTTATGCTGGCGCGAGAAGGTCGCCACCGCACGGGACATCGCGCCGCCAGCAATCGTCGCCGCGGCTGGAAGGGAGCCGCCCGCCTCTCTGGCTAGCGAACCCTTCGCACATCGCTGCACCATCCCGAATACTACGCCGGTCCCAGTACAGTGGAAGGCTCCGCGCTGGCCCGTGGGCGTGCCAGCGCCGGAGGCTTTGATCGATACGTACACGCCGACGGCTCGCGCCGAAGTGCGCGCGCAGTTGGACTCAGTCGCTCAGTGGAACGCTGCGCGGGTGGGAGGCACTATGTCGCCCCGCCACTTGCGATCGGCCTTCGGCGGCACAGCACCGGCCATCCTGCTCATCCTCTTTGACTACAAATATTTCTTCCACTCGCTGGCATACATGGCGGGCGAGGTTTGGAAAACTGGCTGCGCTGTCCCTGCGCGGGCAGCGCCGGGCGTGGCGCACCGCAAGCGCTACGATGTGCTTGCTGAGCTCGTCCTAGCCATGGGATGGACGCAAGCGAGCAAAATTGCTCAAGACTTTGGCAACGCCCTCATGTGGTTGCTGCTGCGCGCTGTGGACACGGCGCTCGCGCCACACGTTGCCGAACTTCGCGCGGAGAGCGGCGCCTTTGACGCCATGTGGAAAGGCAGGCTGGCGCTCCCACAGGATGACTACGGTACTCAAGCGCGTATCGTCACCGCACTGCAATACACAGACGACAGCGTCAAGGCGTGCCTGGGAGCAACAGCCGTCGTCACCACCATTGTTGAATTCTGCCGCATCATCGGACCTCGCTTCTATGCGGGACGCGACCCGCACGAGGCCGCGCGCGGTACCGTCACGCGGTCCGTCGTTGACGAATACGGCGTCGCGCTGCAGGCCTGGCGGCAGCTCGCCCCCAGGGGCAGCGTGCGCGCCTACGGGAGAGACGAGATCGCACCCGCCCATGCTCGTGTTGTCCCCGTCGGACGGGGAACCGATGCTGGCAACCCTTTTCCAGTCACGGCATCGCAGGACGCGACACGAGTGACCACAGGCTTCGCCTGTTTTCTCGCTAGCGTGCCCGGCACGTCAGCGCGCGAAGTCGGGGCACTTCTGAACCTCCAAGTCGCCCGTGGGCATGACGAGCGGCTCGCCGAGCAGCTCCAAGCGCGCGCCGACCAACTCGCCGCTCGCGTACTCGCGGGAGAGCACATCGCGCTTCAATGCCCTGGTTGCCGCAGTCCCGGGCAACCGGGACGATGCCACGCCACGGTTTTCGCAGCAGCGATCGCGCAGCGGTGCTCTGTGGCGCTCGAGGAGGCGGCAGGGCCGCCGACGGACCCAGTCACCGCCCCGCCGCGGGAGGCCCTCGGACTCGATCTCGAGGCGGCCAAGATGCACAAATGGCATCTCGGCGGCAGCGGCATCTGGACGGGAGTCGGCGTGAGCGCGACCACCCTCGTCACCTGGGTCCCACAAGCGAAAGCGGCGCGCTGCCTCGTTGAGATCGACGACGTGCTCGAAGGGCGCTGCGAAGTGGCTCGTTATCGCAGCCTGCATGGAGCCCTCTCCGATCTCGTCCTCCCCACTGGCGGTAGTTGGTACCGCATGCAGGGTGCGGCGCCGCGCCGTGAGTCGAGGAGAGCATTCGATACATCCTGCAGGTATGCACGAGCGCGCGCCGAGAGCTCGATCTGTTTCGGGACGATGCCTAGTGCAGCGCTCACGTCCCGGATGAGCTCGGGGTTGTTGCGGCTCGCCGCGTCGTGCAATAGCATGCTCTCGCCGAACGTGTGTTCCGTGAGGATCTCGCGCCGTCCGTCATGTAGCTGCTTCCACTCGGGCTGCTGCATGAGTACCTCGTGCGCCGTGACGAGCTCCGCCGCTCGCGCGCCGCGCGCGAGCGAGCCGTCATCCCGCCGCGCACGTAGTGTGAGGAAGGCTGCCGCCGCGTCGGCGCGGAGCCGTATGCGCTTCGCCTCGGCGAGCCACCGGGCAGTCATGACGACGCCGAGCCCAACCTCGACGAGCTCGAGGCACGTGATGTGCGCGTCTGCGAGCGCAGGCCAGTCGCCAAGCGGCGCGCACCACCAGACACCATAGAACCACGCGCCTAGGCCCTGTTTGGGCTCGCCGTCCTTGGCGGCATCGCCGCCAATGTCCCAGGTGACAATGTCGGTGCGCTCGGCGGAGTGAACCGCTGGCAGTACGGCGGTCATGGGAGCTCCCGGGCTGTTGGCGAGAACAGTCTGCCAGGCCCTGAGTCGTTTCCACAGCTGCGGTCGCTCGCGCACAAGCACGTTGGGGCCTTCGCCGAGCTCCTGGTCGCTCTGTAGCGGCACCGCCATGCCGCGCGCGCGGCGCAGGGGCTCGTACGCGAGCACATCGATGCACACGGCGCGGACGCGCTGCGTCGACGCTCCAAGGAACCCCTCGACACGACGGAAATATTCGCCCTCCTCAACCTTCCAAAGGGCACCCTCGTGCCCCACGGATCCTCGCTCGTCGTAGTCGGCGACAACCTCGAATGGCAGGCGCCGCCGAGGCGCTACAAACGTCCACCGCGCTGATCGACGCCATCACAACCGGCTCCGGGGCTTACGTAGCAGCCACCAAGGACCTCCGGCGCACGTGCGCCATCGACGACGACGACGTCTTCGGCATGCTCGAAGAAGCCAGCCTTTCGCTCGAAGGCCTCGCCGTGAGCGCGGACGCGGCCTTCACTGATACGGAAGCAACGGTGCCGCAGGTCGACTCCGATGACGAGATGTGAGCGTGATCACGCACGGCGCCAGCAGTGCGACGGCGGCCAGAGCCCGCCGTTCGAAACGGACCACCAGCTCGCGCCCATGGACCGCGGCTGACGACAACACACAGCCCCGGCAGTGCGCGGCGAGCACCTCGGTGCCGGCCAAAGCACGGCAATAAGGACACACGATCATAGCAGTGCGCGGCGAGCACCACGGTGCCGGCCGAAAACGCACGGCTCTAGCAGTGCGCGGCGAGCACCTCGGTGCCGGCCAAAGCACGGCAACAAGGACGCACGGCCATAGCAGTGCGCGGCGAGCACAACGGTGCCGGCCGGAAGGACGCACGGCCATAGCCGTGCGCGGCGAGCACCACAGTGCCGGCCAGAGCCACCGCTGCGGCGGGCGGCAACGCACGGCTTTAGCAGTGCGCGGCGAGCACCAAGGTGCCGGCCAGGACGCCACCGCTGCGGCGGGGGCACAAGCAGACGGCGCGCACCTCCGGGTCGCGGCAGTCGGCGGAGCACGGCGTAACGCAGTGCGGGGTAGTGCAGAGGCACGTACAGGAACGCCAGGGGCGTGCCCGACCCACCCACCCGAGAGGGACATACCATAGGGAGGCGACAGATCTGCGCTCAGCCGCGAGGGACAGTAGCCAAAACGGCCGAGATGATCGCCGAGATACACAATCTCGGAGATTATCTCGGCGAGTTCCGGTGAAGTGCCCAAGGCACGAGATGCAACCGAGGATCGGTCGGACCCAATTACCGAGTATGTCCCTATAGCATAGTAAGATGCTAATCTTGTGTACCTATCCACAGGTCACTATTCACAGAGCTTGAGCGCTCCAAACGAAACAACCATACGTGTGCTGAGCCTTAGCTCCAAGAGTGTATGGACACTAACGACAAGGAGCGCCGCTACGGGCGCACACGGCGGGGAGCCGCCAAAACCCCCAAAGCGCAAAGGGGTTAGGGCCAGCGCCGGGGGCAAAAGTAGCGCACTACCGGGTGTGAACGCAAAAGGCGGCGCTCCCGCTTTTGCCCCCTTGGGGAATCGCGAACCATGGGCGCCGGCATCGGCACCTCCGCGATCCTCACGCACCCCGCTCGCGCACACGCTCAAGCTCGCGCAATAAAACACCCACCGACCACCCCAGCAGCCACCTGCAGACATCCTAGCGGTATTGTATAGCCCGCTGACGTCCGGGCACGGACCGTGGCCGGGACAGTAGCCAAAACGGCCGAGATGATCGCCGAGATACACAATCTCGGAGATTATCTCGGCGAGTTCCGGTGAAGTGCCCAAGGCACGAGATGCAACCGAGGATCGGTCGGACCCAATTACCGAGTATGTCCCTATAGCATAGTAAGATGCTAATCTTGTGTACCTATCCACAGGTCACTATTCACAGAGCTTGAGCGCTCCAAACGAAACAACCATACGCAGTGTGCGGCATTCCGCGAGCCTTGCTCGCCGCACGGACGCGTTTTCCCGCCTCATGTGCTGTGTTTGAGTCAACTTTTGAGTCGCATCCGACCGAGCGCCACAGTCCAGGAGGATGACGACTGTCGCCTCCAAGACGCAGCTCGCGAGCTGGGCTACCAAGGTGTGTGGCATGAGCATCGGCAAGTCGCTCCCGATCGAGAAGCAGTGCAGCAACGGAGCCATCTACTGCGAGCTGCTCGAGGCTGCGCGCCCTGGTAGCATCAACCTCCAAAAGGTCAACAAGGAGGCTGACGCGGTGCGCACGCCCACTCGTGACTCACCGCAAGTGCTGCAACTCGCTCACGACTGTCCTGTCCACCATGTCACCCTCGCAGGAGCACAAAGCATTGCCCAATTACAAGCTGCTCGAGGCAGCACTTTTCAAGGCAGGCATCGAGCACCCTCTCGACCTGCCCAACCTGTGCAAGGCCAATCCGATTGCGCACCTCGACCTGCTTCAGCGAATCTACGCGCTTGCTCCGCCCGCCACGCCCGGCTCGGCCAAGGGCCTGAGGCCGTTCGATGCTAACTCGGCCAATAGCCGCGGTGCTATCAACTCACTTGATGCCAGTAGCAGCAAGCACGGTGGCAGCAAGCGCCAGATGCTCAAGCGGTCGGCGGAGGAGATGGCGGGCCCACTCGAGGAGGGCGCCGCCGCTGGCAGCATCGCCACCGAGCTTGCCGCCGCCGCCCCCACGAGCGTTGTGATGAGCGCGGAGGTCGAAGAGCTGCGCGCCCAGCTCGAACAGCTTCAGGGTGAGCTCAAGGCCAGCCGCGCCGAGTCGCACAGCCTAAGGGAGGAGGCCGATTTCTACATCCGCAAGCTGGAGCGGATCGAGGAGGCCTGCGTGGACACGACGCAGCCGCATGCCGAGGTGATCTCGACCGTCGTCAGGCTGCTGCATGCCGAAGCATGAGCGTTGTGATGAGCGGCTGGAAGGAGGCGTTGTGATGGGGGCGCGCCTCCATCGGCCGACGAGCTCACAACTCTGAGCGCTGGTAGCACATAACATGTGCTCCGCCCCTCTCTTCTCGTCTCTCCCTTTTCGAGAGGCGTGTGAGCGCGCGCGCGCGTGATTCACACGAGAGGTGTGGTGTAACGTGCGCGGCATGAGAGTCACAGGACCGTACTGCAGACGCCAGACCGTAGTGACGGTATCCTCGAGCAATTGGCCAATGGCACGAAGTGGCTAGGGTACTCCTACTGCTACATCGTATATGAGGGTCTGCGTAATTATCGTCTGTGTTCCTCCCAGAACGGGGCAAGCAACGAAGCAAGCTTGGATGAAGCTAATTTGAAATTTGTAATTAGTTAGCTATAAGCGCGCAACAAACGAACTCAACTCAAATAGGGTAGTACCAATAAGCCAATATGATCTAGTTTACGATCCAATTGCACGTTTAAAGGATAAAGCGTTTAGGCGTTTACGATAAATCTTAACTCGTAACTTATTGGTATCTTAGAACGTTACAGACTGTAAAACAATCGCAACCGACATGGCAACCGAGTAGGAATAGAGTGGGCGGAGAAGATGAGTTGCTTTTTGTCGGGACTCCCTAGTTATATCCACCACAGGTCTGTTTCCTCCTCGTTCATACCATCTAAGATCTAACACATTTTTCTCGGCATCGGCTACTTTTTTGCACAGTCGGAAACGGAATCGATCATCACTCTCACTCAGAATCGACTCACGCCTTCGCACCACCAAGTGGGGTAGCGTGTTGCTTGCTTGCTTGCAACACGAGCGATGTCGGCAACCAGCAGCAGATGTATTGTTGCTTGCTCAACGTGCAACGGCCAATCAGAGAAACGTCCGAGAAAGATCCAGAATTTTATTTTTCTCGCGAAGTCGAGCATCGCGTGTGGCGTCTTCGAGATGCAAATGGGCATGATCTTCTTTGCACTCACCGTCTACGGCGTGTCTGCGACGAGCGACCTCTCGAGTTCATACTCGACGATCGTCGACATGCACATCTCGCGCATCATGCCTGTCTACACGAGCTACGAGCTCAACCACGAGTGGGCGGATCGTCTCATCGAGCAGCGGCTGGTGCACACACACGATCTTGGCACTCTTGTGTACCAGCAGCACGCGCTCCCGTGGCCGCTCTCATCACGCGACCTGGTGCTGTCTTGCGACATTAGCTCGAACTCTCGTGACGCCGTCTTCGAGTCAGTCTGCCACTCCGTCGACCATCCCGCGGTGCCCCTCATTCCGGGTGTCGTGCGCATAGAAATGGAGCGCTCGGCGTGGCGCTTCGAGGCGCTGCCCAATGATCGTACCAGGGTGAGCCTTGACATGACAGTCAGCAGTGCCGCGACAAACGGCGTTCCACGCTCGATCGTACGCCACGTGCAACGCACATCGCTCCGCGACTCGGTCACCGCTCTGAGCTCTGCGGTGGATCGACTGGGCCTGCCGCCTGCGCGGGAGTTTATTCGCTGGCGCCGCAGCCGCGCCGAGGCCGCCGCCGCGCAGCTGGAGGCCGATCAGCTGCTCACTCACCAGCGCCCTTCGCTGCGGTGGGTCCTCGGGTACAGCCGCGACAGCTGGTCCAGCAGCGACAGCTTCCTCGGCCTGAGCAGCAGCAGCTTGCTCGCGCTTGTGCTGCTGGTGAGTGCGCACAATATTCTCGCGTTTGCGCTGCTAGCGTCGAGCTGGACTAGCAAGCCTGCGACGCACGCGAAACAGCAGCGACCGCCATCGCGCCCGTCCAAGGGCTTGTGGCGAGCGTTGCTGCTACACAGCATTTTCTTGAGATAGAGAGCCCCCGGTCGTCGAAGACGTATCCACTGTTGCCGTCAGTACTTATTTGGGGCCGTATGTGCATATTACTCACAACATGGAGACTCAAAATGCGTGTCGTCGCCAATTGGTGTGCGCGCGGTCCTTTAAGGACCTTCTCAGAGTCGGGTCTTATTCAATTGGTCTTATTGTCAGTTCAGACGTCACTAGTAAACACCTTAATTAAGTGCACGCGTCGCGCGAGTTCGTCGCGGCGCTTGCTCCTAGCCGCGGAGCCGCGGCCGCCGCGCGCGGGCCCGTATCTTTCCGTCAGATGGCTAATGTGGGCTCCATAATGGGCTCCATCGCTCTTTCTCGCTCGTTCGCTCGCTCACTCATCCGTCCGCCCTCAGACCACTACGCCGCAGCGCCGCCGTAGCTTGCGCCTAGCTTGTGCACGAAGACGATGCTCCAGCGCCGCCGCCGAGGTATGACCTCGCCGCGCTCGTCATCTTGGGTCAGGTTGACGATACCTTCGCGCACGACATCCTCCGCCCGGGGGGCGATCCCGTGGAAGAGCTCCGAGTAGGCGGGCCCCGCGTACACATTGAGTGAGCGGCGGCGCAGCAGCAGCGACGCGTGTGGTTGCGCGGATGCGTCGGCGTCCTTCGCAGCAGACGGTAGGTGGAGGTCGAGCACGACGTCGGAGCCCAGGGAGAGCGTGCACACGTGCGGAGCGTACATGACGCCGTCCGTGTGCGGGGTGAGGCCCGCACCCGCCTCGTACTCGTTGATCAGGCAGTGGTTTGGCGGCCCGCCGACGACGTCCACCGGCCACGCACCGGATCGAACCAGCGCATCTACCAAGGCAGAGATCCACGCCGGCAGCGGTTCGACCACGCCGACTTTGCCTGGCAGCCCTCCCCAGTTGGCCGTGCGCCTACCGGGCCGCCCGCCCGTCCAGCGCTCGGGAGGAGCCGCAGCGATGTGTGCGAGCAGCAGCTCCTCATCCTCTTGACTGACGAAGTCGGGTATGACGTAGATGGACGGCACAAGTGGCGGTGAGGGCAGCGGTGGCGGCAGAGGCGGTGTCTTTGCGAAGGCGGGGCACGGGAGCGGAGGCGGCGGTGTCACGTCAGCTGTAGACTGCTTGGCCTTCTCGGCCTTAGCCCGCCGGATGAGTGCGAGCGCGTCGGGCGGCATTTAGTCGACGTTGTCGACGGTTCACACCACCATCCCAGGAGTGGTGTGAACAATGTTACAGCCTTGTGTGTCCGGTAAACACGTGACCAAAGTGTCGATTTTAACCCCAAAGGCTGTTACATTGTCTTGTGTCGCGTTAACGTTCACACCAGGGGGGCGAAGCCTGCGCGCGTCGATCAAAAGGTCGCGAAGGCATCATGTCTGCGCCTCCCTCACGGTGAGTCTCCACGGGACCGGTGGGTGTGCGTCTTGCCGTGACGGCTTATTGACGTGAACGTGATGTCGAAGTCATCGAAGCGCACGAGGATGCGCATTTTGTACGTGCGGCACGGTCAAAGCGTGTGGAACAAGGAGCAAAAGGCCGCGCTGGCGAGCGGCGCCAGCGCTGAGGAGATTCGTCGGCTCGGCGATCTGCCACGATTTGTGGACGCGCCGCTCTCTGCCGAGGGTGTTGCTCAGGCGCTGGCGCTGCGCTCTCGCCTCGTGAATGAGCCTGAGCAGGGTGGCGAGCTCGGTCGAGCCGTGCGCTGCTCCATCGATGGCGAGTGCGCGCCACCAAATGTGCTCACGTCCAATCTTCGGCGCGCCATCGACACGGCGTTGCTCGGCCTGAGGCCACTACTTGACGCTGGGAGCACAAGGGTGCAGTCGTTGCCGGCTCTACAAGAGACATGCCATTACGCGGATTGCATGCCGCTGCCGCTTGGTGCTGGCAACCGCATTGAGCCGCCGCCGTCCTTCTCCGCCCTCTCCTCCATGTCGCACACGCTTGCTCTTCAGTCAGCGGCCCTGGGCGAAGCTGCAGGCACGGCGGAGGTCGACTATCTTCGTGCGCAGTACGGCCAGCTGCGCTTGCGTGAGCACGCGACGTACGACGACCGCCGTCGGCTCGCCGATGGTCAGCAGCTGAGCGCCGTTGCCGAGGGCACGACGGAGTCGCTGGAGCAGGCGGTGGCACCGCTCACCACGCGAATCGGTGAGATCATCTCGAATCTTCTTGCCATGGAGGCCGGTGCAGCAATTGGTGAAGCCATGGAGGCCGGTGAGGCCGGTGAGGCCGGTGAGGCCGTTGCAGCCAGCACGATTATCGTCGCGCACAGCCGTCTGCTGCGGGAACTTCTCTTCCTCTTCCACACCAGCCGCTTGTCGGCGCCCGTCGCCTTGCCCATGGCGCGCTCGTGCCAGCCGACGCCCATGCTGCTCCTCTGGGCTCATACGAACGCGCCCGAATGCGTCCTCCTCGCTGGCGAGCATGGGCGACTGAACAATGTGGGCGTGGTGCTTTTCGACCTCACCACATGCGAGGCGCCAGCGTGCGCACAGCCCGCGGTCACGCTGCACAATTGTCGCCTGGACGTCGGCAGCCGCATCGACGTACGCCAGCCCGCCTTGACATCGAGCGCCCGCCACGGCGCCTTGACATCTGCTCCCGGAGGAGGCGCCGTGATGGGCGCCCAAGGAGGCGCGACGGCCACAGCGTCGGCGCTGATGGCGTACTCGGTCGATGCCGGGCTCCTTCTCTTCTTTAGCGCGATCTGCGCGGTGAGCGCGTGGCACTACCCTATGTTCCGGCCTCGGTACGGGCGCACCCATCGGCTCCTCGGCCTCGCCCAGCATGCATGTGCTCACCACGGCGCTCTCTCCCCCACAGGTACGGGCGCACCCATCGGCTCCTCGGCCTCGCCCTCACGTTGTACTTGATCTTGGGCATGGCCGACGCACGACGGGTGGGAGGCTTCACCGTGCCCCCATCAGGGCTCTGGCTATACGATGCAGGGCTCTCACTGCTCGGCGCGAGCGTGGCTCTGAGCGCGGCTCGTGACTTTGGTCCGTCGCACCGCAAGGTGAAGAACGAGGCGTCGGGCGTGCTCGACACCGACGCGACCGTGACGCAGTCCGAGATGATCGAGCACAGCTTCTACCAGCTTCTCAATCTCGTCCAGATCTCGTTCCTCCATGCGGTGCCGTGGCTCACGCCCGGGACAGCGCCCGACAGCGCCCAGGACAGCGCCCCCGGCCGTACCGCGCTCGCATTCCTCGCCACCCTCCCGTGGCTCTTCCGCGCCCACTTCCCCGTCAACTCGTTCTCGAAGAACTACGAGCAGCCGGGCGTGGGTGGGCGCACTCCACTGATACGGCTCCTCTATCGGCTCAAGAAGTATCAGTACTTGCTCTACAAGCACTGCCTGCTGCACGGGCTGAATGCAAGCGTCGCCGTCGAGGGAATGCGCGCCACCGCTGCCGCGCCCGGGCTGGCGAGCACTCGGAGCTTTCGTCTCTATTGGATGTGCCTCAATACGGCCTACGTGATGGAGTTCTTCATGCAGACGCTCGTGAAGCGGGGCTACCTCCGCCAGAGCTCGATGCTCGCCATGCAACAGACGCTCATGCTCGTGAGCACCACCGCCGCTCTGGAGGTGCTCGAGGCGGTGCGCCTGCTGCCGGCGCTGCTCTCGTTTGCGCTCAACATGACCAGGAGGGGTCGCGAGCTGAGCAATTTTGGCATCGTGCTCGTGTGTGCGTGGCTGCTGCCGCCGTGGCACATCGTAGTTCCACGGTAAGGTCAGGCTGGGTCATTTTAACATGGAAGAACCAAGTTGCAAAAACACTGAGAGAGTCCGGGTGTGCACTTAACCTCTTAAGACGACCAAGGCGTCTGGTGGCAAACAAATTGCGAGCCCGCGGTCCGTCTATGTGTCGGCGCGAAACGGCACACCGTGCTGCTGCTGCTGTTCAACACAACGCGCGCACACACTCCAGACCCCCAAGCACGAGGGCCACGGTCACTATGGACGGAGGTGTGGCCGACACAGCCCATTCGTGTAAGCGGCGTGTCGTGAACGTGATCGTGAACACACACAAGTCGCCTCGCCAGGTAGCCTTACTGCGCGATCCCTTTTGGAAATGCGAAAAGGTCAGCTGTGCTCGAGCGCGAAAGAATGTCGCTTCGTCGGCGGGCGGCGGGGGCTGTCGTCGCATTGGCTCCCGCGGTGGCCGTGCTCACGCCACGCTCCGCTGAGTCATCAGCTGAGCCGCGGGTCGTTGGGGTAATCGTCTGCTTCCGCCACGGCGCCAGAGAGCCGGTCTTCAAGCTGCCCGACTCAGGCAAGGAGGAATATGTGACCATGACCTCTGCTCCTCTACACGCAACGCCAGCAGAGCTGGTAGGAGGCAAGCAGTACAACGCTGTGGTACCGCGCAACGGCCTGCTCACGCAAATCGGCTGGAAACAAGGCGAGGCGTTGGGTCGCATGCTGCAGAAGGAATATGGGGTCCCGACCGAGGTCATCGTGCGCTCCACAGATGTGTCTCGCACGGTGCTCACCGCGCGTGCGGTGCTCACCGGACTCTTTGAGGATGCGCCGGCGCCGGCACATCCGGTGCGCATCGACATCGAGAGCATCTCGCCGCTGCCTCTCGACACCCATTGCTCTGCTCTGGCCGCCACCTTGGCCGCCGGTCGCGCCGCCCATCGGGCGAGCGATGGTGGCTATTCCGCAGTGCGATCCGCGGTGAGCCGCGCGTATGGGCTGACGGCGAACGGCGAGAACGCCAATCCGCCCGTGCTCGCCGTGCACGACGACTGCATCGCTCGCCGCTTCTATGGCCTCCCGCCATCGAAGTCGGTCCACGTGTCCCTATGCGACTGGTCGAGTCGGGAGAGCGCCAGGGAAGTTCGCCACGCGCTGCGCTCGGGTGGGGTGCTGGCGACGCGACTCTCGGCGGGCAAGCTGTGCGCGACGCTCGCGAGGCACCTTCGCGAGCTGCAGGCGGCGCCGCGCCACGCGCTGGCGGGCCCCCGCATGGTCCTCCTCTCCGGCCATGACACCACTTTGATGATGCTCCTCAATGTGCTCGATGCCGACGGCGCGAGGGTGCCGCTGGGCGAGTGGCCGCCGCACACGAGCCACATCACTCTCGAGCTGCGCGACGACGAGACCGTCCGCATCCTCTATTGCGGCGGCGCGGCGCAGATTGTCGAGCGCGCCAAAGTTTCGTCACTCCTCGAGCGTCTCGATGAGCTCGCCGTCGGAGATGAGGAGTATAGGCAGTTGTGCGACCAAATCCCGAACGGGATGGGCAGGGTGGCATTCTACTGGGGCGACTGAACACCGTGCGGGCGGTGCAAGGGTCGTGCGTGCGCCGAGAGAGCTTGAGCGCAGCACGTGATTTGGGGCCAAGCCCCAGCACACTCTTCGGAGCGGATGGCAGCTATGGCAGTTCGATCTATTAAGTGCGAGCACAACCTGCCACGCTGCTGCGGAGATCGGAGTGCTTTGTTGGCGTGCCGTGCGGTAGCCCCGTTGATGCCTGCACCGTTCCTCCCGGGACGCGGGGTGCGGGCATGGACGCATCGTGGGTTTGGCGCCGGCGCCCTGCGCACGGTCTGGGTGCACTACAGCTGTATACGTCTACGACGGCGCCGCAGTTGGTACTGGCAGTTCGCGTTTACACTAGTACGTCGTAGATTGAACGGACCGGTTAACCGGCGATTATGCGCTCGATGTCGAGTTGAGGCAAGCGCATCATACGATACTATAGGACTTTCCGGGTACATGTAGCCGGTGTCCAGATAAAACTCGCTCCGGCAGGTCTTTCCGCCCCCCACAGCACCGCTTCGGAAATGGGCTGAATTGACTGAACTGAACTGAACTGAACTGAATTGAGGCGTCGTCGAGAAATTCGGCATGCATTCAACGTAACTGACGTGGCTTCTTTTCCCAAAAATACGGATCTCATAATGCCGTCTACAAGAGCGCCTCGCGGCGAGAAGGCCGCGCGCAGCAGCAAGGAGCAAACTACGGCAGCGGCTCCGCCGAGCGCGGCGCCTGGAGCTATCGGCCTCGGCGTGCTCGAGATTCCAAATGGGCCCATCCCAGGCTTCACCCCGTTTGAGACGACCGAGACAGACGCAAGCAAGTGCGTGCTCAGCGGACAGGGCCTTCACGAGGCCACGGTGAGGCAGGCAACATACTTCTGGATCCAGGCGGTCGACATGGACGGCAAGAAGAAGACGAGCGGCGGGGACATCTTCTTCTGCGCCATCCGCGGCCCGGCGGCAGTGCGTGCACGCGTGCTCGACAACGCAGACGGCACTTATCTTGTGGTGTGGAAGCCGTCGACTTCGGGCCAGTACTCGATCACCATCAGCCTGTTTGGCATCTCGCTGCCCGGCGTGCCCTTCAAAGCGAACGCGTCGACCAACCAGCCATGTCACACCAAATGCGAGGTACGGGGTAGCGCGCTCTACCAAGCGATCTCACGCAGCACGCACTCGTTCGAGATCTTCTTTCGAGATCGGCTGGGGCAGGTGGCCCACGCGGTCGACCTCGACGTGTTTGTGGAGGAGGTGCGGCCCGACTCGCCACGCACGCGCGCCGGCAGCATCAACCAGAAGGAGGTGAAGGCCAAGGAGGAGGAGATGAAGCTCAAGGCGAAGCGAGAAGCCGAGTCCGAGGAGTGGGAAGCCAGCTTGAACATGAAGATGGCCAAGAAGGGTGAGGCTAAGCTCGCCGCCAAGAAGAGCTCCAAAAAGGAGGAGCGGGTCGTGGCGGCGGTGGCGGCCAAGCCGGCTGAGGTGCTCATCACGTCTGCGCCTGTGGAGACGAGAGGCGAGGCTGGCGGCTTCACGAGCCGCAAGCGAACGATGCGCGTGCGCATCGAGAAGACGCTGGTGGTGCGCACCGAGCCCGCGAGAGAAGCGCCCGAGGTCGGGCGCCTCTTCGCCGAGCAGGTGGTGACCATTCTTGAGGAGCGAGTGGTGGATGATGGCGTCGACGTGTGGGGCTGTGTGGCACTCGACTCGATTGGCCAGGCGCTTGATAACGTCCTCAAGCACGCCGTCGTCTCGGAGAACGAGGCGGATGTGTCCAAGACGCCAATGCGGCCCCGGCAGCAAACCGCGGAGTGGAACCGCGAAATGGCACGGCGTGCTGCTACTCCAGCCTTAGCGAGGACACCAACAGCTACGACGATGGTGACGTCGTTGCCTCCGCCTCCAGCAACACCAGCGGAAGCCGCACCATCATCGGGTGTGGCCGCCGCCTCCACAGCGCCCTCCGCCGATGCCTCCCCCGTGCCGCCGCCGCCGGCAGCCCCAGGACCGCACCCGTCGCTGCCGGCAGCCCCAGGACCGCACCCGTCGCTGACGGCAGGGCAGTCCTCAGCTCGTCCGAGCACGCGCGTCGACGAGAGGGCGTTGAAAGGCTGGGTGGCAGGCACACACTCCTGGCGACCCGGCTACTTCTCGCCAGCGCCCTCTGGCCCTGCATCTCGCAGCAGCGCTGAGGAGGTCCAGGCACGGCAGCAGCAGCAGCAGCAGCAGCTGTGGGAATCCGGTCAGACGGCCTGGGTGCTGCTCATGACGCACGGCAAGAAGCTCGTCACCTCGCGCGTGAAGCTCGATCCAGAGAGCCGGCAGCAATACCTCCACCGGTACATCCACCGGTGCGAGAATGACAAGACAGAGAAGGTCAAGTCGGCGGAGGTGGTCAAGGATTTTCGCGCGAACCGGCTGTCCTCAGCAAATCTCCGTCTGGAGCTCGCCTCCGACCCTGCAGGCATCGGCTTCGGCTTCGGCGGCGTCGAGCCGGGCACTTTGCACGCGCACGGCCAGCTGCACGAGAAGCATTCGGTGTACTACTCCATCGGGCTCGCAGGCCACTACCTGCTGCACGTCAGGCTGCGCCACGCCGCCGCCGCTGTGCCCGGCTCTCCCTTTGCGCTCCAAGTGCTACCGGCTCCTGCCCATGCGAGCGCGACGCGCCTGCCGGTGAGCAGTGTGAGCGGCAACGTGGGGCTCGAAGAGAAAGTCATCGCAGGGCAAGTCATCGCAGGCAGCGCAGGCAGCGCAGGCAGCGCAGGCAGCGTAGGCAGCGCAGTTGAGAAGGCCATCGGAGCTCGCGTGACCTTGCGCACCGCGGACAAGATGGGCAACTATTGCATCGCGGGCGGCGCTGACGTGAAGCTGGTCTGCGAGGCCAAGGGGCCTGTGACCAAGGTGCGCGACAATAAGGATGGTACGTACCTGCTCGAGTGGCTCTCGATGGCTTCGGGCACTTTCAAGTCTCGCGTGACGATTGGCGGCGACGATGTGATCGGCTCTCCGATCACGTTCACACTCATCTCGAGCGAGCCGGACCTGTCCAAGTCCGTGCTCGAGGGCGCCGGGCTCACCGCATGCATCGCCGGCATCGAGACTGAGATCTCGATCAGATTCCTCGACCAGTACGGCAACACAGCGCTCCCCGGCGCCAAGTTCGCCTTTGGCTTGGCCTTCACAAAGAACGACAAGGAAGGCACGAATGCTGCGCGAAAAAGCACGAATGCTGAGCTCGCGAACATAGAGCCCAGGCCACACAAGGGCCAGTGGGAGCCGGGCGACACAGGCGTGTACCGGATTCGTTACTCGGCATCCGAGGCGGGCCCGTGCCGGCTGCATATCTGGTGCGACCCGCAGTCCAAGGGCGAGCGACTGCCCTTCCCCAACTCGCCATTCCAGCTCGCCGTCAGCTCGGGCGAGGCGAGCGCCACTGTCTCGCAGGTCGACGGCTGGACGAAGCTCATCAAGGACGAGAAGGTCAAGTATGGCAAAGGGACGCAGGCGGACGCAAACACGCTGGTCGCAGGGGATACGCTCACCATCCGTCCCGAGATCTATGACCAGCTCCGGAATCTGACCGTGGTGCAGGAGGGCCAGCTCGTCATACGACATGATCTGCCGAACGGGACCCACGCGCTGCTCAAGTACAATCAGCAGGTGCGCGGCGGCACCACCCTCTACGACATCAAGCACGACACCGCATTCTCGGGCCAGCACGAGATCCACGTGATGCTCGGCACGACACCCATCAAGGGCTCTCCCGTCACCTTTGCCGTGCTACCCGACAAACCCGACCCTGAAAAGTGCAAGCTCCTTCAACCTGAGGACGCAATCCTACTCGTCGATCGGCCGTACGCCTCGGTGCTGCGCACGTACGACAAGTACGGCAACGCGTGCGTCGTCGGTGGGCACAAGTTTGGCACGCGGCTGCAGCTGATGAAGCAGAGTGTGCACGATCAGACCGCGCTCGTGCCCCAGAACCACTCGATCGAGGTCGACGACCGGCAGGACGGCACCTACCACATCAGCGTCACACTCGCGTTCAGCTGTAATGTGAAACTCTTCGTGAACATGGACAAGAACCTGCCCGGTGCTGCCGGCGAGTTGCCGCCGGTCAACCTCAACTTCGTCAAGAGTGAGAGTGACGTGGAGAGCAACCCTGGCTCACACCACGACGGTGTGAACCCACTCGACACGCGGCCGAACACCGCCGAACAAGGGCACCCCTTAGGTGCGTTTCACCCCTCGAAGCAAGGCCATGCCGAGGATGCGGACGAGCCCAATCCGAAGGGAACGACGAGGAGCCATCCAGAAAAGGTGATCAGCGCGAGGGGGAGCAAGGACACAAGCAAAAGCGGAGGCGAGAGCACCCGCCGATCGTCGTCCGCACCCAGCCCCAAGGTGTCGGCACAGGGTTCGAAGGGTTCCTCGTAAATGTACGTCGTCTGTGTTTAGCGTGCGCCCGTGATGAACCCTGCGCCTGCCCGCCCGGAACCCGCCCGCCGTCGGGAATCGGCGCGCCGGCATCCCCGAAACAACCCTATACAACACGCCAAGCGTATAATCGTTACACAGAGTGTGACCAGTGTCGGCAGTGTGAATGTGGCAGAATGTGTGATGGCTCCAGGGAGTGAGCCAGCGGAGAGCGGCGCAGTAACGGCGCAGCGGCCGGGAAGCGGCCGGGCATTGAGGCGCGACCCCCCGACGTCGTATGTGTACCGCATATTATGGATACCTGTGGGATTCTCGGATAGTCGCTCCGTCGGCCATTTCCGCATCAGCCGGGCTGGTTGGATGGCTATCCTGCGGGGAGCCTCTAATTGTAATTCATTGCTCTAATTCATTGCCACCGAACACAACCACACGCCTATGTGCGATGAGGAGGGATCTAGCGCTAGTATTGCTGATTGGTAGAAGTCTTAAGGCTGTGGCGAACAACGTCAAGGGCGGCAAACCATCATGAAACCGAAGACATTTGCCTGTTTGTGCATGCAATCCACATGTGATTCGACGCGTCTAGACATCGGTTTGACGACACCCGAATGCCACAGCGCATCGTTCCGCCCAGCGGAGGGGCAGCCGGCTAAGGAGGGCGAAAAGCCCGCGGTGAGCTCATACTTCATGGCGGGGGCGGCGAGAAGGATGGTCGTTGCGTCCACAAGGACGACGGCCGAAGAGATGGCCGCACGATGGTGTGTCGTGACCAGCGAGGGCCGCAGCGAAAATGTTCCTGTGATGAGAAACTACCTCTTATCAATAGCGGCCGCCAATCACGACTATGCTCAGCGGCACTCGTACCTGTTCAGGTATGCTCAGCTCAGTGAGAATCGGTGCCCACACCCCAGGCTTGGCCGACGAGTCGCAGCTTGGTGCAAGATCCTGGTCGTGGCTGACGTACTTCTCAACGGCATCGACGGCCGGCGATGCCACTCTATTCTATACCTTGACTCGGATGCGGTGCTATCAAACGCATCGCTGAGCATAGACGGTTGGCTCGAGAGGGCTCGAGAGCGCCGCGACGAGGCTTTGCTACTCGACAATGATTGGCGAGTGCTTCTCTCTTCCAACTATTGGTTTGACCCAGACGAGGCGAACACTGGCGTCTTCCTCCTGCGCGCTAGTGGGCAAGCCGGGCGCGAGGCGTGCGGCATCCTGCGACGCTGGTGGGACGGCCGATGGTCCACATTCAATTTGAATCGCCCTTGGGAGCAGGTGCCCATGGCCAAGATGCTCTCGTTTGTCCATCCATCAGCGCCTGATGCGAGTGCCGCCACGGTTGCGGATGGTGCCCTCTCAGGCGCCAAGACGCCATGGGGCACTCGAGTGCGTCTCATGCCGACGGCGCGCTTTTACCGGCGAAGGGACCCTCAGTGGCAACCTCCTCATCCTGGATCCTGGGCGGCCATCGCTTCCGGGACGACGTACAGTGAGGACGACTTCATCCACCATGGGATTCGCAGCCTCGCAGCGCTCGAGAAACAACTCGCTGCCGACGGGGCACGTCACGGGGCACGCCCCAAATCTGCCGAATGGAGCAAAGGAGAGACGGTCATCATGGGCAGCTTTGAAATAGCAAGAGCGCCGCAGTTCAAGTATAACCTGACGGCTCTCACGTCAATCTTCAACGGTTCGAGCGCCCTGGATGCAGTATGCCCCAAGGCCGTGCCGACGGCGGGAACGCCAGAAGGGTTCGACACGGAGCGTGGCTGCTGCCGCCACGCACGACGGATCAACCGGTCTGCGATGCCGTGCTGGGAGGTGGCGCGAGGCTCGCCGTGGGTGAGCAAGATGGCGAGCTGGACGTGTGTCTGAAGTCTCCCTCCGCTCTAGTCGCTCTAGAAGCTTTAAGGCGACCGCCGCGCGGGAAATAAGTGTTCATATGTTCCCTTCTCAACGCCTGCGTTCTTGCTCACTCGAGATTACAACACGACAGACGAGACATGCTGGGCGACCCTCGCTTGCGCCGCTCGCACCGATACCGCGCGATCACGACACGAGACTCACGACATGCGTGCACAATCATCCACACGCGACAATGCTCATGGTTGCGACGCACACACGTCTCACGAGCTAAGCAGTGTTGCAGTCTCCGACGCCACGGTCCCGACGGTGCGCTAATGCCTAATCCGCAAAACGACGCGGTGCGCCGTGCGCGGTGTGCGGTGCGCGAGGCGGTGCGGAAACCGGAATCCTCTCCGTCACCGCTCTCGGTCTCGCGTCTCGACGTGCACCGGACATACACGTGCCTCCTTACACACTCCCTATCATGTCTCACCGTAGCGCATAGCGCTATGAGATGCTGTGTTTAATACACGTGCTTACCATTGTGGTTGTACCGCTGCTGCGCACTTCGGAGCACATCATCGTACACTTCCCGGGGCACGCACAGGCCCGACGGGAGCTTGATCATTTGCATCGGCGGCTCGAAGTGCTCGTAGCGGCGCGCGCCGAAGGCGCCGGCGTACGGATTGGCTTGTACGGAAGGCGCGGAAGCTGCGCGGATTGGCGGGCCAGTGTATGGCAGCGACGGCACAGCCTCGGCAAACTCTTCGGCCGGTTGGGGCCAAGCCGCCCTGCTCCTTGAAGTGGCTGCCCCTCCGCCGCCCCCCAAGGCGCTTGTGTGCGAAGGGTCATCAACACGGCGGCGGAGTTTGTTGTTGAGCTCGTGGTACTCAAGGGTGCCGGAGCGGTCATCGTCGAACGTGTCAAAGGTGTTGTCGAAAGCGGACTTGTGAGCGACGATTCCGAGCTTCCGAAGCGCGAGCTGGAACTCGCGCTTGTCAATCTTGCCCGACTGGTCCTCGTCAAACTCACGGAACGTGTCGATCATCCGGTTGAGATTCTTGGCGAGCTTCATCTTGATCTGGCCAATGACGCCGGCAACGCTTGCCTTCTGCTCAGGTGTGAGCTCGAGCGGCTTGGCCACTTCAACTTTGCGGTTGGCCCACCATGCGGGGATCCGCTTCGGGTCATTGCCGTACCCTTCCCGCCACTGCGGCAGGGCGTACGCCTTCATCAGGGGCGGCCGTGGAGGTGCAAACCCATAGTCCCACGTTATTGGTGCCGGCAACGCCGCCAGAGCGCCAGCTGACGGAGGACGTCGCTGGCGAAGAGCATAGTGCTGAGAGAGCGCCATGAAGTGATGTCTCGCCACAGCACTAAGGGGGTAGGTCTGACCTACCCCCTTAACAGCACGTTCTCGGAAAACGATGTCTGATTATGTTCCGGATACATGTGGGGATCCATGCAGGTTTGCATGCACGACATACGCAAGTAGGTTTTGCTCCCGTCCGGCTTGCGAGTGGAGCGTGAGCGTGGTCGAGTGACTGTGTGTACGTACGTGTGGTTACTTATGCCATGTTAACAACTGAGACGCGGCACCCGTGGACCCGCGCCATAACAGTTCATCGAATGGCACACGAGTCACTCTGTCAGCCAGCCGACTCCAAAGCCGGCTTCTACCAGACGCGAGAGATCTCGATGGCCGCCCTTGCCCTCATGTTGGACCTAAGCCAGCTCCTTGCCATGGGCCGCACCATTTCGGACCGCGTATGCTACCTTCTCTTTCTCGAGGGCCTCGCGCTGCACGGCGATGAAGGCGTCCACGGCCGCCATGTCCTCGACCGGCGAGACATACGCATCCTCAGACCCAAAGGAGGGCTCCCGCACACCCCGAAGCGAAGGCCCCACGTGCACGAGCGCATCGAGGAGGGAGGCGCCGAGCGCGGCGGCGCGCGGCCCCTGAAAGGTGGCACCCGCAGCGTGCGCGAGGTTGCCAGGCACGTCGCCTTTGAAGGGCATCTCGAGGGTCACTGCGAGGCAGTCGAATCGATCGGCGACCTGGTTGGAGCCGAGCGCGAGATTCGCCTTGAGTGGCGCATCCGCTTCGTACCCGAACTGGGTCTGCATGTCGGGGTTGGCGCGCGCGTAGGCGGCCACGAAGGCGGACTGCAGCGCCTTGATGCGTGGTCCCCAGCACGCGCAGCCTTCGGCGCCCGCGACGAAAGCGACCGGTAGCGTTTCGTCACCGTGCACGTCCACGAAGGCATCGACACCCGTCTTGACCATCTCTCGGAGCACGTGGAAGACCTCGGGCGAGCGTTCGAGCGTCGGCGCCACGTAGTCGCCCGTGCTCGCCCACTCGCGATTCAGGTTCGCGCCCGCCGCGTTCGTGCGCAGGTAGCCGCGGACAGAGCCGTCGGGGTTCATGTTGGGCACGATATGGAAGGTGAACATCCGGAGCGACCGGAGCGCGAGGCCGTCGGCCGCCGAGCCCGTGGCGCCGCTGAGGCCGAGGAGCCGTGTGAGCAGGCCCTCGGCGTACCACGACGCCTGCGACTCGCCCGGGTGCTGCCGGTGGACAGCCCAACACTGCAGCGGCCCGTGGCCAACCTCGACGCAGTCCAACTCGCGCCCGTCGAGTGTCTGGCCGAGCGAGCGCACTGTTGCGCCGCGCACCGCGGCGCAGCGCGCCACAAAGTGCAGGTGACGCTCATAGTCGTACGGATCGAAGTACGCGAAGTACACCGCCTGGCCCGCGCGCGCATGGCCATACGACCAGCGCAGCGCACCCTCTTCGAAGTGGGTCGACTCAAGACGCACCCACTCCTTGCGGTCCGTCGAGGCGCACACCTGCGTTCCGGGCCAGGCCTTGGGATACGAGACAGCATGGGCGTTGCTGATTTCATAGTTGACGACGCCTGGCGCACTGGGCGTCGCGCGGAAGTGGAACCACTGTGAGTGCTGCTTTTTTTCGAGCTCGGTGTGCGGGTCGGGCTTGATGTTGAGCTTCACGTCGGTGGCAGTCGGAGGAGTAGCGACCTCGATGTTGCCCGCGTCGAATGCACTCGAAATGGAGACGCTCATGGTGGCGACGGCGGCGGCGACGAGACCGCCGAGGGGAAATGGAAGCGACGACTCCCAAATTTAGAACCGTGCTATCCGTTGCTGTGCCGTGTGCCCGCGTGTCCCGTGTGTGTCCCGTGTGTGTCCCGGCTCCCCCCGGTGTCTTTTTTCCGGTTCACACAGTTCGCGGCACCCTTTCTCTTCCTCACGATGCCGATTTCGGCCTCAATGACGACCGCCGCTGCCATCGCTGTGTCAGCAGCGCTTGGCGGGCTAGCGGTCGGTTACCTGCTGGGTCGCCGCAAGAAGCCGCCCATCAAGTGGGCGGACAAGTACTGCGAGCGCATCCTTTTTTCTGCCGAGGACCTACAGGCAGCGATCGCCTCCCTCGCTGCGCAGCTCAATCGGGACTATGGAGGCAAACGAGACTCGCCGCCACTCATCATCGGGGTGCTCTCGGGCGTATACATGACGCTTGCCGATTTAACTCGGCAGCTGGAATTCGAGCATGATGTCGACTTCATCAAAGCCTCGAGCTATGGCACAGCGACGACACCAAGGGAGGTTCAGTTGGCGACCGCGCTCAATTTCGACCTCGTCGACCGAGATGTGATCGTAGTCGACGAGCTCGTCGACTCGGCCAGAACGCTCAGCTCGATTTGCACAACCTTGCGAGGGAAGCGCGCGCGCAGCGTCAAGACCGTCTGTGTGATTGACAAGCCGTTGTGCCACAAGGTGCCCTTCCGCCCGGACTATTTCGCGCTCGAATGCCCGGACGTCTTCATCTTTGGGTACGGCATGGATTGCCGCCACAGGTTCCGATCATTGCCCTTTGTTGCCGTGGCCAACGAGGGCACAATGGTGGCACCGGATGGCAGCTCGAGTACTACTCGAAGTACGCCGCATCTGGCGACGGCTGGCGCCGACAATGTGTCGCACCGAGCGGCTGGCCGCGCCAACGAGGCGCAAGAGCTGGGTGAGCGACTGAAGCGGATGAGCAAGTACAACAGCGCGGCAAACCTCGATGCGCAGCGGCGGTGATCTTGCTGATTCCACGGTTCCGGACCGCGCCCAGATTTCAGCGTCCGGGCCGTCGCGGGCCGCGTCGGCATGATATTTCCGTAGATCTGCCAAAAATGAAATAGAAACCAAAACCCAACCCGGGAATAAGTACCGCGTAAAAACACACGACACCATTTTCCGGTACGCACGCTCTCACGGCACCCCGCAGAGTGGTAGAGGTACGCAGAGTTGCGAAACGGTCGGGAGGTGATTAGCAAGGCAACAACGCAACCACATGCCAGAGTCCGCAAACCAGCATGCAAAGTTTGAAAGTAGCAGTTGACGACGACGTCGGGGATGCCGGCCCGCCACCGGCCAGAGGTTTCCTCCGAAGGGTCCTTCACCCGCCGAGTCGGAGGGCATCAGAGATCTATTTGCTCCATGTTGGGCTCGTCGGTTTGGTCCGCCGTCTTGCCTAGCTGTGGGCCCTCAGCGTTGGCGCCCGGCATGGCGCCCGGCAATCCTGGATTGATGCCCGGCGACTGTGGGGGTATCTGGATTGGCTGTGGGGGTATCTGGATGGGCGTCACCCTGGTAACCGAGCTCCTCTGATCCGCGAGTGAGACGGCAAGCGCAAGTCCGCTGCGGCTAATCCCGTCTCCGATGCGAAAGACTGGGACCACCGGGGTCGTCTCCACACCGGCCGCCTCGAGTCTCCTCTTCGCCATGGCCATCTTCATCGAATGCCGGAACATCCCGCGCCCCCCCATCTTTTCGTGCTCATGCTTCTTGAGCGCGACGCGGAGATCCGTTGAGAGGGTCCGGCACAGCCTCTCATTCTGCTCCTCCATGATCTGCACGGCGGCGCCTTTGATGGCGTCGAAGTGCATGTCGAGCAGGGTCGCCATGTCTGCCTGCAGGTTGTACGCCTGATTATTCTCGTGGTCGGGGCCCGTGAAGCGCGTGCCTCTCTGCGACAAGCTTTCCCACTGCTCTTCAAGCGATTCGCCCTCGCCGGGGCTGGGCTCGGACATGTCGTATGGGTCGTGCTCAGTCACGTCGGCGGGCTCCGGCGCGACACGCCCCACGTCCCGGAAGCGCGCCCAGGCTCTCTTGATGGCCTCTCGCGTGGTCGCTGGCGGCGGCGGTCGCAGAATGCTGTGGGTGCAGTTGAGGGTTGCGCGGTTGTACTCAGAGACGCAGCTGACCTTGATAAAGCTGTTCGACTTTGCCTGCTTGTTCCACTCGTCGTCGAAGGTGAGCCCAACGACTGCGATCGGCAGCGCGAGGACCACCGTGCCCAGCATCCCCGTGAACATGGCCACTAGCTTCCCCAGGTCCGTCGTTGGCGCCGGCGTGCCGTAGCCGAGGGTGGTGACCGTTTGCACACACCACCACCAAACTTCCAAGATGTACCCGTACGGCGAGGGCGTGCCATCCTCGCGCAGGTAATTCTCATTCTCCTGCACATATTTGCCCACCTCGGGCGTCGAGATCATGAGCGACGAGCACAGGACGCAGTTGAGGATGGTGAAGGTCGCGATGAGCCCAAACGCTGAGCCCGACGATGAGAGCGTGCGCACGAGCACCACGATGCCCGAGAGCGACTGGGAGAACTTAATCACGCGCAGCACACGCGTGAGGCGCACGACCCGCAACACCGCGAGCCACCGCGCGCCATTCGCGCCATCCGGAGATGAAAGCATCACGATCACGTCGATGTAAAATGGCACGATGGCAACGAGGTCGATCCAATTGGCCTTCAATTTGATGAAGGCCCGGAGCCCGATGGTGACAGGACACGAGAAGAGGCGCAGCAAGAACTCGAGCGAGAATACGGCGATGCAGAGCGCGTCGAGGATGAAATAAGTCTTCTCTGTTGTCGCTCCCTCGTCGAAGGGTTCGAGGCGCGCCCTGCACACACGCGTGCACACGCTGCTCGCCATGGCCTCGCTCTCGACGTCGCAGTATGGCAGGTCGTCGTACGCTATGCCTGCCGTGGGCGCAAACGCCCACTTGCACTCGTTTAGCGACTGGAGCAGCACGAGTAGGATCGAAAAGACGATCATGAAGAAAATGAAACCCTGCACCACTGTTGCGCTCCACGACGAGTTCGGGTCTTCAAAGAGCAGCCAAATGTGCACCTGCAACCACTCCAGCCCCCGGTATCTGTGCGTCTTGAGCAATTTGCAGTGCGCCTCGAAGGAGACGAGCTCAGCCTCATCCGGATCGGGATCTGCCTCAAGCACGGCATCGAGGTCCTCACTTATAAAGCGAGGAGATTTTCGCTTCCTGCTTCTGACCTGACTAGGTCGATAACGACGCGCCATGCGAAGCATCTTGGGGGCCGGCGCGACAGTGGCACCCCAGAAGGCCCCTCGGCCGCCAACGCGCCAGCGCCGCCAGATACGATGGCCAAGCCCTTGTCAACGACAGCCAGCCGAGGCAGAGGCGCAGGGAGACGCCCACAACTGGAGAGTCTGTTGCCGTTCAATCGCCGTCGAGGTTATATATTTTTAGGCGGTTATTTCGTTAATTTTTGGACGCGTACACGATACTCAGGTGTCCTACAGCGGTGTCGGTACATGTATCTAGGTGGGGAGTCCCCTTCCACAGACTTGAAATGACTTGACTTGACTTGACTTCACATGGATACGAGCCTTGCCTATGCCGAAGCCGATCGTCGCCGCTTGTTGAGTGACGAGTGCTCCTTTCTAAATGCTCATGCGTACGCAGCATACGACGCTGCAGCCACGGCGTGCAATCTCACCGTACCTCCCTGGCCCATGGGCCCCAGCGCCGCAAGGACGGCTGTGGTGGTGCCAGGGCTGACCGTGCTGGAGGAGTACGTGACCGAAGAGGAGCAGGCACTACTTCTGAAGCTCGCGCTGGCGCAGAAGCCGGTCACCCGTCCGGAGTGGCTCTGTGGGTCACCCTATGAGCACGTGTGCGTCACATGCCCTCGCATCCCCAACCTCGACCTGTACGTCATCCTACAAAGCATCTGTGCACGGCTGAAGCGAGACACCCTCATCACGCGCATGCCGGGGACGCTCACGATCAACTATTACGAGCCAGGCGAGGGGCTGCGGCCGCACATCGATAATCAGGTGGTGATCGCCGAGCTCGTCATCGGCATCTCGCTCGGCTCCACCTGTACCATGGACTTTGCACATGCGAGTGAAGCCACACGGCGATGCGCAGTGCTGCTGACCCCAGGCACGGTGGTGATTCAGCAAGGCGAGGCACGCTATGAGTGGACGCACGGCATCGCACCCGGAGCCGTAACGGGGCCGCGGGTCTCAGTACAGCTCTCGGACTTCGATCCACGCTTCTTCTCGAGCGACTTGGTCCAAGAGCGACGGCTCGACCGAACCCAAGGTCGCTCGAAAGTCCGTGACGAGTCGGCGTGGACGAGCGCGCCGAGCTCATTACCAGTTGAGGCAAAACGTTCGGCCTCTCTAGGAACCTTGACTGCGTCGTATGAATCAGTAGAAGTTGACTGAGGCCGGTGTGACAGGGGGCCGCACCCACCGTTACGCGAGAGCACCGTTCCCCACACACGTGGACACAGGGCGATAAACGATTCGTCAGGGTCGAGGGTGCTCTACGAGCTATCACGTGCACAGCTTTCACGGTCACGCCAGGGCCGGGCGCCGGCAGCGCGCACCGGATATGGGGTATGGTATGGCACACTAAAATATATATTGACTACGCCGGTCGTCGCCGACACAAGTTCATTTATGCTGTGCAGCACCCCTCCGAACTCGCACATATCGATGGCGATATGATCAAGCGGACAGGGGTGTGGGGTCGTGCCCGTTAGGGTGACCGGGCGCTCCCATGCGTGAACCTTCTGCGTTCCCGCGGCAGGCATGGCAGTAACCATCATGGAATGGGGCAACAGCGAGCATCACGATATGGCACGCTCAGTGAGAGCGAATGTGTGCGGTTGCATGCATCTTGCATGCACATCTTGCATGCATCTTGCCAAGGTGGTGGCGTGTTCGTGTCCAGAAAGTTCGAGGTTCGTACGCAAGGCTAGATGGCGCCGGCTGTCGTCCTCGGATGAGAGACCTCATCATCCGGATGAGAGGCTTCATCATCCTCTCATTGGCCCATCTGCATGTCGTTGGTGAGTCCGTTGATGATCAAACTCATCCGCTCCTCGGAGCACGCCGCGTCCGCACCGTACTCATCGCAGGCGCCCTCTTGGCTGCTACACGGCAAGGCGTCCGTCTGCAGCCAGGCGAGGTAGCTGTCGTCGTCATCGAGCTCGACTGTGCAGGCGCCGAGGTGGGCGCTTGATACGGCGCTACTTCCATGCGTGCCACGCGTCGTGTCGGGCGTGTGCGTTGGCGGCGGCGGCATCGGCGGCGCCGAGGGCAGCGACGAGTGTGAGAAGCCCATGCCTGAGCTGGGCACGCTAGGCGCGTCGGGGCGTACGGCAAGGCCGAGGAGAGGCCAGAGCGGCGGCAAAGGGTTCGTCGACATGTGCGGCAAGTGGGTCAGCTGGACGGCGCCCACCTCGGCGCTCTCGGCCTCGCCCGGTCCTTGCAAGATGAGACTGGTCGCCTGGAAGCATCGGGTCACTCCGGATGGGTCTCTCAGCGGCTCGACGGAGAGCTGATGGGTGAAGGCAAGCCCCGCCTTGGTGTAATTCGTCAAACGCACCGAGACCGGCGTCTCGGTGAGCACAGCCTCCATGAGGGCTGCAATCGCGGGCCGTTGAGTGCGTGGGCCCTGCAGGAATCCCATCGAGCGCCCGAGGACCTCTTCCCGGTGGTAGCCGGTGAGGGACTGCCAGCCCGAGGAGACGGAGAGGAGTCGGTACGGCGGTGCCGCATCTGTGATCGACTGCACGACACCCCCGTACTGCTGCAGCGTACGTCCGAGGAGGGAGCTCTGACACGCCGCGGCGAGGCGAGCGGCGACGCTCGGCATCGACAAGGGGCTAGCTGCACCTTGGGAAGGTGCATGGAGAAGGTCGGCGGCGAGCTGCTCGTGGAGAGCGGCTTGTAGCTGCTGGACCATGCTCGCGCCGTTGCCGGTGTTGCCGCTGCCCATGCCGCCGCCGCCCATGCCGCCGCCGCCCATGCCGCCGACGCCCGTGCCGCCGCCACCCATGCCGCCGCCGCCCATCCCGCTACCGCCGTTGCTGCTGCTGCTGCCCGCACCCATCTGGCCGCTGGCCCCGCCGAGGCGACCCATCGCATGCGGGAGGAGGCTACGCATCGCTGCCTGCCAGTCGTACTCGCCCTCCCCAGGCAGAGGCCCTGCGGGACGTGGGGCCGCTGGGCGCGGGGCCGCATGTCGCGCTTCCGGCAACGACGATGGGGGCGGCGCTGCGGGGGAGGGCGACGTGGCAACCGCGCGCGCGGGCGAGCCCTCGGCAACGTGGACGGTGCCGCCGGACGAGACCGAGGAAGTCTCGACGTCCGCGATCGGCCGCTCCTCGGATGGCTCTGCATGGGGCAGCCGGGGCATCGGCGCGAGTGGGATGCCACGCCGTTTCTTGAGTGCCTCCTTCAGATGCCGCTCCGCATCCGCATCGTCGTCCCCGTCCGACGCGTCGCCTACCTCGTCGTAGTCGTCGAGGAGCGCCGAGGAGATGTCCTCGCTCGAGGCGCACAGCGTCGCCGACGACGAGGAGAGCGACTGGCTGGAGAGGGTGGCCGTCGAGGAGCCCTTAGAGGGCGACGAGCCCTCCAAGGTCCGCTTCTTCCTGCTGAGATCCCTCCGCTTGCGCTCGCGCTGCCGCCGGTTCTGGAACCACACTTGAATCTGCCGGGGCGTGACGTTCAAATCGGTGCCCAGCTGATTGCGCACATCCACATTGGGGAACTGGTCGATAGAAAAAACATGCTCGAGGACCTGGAGGGTCGACGAGTCTATGTGCCACCGAGGGGCGCCGGCGCCGTCGTGCCGCGAGTCGAAGTCATCAAGGGCGGTAGACGACATATCTCAGTTGAGGATGCTGCCGGGTCCGCCGCGACGGTTCGGCGCGCGCGTTCACGTGCGTCGTGCGCGTCGTGCGTGACTGTGCCGGCCACGTCCTGCGAGTTCCCGTCGGGCTTCCCCGCAGATGCGCATCTGGAGTTCGTGATTTCGGTCTGGACGTCGCGTTTGACGAAGTCTAATGTAGGGAATGTTCCGTTTGATTAATTACCCCGGTCGCCTAAAAAGGGGTAATCTCGCCGATATAAATGGTTGAAGTAGAAGTTTATCCGCGCTGCTTGATCTCAAATCACAACTGCCGAACTCTAACAGGTGCAAAACTGCAAATGGGTCCAACTCCGAGAACCATCAGCCTTGCATGGCCCGCTTGGATGCCGGGGCGGCTCCCTTCGTCGAAGTGTTAGACAACATCTCACATGAGCAAAGGTACCGCATTTGACAGAAGTGGGCGGTCGGCGCGTCCGTGTCGCTCTTTTCGCGCTCCGTCGCCACGAACCTCATAACCAAGGTCACAGCGGGGGGGGGGGCGGGTCGATCGGTCCTCAGAGGCTCTGGCGGTCCTCTAGCATCTAGCACTGGAGGTGGCCCGCGCGCTCATGGCGGACGCATGGTAGGGCCCCAGGGCAGAGAGGCTCCGCTCGGTGTGTGAAGACGAAGCGGAGTGTGAAGAGGCTCCGCTCGGTGTGTGAAGACGAAGCGGAGTGTGAAGAGGCTCCGCTCGGTGTGTGAAGACGAAGCGGAGTGTGAAGAGGCTCCGCTCGGTGTGAGAAGACGAAGCGGAGTGTGAAGAGGCTCCGCTCGGAGCGGACATCGTGGAATGCACCGCGCTGGGCCCACTCAGCCGCGCGCCACGCAAGCCATGCCTGCCCGCGAGCACCCATGAGCTTCCTCGTGAGCTTCCCCTGAGCAGGAGCCGATCCCGCTCATGCAAAACCAGCAGCGGGCGGAGGTCGAGGCGAACAACGGCGCGCGCGGACGCGGAGTTGCATGTCACCGAGTGCCCGACTGCGCCACAGCGAGCATGCGGCCGGATGAACCCGCGGATGCTGCCGAGCGCCGCCGCGCATCATGGAGTTTCGTGGCCGAGGCCGCCGAGTGCCACCCGGATCGCCACCAAGTGCACACTGTCCGCCGTGTTCAACGCGCATACGCGCTCTACAGCGCGAATACTATTACAGTGCGAGAATACTATTATAGTGGCGAATTTACTTGTATTACTTTGATATTGCGTTGACAACCTTTTTTTGCGTCGTGCTGGGCGTCCCTTTCCGTCCCTTCATTCTTTTCGCGCTCCCGGTGGCCTGCACACGAACGCAGGACCGCGCAAGATGACATCGCGTTCCGACCTGTGCTGGTTTGTCGATGCTGATGATGATGATGATGATGATGCGGTACCGACCGAGGCTCCTTTTGTCGCTGCTCAATGGATCGCGCTCACCCCAAAGGGGTGCGAACCCGTCGCTAATGATCCCATCGCGAAGAATCGCGGTGTGTTTGTCTTTGCGGGCCGTGACGCCTCTCGGCGTTATCAGTTCGTGTGCGTAAAATGCAACTACGGCGATCGCAAGCCATTCACGATGACGGCTCGCCATACGAGCGACGTTGATACTGCTGCCAAGAGGCACGCCCAAAAGGTTCATTCTCTTTTGCGAAACCGCGACGAGCACGGGGTCCCATTCTCGCTGGGTGACCACCGAGGATACACTCAGTGGCGAAGCATTTGCTTCCGTACGCCATCGCAGCAGGGCTACCCCCGCAGCAGGGAGGCGTGCCGCAGCAAGGCTACCCGCCGCAGCAAGGAGGCATGCCGCAGCAGAGCTACCCGCCGCAGCAAGGAGGCATGCCGCAGCAGGGTTTCCCGCCGCAACAAGGAGGCATGCCGCAGCAGGGTTTCCCGCCGCAACAAGGAGGCATGCCGCAGCAGGGTTTCCCGCCGCAGCAGAGCTACCCACCGCAACAAGGAGGCATGCCGCAGCAGGGTTTCCCGCCGCAACAAGGAGGCATGCCACAGCAGAGCTACCCGCCGCAACAGGGGGCAGCGGCGTTGACGTGCGTGACGTCGGCGGCGTCTGCGACGGCTGCTGCGAGAGCGGGCGCGTCTGCGCCTGCGTGGGCTGCAGCGGCCCGCGCGGCGGCGGCATCGTCGTTGGCGTGCGCGACGGCAGCTCCGTGAACCGCGCGTTCCAAGCCTGATCTACCTGAGCGCGGGGACTACCTGCTTTCAGCGGCATGCCCTGGCCTGGCATGCCGCCTTGGCCCGACCCTGGTTGCTGGTAGCCCACAGGCGGCGCAGCTGATGTCAGCTTGGGTTCAGGCTTGGATTTTTTGGCAGTTGGTCCGTTGCCGAGCACCTCGTCGAGCGCTGCCTCACCTTCTTCGTCGAAATCGTCGTAGTCAACAACGTCTGGGCGATCCACGGCGGAAGCGCCAGGTTGGGGAATGGCTGGCGCGCGGCCCGGCATGCCCTGCTGCGGCGGGTGGCCTTGCTGCGGTTGGTAACCCTGCTGCGGCATGCCTCCTTGTTGCGGCGGCTCGCTCTGCTGCGGTGGGTAACCCTGCTGCGGCATGCCTCCTTGTTGCGGCGGGTAGCTCTGCTGTTGCGGCGGGTAGCTCTGCTGCGTCATGCCTCCTTGTTGCGGAGGCTCGCTCTGCTGCGGTGGGTAACCCTGCTGCGGCATGCCTCCTTGTTGCGGCGGGTAGCTCTGCTGTTGCGGCGGGTAGCTCTGCTGTGGCATGCCTCCGTGTTGCGGCGGGTAGC
>Ga0210241_100459_pt1 | contig 36154 bp, 19 predicted proteins | sample ChrtobMetP5a_8mM_FD_155488 | JGI IMG/M metagenome (GOLD analysis project Ga0210241, IMG submission 155488) | Chrysochromulina tobin associated microbial communities from unialgal haptophyte culture, Seattle, Washington, United States - P5a_8mM | ecosystem: Host-associated > Algae > Haptophytes >...
GAGCCTCGACTGACTCCACACGCAGATGACGACTCAGCTTGTGCTCGTTGCTGACTCTCGTGTGCTCCGCAGGGCGGTGTGAGGCTACAATCCAGCTTTCGGTCAAGGATATCTTGACTTCAGGCTCAAGCTCGTTATGGATCCCGGCCATGCAGTCGAGAGAGCGGGCGGATGAGTGAGCTAGACAGTTGCTTTTGTCATTTGTGGCTAGTGTGTTATCGTAGTACATGTAGTCGGTACATACATGTACGTCGCAGTCAAAAAGTCAATAGTGTGTGAGTCAGGGGTGTGAGTGGCATCAATTTTAGGGCCTAAATGTAGTGATTTACAGTCAATATCGCCAAAATTTTCAAAACCCGCGCGCTATGCGCGCGGGGCAACTTGATTACCCCCCCTCTATAGAGCACCCCCGTCACTTCCCAAGAGGCCGTCGATACCCCGGGAGAGTATGGAGGGAGGCCAACAGCAGCTCAAGACCCTAGAGGGAGGCAGATGGAAGTGGCAGAGGAAGTACCCAGGTGATGGCGTCACTAAATCCGTCTTCATCTGCAATGGGCATGATGACTGCAAGCGTGAGATGAGGGTGGTCAAGGTCAATCATATTTACATGATCCATGGGAGAGGGAAACACAGTGCAATCTCCAAGGGGGAAAAAGAGGAAAAATAAACTCTACCCTTTCAGTGGATTACATGAAGGAAAAGCTGCTGAGCTTTGCGCTCAACCAAGGCGGTAAATCAGCAGGGATAAGGGTGGCTATGACAATACTATGACAAAGCAGAAGATGGAGGATCTGCAGAGTGCTGGAGTTGACCCACTACTGCTCAAAGAGCAAGCAGGTGGCCTCATAGGTGTGCTGTACACGATGATGGCATCGAAACATGATTCCCCCAACCCCGAGACACGTAATCACGTATCCCGCATGTATCCCGCATGTATCCCGCATGTATCCCGCATGTATCCCGCATGTATCCAGCATGTATCTTGATTACCTCTGAGAATGCATGTATCCCGCATGTATCCCGCATGTTTTTGAATGTATCCCGCATGTCACCTTCATATCAGATACATCTCTCTCAGGATGCATTTCGGTGTATCCTGATGTATCGTGATGAAGAGTCCAAGATACACGTATCCTGATGTATCCTGATATGTATCCAGTGTGACACCACGGAAGCGAGTAAGATACATGTATCTTGGTGTATCTGATGTGTGTTATCCCAAATGTATCTTGGACTCGTTTGGGATACGTGTAAAATACATGCAAAATGTCAAGATACATGTATTCTCTTGGAATGTAACAGAGCATGTAAAATACGTTTCAGATACATCAGAATACATCAGGATACGTGTATCCTTCCAAGATACACGCAGGATACATCAGGATACATCAGGATACGTATCCTGATAACAAACACACCCAAACTGGGATTGGGGGAGTTTTAACAAGAAAAGGGAGTTTTCTATACAAGATATCATCATATACACAAGATACATCAAGATAGAGATTTTAGAGATACAACAAGATACATTTGTATCTGTCACTTTGGCCATCATAGAATAAAATGTATCTTACCTAGGGATATGTTTACGATACATTCAGGATACATTGAAAATACATTTAAGATACATTGTATCTTAACCCTCAGATACATGACACACAAGATACGTTCCCCGTAGCCCCAGAGATACGTATCCTGCATGTATTCCGAATGTGTATCCCGTATGTATCCCGTATGCATCTTGATTACCTTCTAGGATACATGTATGCTGCATGTATCCTGCATGTATCCCGCATGTCTCCTTCATATCAGATATGTCGATCTCTGGATGCATTTGAGATACATGTATCTCATGATGTATTTCAGGTGTATCCCGCATGTATCTTGATCACCTCTGCAGATACATGTATCCCAAATGTATCTCGAATGTATCTCGCATGTATCTTGCATCTCAGTTACGTACCTCACAGAATACATTCGAGGTATGCGTTTCAGATTGTATCCCGCATGTATCCCGTCCAAGATACATGTATCGTGATTTTGTATCTGTCGGTGTATCCTGTTGTATCTTGATGAAGAGTCCAAGATACACGTATCCTGATGTATCCTGACATGTATCCAGTGTGACACCAAGTAAGCGCCCAAGACTGATGTGTATCCCAAAATGTATCTTGGACTCGTTTGGGATACGTGTGAATTACATGCAAAATGTCAAGATACATGTATTCTCTTGGAATGTAACAGAGCATGTAAGATACATTTGAGATACATCAGGATACATTTGGGATACATGTATCCTTCAGGATACATGCAGGATACATGCAGGCTACATCAGGATACGTATTGGAAACCCCCCCGCACCCCTCAGAGTTTCGCGAAATTTAGAGAAAAATTTGCCAGAGGCGCCGCACAGGCGCCGAAATTTTTCGAAATTTGCCACTCACCGCTCCACTTGCCTCCCAAGCACACGCAGTACACATGTACCGGATAATCATCGAAAGGTACATGTATGGCCCCCGGTCACTAGATGGACATCTCAGACAGTACCTGACCTCAAACTGTCTCGCCATCTTCGCAACTTCGGCCCAGCCCCCCACAGCCCCGCCGCGCCGTGTGCCGCACGCCGCGCTCGCTCATCGGGGCCCACCCTTGTCCCCAGCCCCGCCGCACCCACGCTGGCTCGACACGCTGGCGCGTCTTCTCACTTCTGAAATTCATGTTCGTTGACCAACAGTGGGCTACATGTAACAGTGGGCCGCGCTTGGGGATTACATCCAGGCGGCACTCATGCTCACGAGGTAGAACTATGGAATACCACGCGAAAAAAGACTCAAGAGTCGCTAAAATCACGATTCAAGACTCAAGAGTCGCTCAAAACAGGAGTGAAGACTCAAGACTCGACATTCAAGATGCCTCGATCGAGTCTTGAGTCATAAAAGGGATCGAATCTTAGGAAATCGGGAAAATAAGACTCAAGACTCAAGACTCACACTTTCGAGGACTATTGACGTCTAGATTCATGGAACTCGTTTCGAGTCCTGAGTCCGGAGTCTTTTAAATTTGATTCTTCGAAACAGTTCCAAAGTTGACGAAAAATGTTTCCTTCACACGGGTCACGTCAAGATGGTTCCTCCCCGCGCACTGAGACACTCGAGGCACGAGGCCGTGCTCTCAGGCGGCAACGATGTTGCCTCAGCAAGCGCAGCAGCAGCAGCAGCAGCAGCAACATCTGCAACAAGCGCCGCACGGCGCACACATGGCACAGCAGGGCTTGTTGCAGCAGCAGCATCAGCAGTTGCAGCAGCAGCAGCAGCAGCAGTGGCAGCAGCAGCAAGCGCAGCAGCAAGCGCAGCAGCAGCAGCAGCAGCAGCAGCAGCAGCAGCAGCAGCAGCAGCAGCAAGCGTAGCAGCAAGCGCAGCAGCGGCAGCAGCAGCAAGCGCCGCAGCAGCAGCAGCAGCAGCGCTTCCAGCAGCAGCAGCACATGCCGATGCCGCAGGCGGCTGGCAACACGGTCCCGTTTCGCGCTCAGCTGGCCGGCGTTGCTGCCTTGGCTCCAACTTTCGGGGCCATGCCTCAGCCACTTGGGGCGGCGGGTGCGGGCTGCCTGGCTACGTGTGGCAACAGCAGCCAACAGCCGGCGCCAAGCATCGGCATTTAGAAACGCGCTTATGTCATATGTTCTTCACGAAACCTACCGGTTATGTAGTTGTGATTTGTCAATAAATTGTGTCGTCAATAGTGTTCGCCAAAGTTCGTCATTAAGGTTAGTCAATAAGGTTATTGAGTGAGGCCAAAAGACTCAAGACTCAAGACTCAAGACTATCCAAGTATAGAAAGACTGAAGACTCGTCAAAAGACTAAAGACTAACGACGTTTCATACTCTTGAGACTTAGTCTTTTTTTAGTTTTTCCAAACCCGAAAGACTCAAGACTCAAGACTCATGTGTTTGTGGACTCAAGACTCGCAACGAACGAAGTCCCGAGTCTTGAGTCTTGAGTCTTGAGTCTTGTTTCGCTTGGTTGACCATATAGAACAACCAGCGTGCGCGGGTTGGCTGAACCTGAACCTCAATTCAACGCCGGGGCGAGCGTACATGTAACAAGGGCTTATTCAGAATGTTCCATGACCCCCCCCTCACAGAGCAGGGTAATTTGGTCTGGTAAAATATTGACATTGTTACACATGTAGTGTGTGCCGCGCTGAGTCTGGAGCCTCTGTCCGCGCTGCGCCCGCTGCGTGAGTGCGTGTGGGTTACGCGTGTGGGGTTCTGTAGATCGCTCACGGAACGAATTTTCCGAAGAGGGGTGAAATTGTGAAATCCACGAAATTTGCCATACAATAGTAGCGGGATCGAAGAGAAAAAATCGAAATTTTATCGAAATTTGTCACACACGATTCGAAATTATGGCCTCGAAATTTCCTATGTCAGCCAAGATTCGAAACTCTGAGACACCCCAAATGATACATAATGCACGACATGATATTGATATATGATGCTCTTATTTGGAACACATGATACCAACATGATATCACAAAAAATAAAATTATGAGACTCCGCCAAACAGCTTGCTTGCTAAGCTTGTTTTGCTTGGGTTGAGTTTTAGCGTTCTCGAAGTTGCCTACGCATTCATTCTGGCGCCGCGAGCTCGCGACCCGCGGCTCCGATTCGCGATTCGCGAGCACCCGGTCGCCACACACGCAGCGTTGATCGTCCAGATACCCAGCAACATGCTTGCGTTGATCGGAGCCTCGACGCCCGCGCTGCACATCGGATCGCTCCATGCGGCCGCCGCTGCGGCGGCCCGCGCGCCCGTGTGCGCGGTGAGCATGAGCAGCTCTCAACTGCCCGACGGCCTCGCGTGGAGCGCTGAGCTGACCCCGATTCCCATTACGATGGCCGCCTCGAAGGTGACCGAGGAAGTGAAATCGGAGGTGGCCTCCGAGGAAGGGGAAGCTTGCATCCCCTTCGAGGCATACTATTGCAACGAGCAGGGCTGCTGGATCGGCAGCCCGGAGGATCTCGCGCCGGCCAGCCCCGAGGACTTCATTGTGGTGCTGCCCGATGGCCGCAAATTCAGCGCGCAAACGGGTGTTCAGTCGCACGCCGAGAATATAGAGGAAATTAAGAAAGACAAGCGCAAGCAGGCGACGATGGGCCTCTTTGCGCCCGTCGTCACTGGCGCCAAGGCGCTGCTGGGCGAGCAGGAGCTCAACAAGCTGCGTGGCGAGGTGATCGCGCAGCATTCGAAGGTGATCTCGGCCTTCGTGGACACGAGCGAGACGCCGTTCGGGCAGCTAGTGCTCAGACGCATGTTCGAGGCTGCCGACAAGGACGGCAACGGCACGCTCGATCGCCAGGAGGTCCGCGACGCGCTGCACGCGCTCGGGTTCACATTCATTGAGAAGAAGCAGATCGATCAGATTATTGGCCGTGGCGATCTCAACGGCGACGAAGTGATCGACTTTGAGGAGTTCGTCAAGGAGACGCCGAAGACGCTGCGCTCGTCGCTCATCAAGCTCGCCAAGCAGAATGGGCACGACCTCGGCTTCCTCGCGTAAGGACCCGAGTCTCGTGCAGAGACTCGGACCCTCTCGCTGGGACATCCTGCTACGCTGCCTGACGCTGCCTGACGCTCAACACACCGCCCCTTGCCCCCTCTGACTACGTCGTACATGTACTAATTTGGATCGGACCTCCTCGATCAGACTGAGCCGCGGCCTCGCGCCGGAATGCAGTTCATTGCAGTATGTACGGCACAGTGTATTCATATGTCTCATATCAGTATGGAGTCTGGTACAGCAAGCATGCTCCATTGGGTTACATGTAGGACCGCGCACCGACGGCAGAGGCCCCGCCCTCGGCCTCGCATGGCAAGCGCGACTTTTTCCATGGAAGAAGATCTTCATGCGAGCGAGTACTCAGTACTTGTGTTGACCGAGGGGAGCGGAGCCGTCCGTCGAGACGGTGGTGGAGTGAGCGTGGGGGGACCGCGAAGAAACTGAAACTGAAACTGAAACTGCACAAGTAAACTTGACTTGACTTCTCGATGCGTCTCGCTCGCGACACGCGATTAACAATGCCGTATACTCGCACCTCCAATCGCCCCTCGAAGCGTGGCGCGCCCTCCTCGTCGTCGGACGCTGATGCCAAAGGCGCCTCGGGCACCGATGCCAAAGGTGCCTCGGGCAGCGAAACCAAACGCACGCGGCAGGCGCCGGCCAAGCCGTCGCCGCTCGATGTGTACGCGGGCATCGACCTGCCGGTGCCGGGCGCGCCCAAGGAGCTGGCGTACTCGCTGGGTGGCACGGAGGTCGGCGGTGCGGATGCTGACCGCGTCCTCCGCGAGGTCGAGGTCGATGAAAGCGTCCTCTCGATGCAGGGCCCGTTTGCGAATGCACGGCGCATCGTGCTGTCTCAGCGCGGGCGCGTGGTAGCCGCGGCGATCCTCGAGGTGCACGAGGCGGCATCGTACTCGAGCGGGCGGTTCCTCGAGATTCCAATCCTCGCGGCCGTGCGCACCGAACGGCGCAAAGGCTTCGGCAGCGTGCTCCTCGCCCTCATCTCCGAGATGAGCGTCGCCGTCGGCTTGTGGCTCGTGGTCGTGTCTGCGATCCCCGAGTCGCGTCGCTTCTGGCTGCGCCAAGGGTATCACACGATCGCACATTGCGAGGCGCCGGTGGCGGTCGCGCTGCGGGCGCTCGTAGCATCGGGCGCCTGCGACGGTTTCCGAGAGACGACCCGAATGGCGCGTGCACTCCCCAAGGCCGACGAACTCGAGCCAGCGGCGGCTCGGGGTACGCTCGTGCGCGCGGCGCTCGCTGCAGCGTCGGAGCATCCGGAGAGCGAGCGTGGGCTGAGTGCGGCGCAGGCGGCGCGCGTGCTCGCGTATGACGACCTGAGTGGCGGCGCCGCCTTCCTCTTCACGCTCGAGACACAGGGCGGCGCCGTGTCGGGCGGCGCTGTGTCGGGCGGCGCCGTGTCGGGCGGCGCCGTGTCGGGCGGCAGGCGGCTCGCCATCCCTTATGACGCGCGAGCGCCGCCGCCCGTGCGCAAAGTGGCGGTGCCGCCGCACAAGCTACTCGCCTTCCCTCCAAAGGCGGCGGTTGGCCGTGGTCGCAATGATGGTCACAATGATGGTCGCAATGAAGGTCGCAAGGCAAAGACGGAGGGCGAGGCGGACGAGGCGGCGGCGGAGGGCGACGATGGCAGCGGCGGAGGCGTGGGCGGCGTCTCTGCCACGTGGGGCGAGGCCGGGTGGAGTGTGCGTTGCACGAGTGCGATCCCCGCAGGCCACGTGGTGCTCGAGCTCAGCGGCGAGCTCCTTGACGAAACCGGCTACGCGCAGCTCGAGGACAAGCGCTTCTGTGCGGCGCTGGATGACGCGGCTCATCGGCGTGGCCAGGTGCGTGCAGGGGCGGCGGAGCTTGCGCCGGCTGCGTATGTGGACATGCGGCGGGCAGGCAGCCTTGCACGCTTGATGCGCGCATGTTCCGAGGCCCCCAACTTGGAACTCGTCGTCACCGCCGCGCCCTTTGCTGCGATGCGCAATGGTGGTGCCGCCGCCGCGCCCGCACCCGCGCCCGCGGGGGCTGGTCGCACCGGCGGCGCCGGCGCTGCCCGCACGCAGGCGGCGATGGCGTCTGCGGCGGCGGCAGTGGCGGCGGCGGCGGCGGCAGCGGCAGCGGCAGCGGCGGCGGCGGCGCCAGCATCGCTGAGCAGGGTGCGAATGCGCATAGTGCTGCCGCAGGCGATGGCGGCGGGCCAGTTGCTGCGAGTGCAGACGCCCTATGGTCTGATGACGGCCACGGTACCAGTGGCGATGCTGGCCGGCCAGGCAATGGATGTGATGGTGCCCGCGCCATCGCAGACGCAGACGCAGCCGCCCCGTATGCCGCCTATGCCACCAGCGGCGCCGCCACTGCCATCAATCCCGCCAATCCCGACGCCGCCCATGCCACAGCAGCCTGTGCCACAGCAGCCTGTGCCACAGCAGCCTGTGCCCGAGCCGCCCGCCGCACCGCCGCCCGCCGCACCGCCGCCCGCCGCACCGCCACCCGCCGCACCGCCGCCCGCGCCATCGCCTGCCGCTGAGCCACCCGCCACCGCTGAGCCACCCGCCATCGCTGAGCCACCCGCCATCGCTGAGCCACCCGCCATCGCTGAGCCACCCGCCATCGCTGAACCGCCGCCGAACGCGCCGCCGCCGATCGCGCCGCCGCCGGCAGGCGAGCTGGCTGCAGCAGAGGAGGCGACAGAGAAGGCAGCTGAGGCGGCGGCAGAGGAGGCGGCGGAGGTAAGGGAGCCGCCCGAGCGCCGACAGCTTCGCCCGCGCGCCCGCGAGCAACCTGGCAAGGTAGATGCCGCCAGCAGCAGCAGCATGGCGCCGGCCGGCGATGGCCCCTCGTCCTCTGGCGCGACCACTGCTGCCGAACATGATGCGTCTGCTCCGTCGTCGGTGATGGTGGCGCGGCGAGCGTACCTCGTGGCGAGGTATGACATTCCTCCGATGGTCGAACTCACCTGGGACCCCATTCCCACGAGGGGGCGCGGGGGCGGGCGCAGCGGCGGCGGCGTGGGGCGCGCGGGCGAGCGGTTGTATGAGGTGGAGCGCATCACCGACAGGCGTGGTGCCGGCCCCACCAAGGAATACTTTGTCAAGTGGCGAGGCTACCCGCTCGAGCAAGGAACATGGGAGCCGTTGAGCTCCCTCGGCGCGGTGCTCGACTTTGTGGAGCGGTTTGAGCGATGCGCGCGCTCCGAGGCGGTGGCATGGCCTACGGTGTGCGATGGTGGCCTCGTGGGGCGACGCGTGATGGCCACCTTTTTGGACGAGGAGGGCGAGTCGCAATGGTACCCCGCGCTCATCGTCGAGCACAGGCCAGACGCGCCGGAGCTTCGCTTCGTCATTCACTTCGAGGAGGATGGCGTCGAGATCGAGGCCGACCTGCCTGACGAAACCGTGCAGCTCCTCGCGGGCAGCGCTACCCACTGCGAGTGCCCCACGTGCACCGAGGACGAGCCCGAGGGCCGCAAGTTGTGCCTCCCGTGCAGGTAGGCCCCACTGACGGGCACTTTTCTCCTCGAGAACAGTGTTCAGTGTTCCGTTTGGCGAGGCCTCCGTAGCGCACGAAGCGGGATCTGGTCTTCGAGTTCGTGCTTTGAGACTGGACACGGAAAGCTGTCGTTGTCCTCCCGAGAGAACGGCGACGGCGAGGCCAAGGAGAGCAAAGTAAGTAACACGACACACGCCTAGATCGGCAACGGCAACGCACACATGTGGTTCCGTGGCGAGGGGCGGGAACCCAGGCCGATAGAGCGCGGCCGCGGTGCCCCGCGGTGCCGCCGGGGCGCGCGCTCGTCTCGCCACGTGAGTCGCTCCGGTACGTTGCGCGGGATACTCTCGGCGGGCGTGGCTGCCACGGGCGTATGTGTGTGTTATTCGACTTCCGGTGCTGGACGGGAGACTTGCCGGAGGCTCACGCGGCCTACCACCGGCACCGCGGTTACCGGGTTACTTACTAGTAACACTGGCACAACAAGTGATGGCTAAAATTTCGCGAAGTAGAGTTGACACACAGAGACCATGGAAGGAGATGAGATCAACGATCAAGCACCGTACGGTAGTGAACAGGATAGTGCTTCCTCCAGCTACATCGCGAGAGAGCCACCGAGCGGCGCCGTCGGCTCACGAGACGAGCGCCTCGTCGGTGCCCGCCATGACAAAATCTGCCAGGTCGTGCAGGTCAATGACGAGCGGCGGCGGCGACGAGCCCGGCCCGCCCTCGGCGCACGGCACCAGCATTGCCTCGAGGATCAGGTTCGGGTCCCCACGCAAGAAGCCCTCGGAGAACCCCTCCGCCAGCTCCCAGCTGCAGGTAGCCTGGACGGGCGGCGGGCCGGCAGCGTAGGTGGCGGCAGCGGAGGTGGCGGCGGCGGAGGTGGCGGCAGAGTAGTTGGCGGCGGCGGAGGTGGCGGCGGCGCTGAAGGAGGCGGCGGCGGATGATTCGAGAGGCGGCGATGACCTCTGATGACCTCTGATGACCTCTGATGAGTCGAGAGGCGGCGGCGAAGTGCTGTCACTGGCGGCGTCGATGTCGGCAAGCGTCGCATCGTCGAGCAGAAAGCCTCCAGAGCCAGCGTCACAGGCGCTTCGCCCGGCGCTGCCGCCGCCGATATCGCGCCGTCGCCGCACGCGCGTGGCGGGCGGACGCGTCGGCGGCCCTAGGCGCGCGCATCGGTGGCCACGCTTGGGCTGTCCACAGTGCGTGCACCGGTACGTATGACCGCGTAGAGGATCGGGCAGCCGACCGGCCGCTTTGAGGCGTCCCCACCGGTTCCGGACGGCGTCGGCGGTCCGACCGGGCAGCGCGGCGGCGATTTGCTCAAAGTCCTGGCCGTGCTCGCCCACCAAAGCGCAGATGGCATCATCCTCGGCTGCACTCCATGCGCGCCGGCGCGCTGCCGCCGCCGCCGCCGCCGCCGCCGCCGCCGCCGCCGCCGCCGCCGCCGCCGCCGCCGCCGCCGCCGACGCCGACGCCGCCGCCGACGACGACGCCGACGACGACGCTGCCGACGACGCTGCCGACTCCGACGCCGCCGTCACAGGGCACAGCAAGCCACAGCCATCACCGCTAACGGTACCGACGCAGCAGGCGCGCCCGGCGCCTGGCGGTGCCCACCACGGCGGCGCGAAGCGGCCGGCGGCGGCGGCGGCGGCGGCGGCGGTGTCTGGCGCACACGTCAAGGGTGGCAGGGGCGACGGCGGCAGCGGGCGGGGCGCCAGCGACGGCATCGGCGCCGCCAGTAGTGGCGCCGCCAGCGGGGCGGCCAGCGGCACCGGCGCGGCACGGCCGCGGCACACGTGCGTGTCGATGGCGTCGTGATCGAGGAGCATGAAGCAGTCTCCGCATTTGAGGAATTGCGTGTCGACGACGTTGCGCACGACGACGACGGCCGCTTCGAGCTCCTCTAGCGCGTCCGGCGTCGTCACTTCCCACCACGGCGCGTGCCCGTTGCCGTTGGCCGCGGCGATCTCGAGGCGTAAGCCCTGCACCCTCGCGTGTACGTCTTTGAGCGAGTACGGGGCCTGCAGCTGGCGTCGCGGCAGTGTGCGGCGGAGCACGTGAGGCGAGCGCAGCGAGCGTCCGCCGGTGCCCGACGAGAAGCTTGATAGTGAGCGTCGGACGAGGGTCGACGGCGGCGAGAACGTTGCGGCGGCCGCCGCCGCGCTCGCCACAGGGCACACCATCGAGCACACGTGGTCAGCGATGACAGCACTGTCGACGGGCTCGCCGCAGTCGCCGCAGCGCAACGTCTCGTATCGGCCGCCGCAGACGTGATCCATGACCTCCGCTTCCGACATGCGCTCGCCGCAGTCGCCACACCTCAGGAAGAAGGAGTCAAGGACCGAGTCTATGCCGTCGAGCGCCTCATGCAGTGCGGCGTGCCGGTCGGCCGGGATGATGAGATGCGCCGCGTTGGCAAGCTCATGGCCGAGCGCCGAGAGGGACGCTTCGATCGACTCGAGCGGTGCCATGTGCGTGCGGCAGCAACACGCTTCGCGCCAGCAAAAGAAGGACGGAAGCGCCGTGCAACACGTCGGGAGGTTCGTCACGAATATGAATTCACAGCCAATGTTTATAACGACACCCAAGACACCGGACCGGCGTACATACGTGTGTTCACAAATTCACACAACACGTAAAACAGCGCTTATGCACCAATTCACAACACAAGGGCCAAAGAGCGCCGTCTCGAGCACTGCCTGCTTCTCGACGGGACTGGCGTCCGCAGCCGCCGCCAGGCCGTCGACCTGCGAGCCGAGAGATTATCCGAGATGTGATCAGAGAGGTCACCAGAGGTTATCAGGCGGCACTCACCAGCAGCGCGAGCGTGCTCGCATCCATGCGGCCCGCGCCCGAGCGGCGCACGACGGCGAGCAGGGAGGCGGCGCCGTGGTGGGCGAGCAGCGAAGATGCGCCGTGCTGAGCGTCCGCAGCGCCGTCGCCTTCGACCCAATTCGACTCGAGGCCGGACGCGACGGCAGCTAGGGCGCCGTGCTGGAGCGAGCGCAGCACCTGGGGCACGAAAGATGGGCACATTCAACTAGTAAAGTAAAAATTTTCTCCACACAGTCGAAATGTGTGTCACGTTTGCACCACGTTTGTACGGGGAGAGTCGGCCCGGCGCGCTCGCGAGCCCCCACACTCGGCGTGAGAGCCCAAAATGGGAGCAACGTTTTGTTCACACATGGAAAATGGCTTCGGTCGGAATGGACTATGGCCATATCGCGCCCGTCTACCAGGACGCGCGGCGCACAGGCGACGGGCTGGTCACGCCCGTCGTGCCCGACCGGCCAGCGCGCGTGCAGGTTGAGCAGCTGCGCAAGCTGCAGCAGGTGGAGCACGCGGGCGAGTTCAACATCTGGTACGGCAAGTACATGGGAGAGAGCAGCTACGAGAAGGCGGCGCGCGCCTCGACGCGCGTGTGTCTCGAGACGGACGCTGGCCTCACGCGCGCCGACTACACGTCCAACACAAACTACATCTGCCTGCACTTTGCACGCGGCTGCTGCGTGTACGGCAAGGACTGCACGTTCCGGCACTGCGCGCCGACCGAGGAGGATGAGAGCTCGGCAGATGCGCCACACGACATCTTCGGGCGCGATCGGCACGGCTCCTTCCGCGACGACATGGGCGGCGTGGGCACGTGGACGAAGGATTGCAAGACGCTCTACGTCGGGCGTATGTGCGCGCGCCCGTCGGAGGAGGCGATGACCGAGATCCTCGTGCGTCATATGGGCGAGTTCGGTCGGATCGAGTCATGCCGCGTGCTGCGTGGCAAGGGGTGCGGGTTCGTCACGTACCACCTGCGTGCCACCGCCGAGTTCGCCAAGGAGGCCATGGCCGAGCAGACGCTCGACCATGACGAGCAGATCAACGTGCGCTGGGCGTACGATGATCCTAACCCGCGCGCCCAGGCTGTGCGGCTGCGCAACTCGGCGCAGCAGATGCTCGCAGCGATGGAGGCGAAGGGCCACCTGTCCTCAGGCGCCGCCGCGTACCCCGAGGACTTTCCCACTCCCGACGAGGCTGACGAGGCTGACGAGCCCGGGGCCGCCGGCTCTGCGGAATATGAGGCGGCGGCGGGCGGCGCGAGTGTGGCCAAGCGCGCGAGAGTGTCTGAGCCGGTGCCTATGACGCGTGAGCAGTGGGCTGCTCAGCAGGCGGCCGAGGCTGCCGCGGCTGAGGCGGCGGCGGCCGAGGCGGCTGCGGCTGAGGCGGCAGCGGAGGCGGAGGCGGCGCGGCAGCAGGCTATGTGCACTGCCTCCCGTCTCGACGCCATTCTCAACTCCCTTATTGTCAGCGGCAGCAGTGGCGCCGCCGCCAGCGACGCCGATGCCAGCCATACGAGCGCCGTGGTGAGCGGCGCAGTCGCGGGGAGTGCTGGCAGCGGCAGTGGCGCAGACACGGTCACCATCGGAGCGGACCCTCTCTCCACCTTTCTGCACAGCCTCGAGAGCGGCGGCGGCGGCGGCGGCGGCGGCGGCGGCGGTGCGGCCGATGGCGGCGCGCCAGCGAGTGCCTCCGCGGTGCCGGGAGCGCTCGACGACACGGTGGACTTGCCGCCCGGCGTGTCGCAGCGCCGGCTGCCTCCCGGCTGGCGCGAGTTCCTCTCACCCGAGGGACACCCGTACTATGTGTCGCCCGAGGGTCAGAGCACGTGGGCGAGGCCATGAGATCCTGCATGAGATACCCCAAGTTGGATGAGGTCTACAAGAGGTCAGCATACCCTTGTTATGACCACCTTTTTTCCGAGCCCGATGAACCCAGGCGATTCCAGATCAGTTCAGTTCAGTTACTTCGTAAACAACAGACAACCTAACGGAAGCCTATCGAATGTGCTCTCTAAGCTAGCATTTGGGGTGATTCCAGATGCAGATCGAGAGACCCCGATTCCAACTTCGCGCCGCCCCGGCACTTTGGCGCCGTAATCGATGGCGAGTTTATCGTCGTCCACGGCCGCGCCGTCCGGTGCCAATACCAAGCGCGCGCGTGTGGACGCCCTCCCAGGCGAGCCGACGGCACCGGATGAGCACCCGTTCGGCTTCCCCTTCCCGCCGTACGCATGTCAGCTCGACTTCATGCGTTCGCTTTACCAGTGCCTCGATGATGGCGGCATCGGCGTCTTTGAGAGCCCGACGGGCACGGGCAAGTCGCTCTCGCTCGTGTGCGGCGCGCTACGCTGGCTGCAGGATCAACAGCGTCGCGAGGAGCGCCTGCTCGAGGAGAAGCTCGCGGCGAGCGAGGCTGACGCCGAAGATTGGGTCGACAACTGGTACACCGACATGAAGCTGAGCCGACTGCAGCGGCGCTCGAGCGCGCTCGCCGAGAAGCGTGAGGTGCGCACGAAGCGGCTGCAACAGTACGAGGCGTTACGTAGCAGCCGACGGCGCGCCGAGCAGCAGCATGCCCGCGCGGGAACTTCGTGGCAGGGCGATGTCGGCGGAGGCGGCGGAGGCGGACGCCACTTGGGCGGCGCATCGGCGATAGCCAAGGCGGCGGCGGCGACGACGACGACGAGCGGCGCGAGCATGGACGAGTTCTTGCTGGGAGAATGGGACTCGGCAGCGTCGGACGCGCGCCGTCGCGCCGTGCTCGAGATCTCGGACGCTGAGTTGGGCGGCCCAAGCGATGGGGAGGACGCCGACGGCGGTGTGGATGGCGAGGGAGGCACGCCGCGCACGCCGTGGCGGATCTACTACTGCTCTAGGACGCACTCACAGTTGGCGCAGGTAGTGGGCGAGGTGCGCAAGACTGCGTACGCCAAGCAGCTCGGCGTCGTCTCTCTCGGCAGCCGAAAGGCGCTCTGCACCAACGAAGCGGTGCGCGGCGCCCCTGGTGGTGCCGAGCGGGTGAATGAGCTCTGCCTCGACCTGCAGTCCAAGGCGGCGAAGGCGAAGCGGGCGACGGGCAAGGGCAACGAGGGTGCGGCGGCAGACCGGACGACACGCGAGGGCGATCGCGGACTTGGAGGAGATGGAGGTGGAGCAGGCTGCCCGTTACATCGTCCAAGGGATGCGGCGAACAAGGAGGCGCGCCAGGCGGTGACGGACAGCGCGCTGCTGGCGCCCCGTGACGTGGAGGAGCTTGGCGCCCTCGGGAGGCGCGAGGGCTGCTGCGCCTACTATGCCGCCAGAGATGCGCTCCCAGACGCGCAACTAGTGCTGCTGCCGTATGCATCGCTGCTGCATGCGGGGACACGGGAATCTCTGGGCCTCTCCCTGCGCCGCTCGGTAGTCATCGTGGACGAGGCACATAACCTCATCGACACGATCAACGACACGCACTCCGTCACGCTCACCGCCCGACAGCTCTCCGAAGTCTCTGCCCAGCTGGCCCAGTACGCTGAAAAGTACCACGCTCGCCTCAAGCCGACCAACCGCCTGTGCGTGCAGCAGCTCCTCCAAGTCGTACGCGCGCTCCGAGCAGCGCTCCAGCCGGCGGCGGCGGGCGCTCCGCGTGTGGGCGGAGGCGGCGGCAGCGGCGAGGTGACGGAGCGCATCGTGCGCTTGAACGAGTTCCTCTCGGCGCTTCGTGTGGATCATCTCAATCTCTTCGATCTCACCGCCTTCTGTGAAGGCTCACAGATTGCGCGCAAGCTGCGCGGATTCGCGGACGCGGAGGTGCAGACCTCCCGGCAGCAGCAGCAGCAGCAGCAGCAGCAGCAGGCGGGAAGGGGGGGAGGCGGCGTCGGCGGCGTCGCGGCGGCAGCTTCGGGCAGCTTGCACGGTGTGGTGCGGCTCCTCGAGGCCCTCACGAATGACGACAAGGATGGCCGCGTGCTCTTGCACATCGAACCTCCCCTCCAACCCACCGCCGGTACCTCGAGCGCGAGCGCGAGCGCCACCGCAGGCGCAGCCGCATCCAGCGCGGCCGTGCGCTCGGCGGCGGGGGCGGCATCGGCGGGTACGCCGACAGGCTCCTGGCTCAAAGTGCTCCATCTGAACCCGTCCGTCTATTTCCGCCGAGTGCTCTCTGAGGCGCATGCAGTGGTTTTAGCGGGCGGCACCATGCAGCCCTTTGCCGACCTCGAGCAGCAGCTCTTCCACAGCGAGCGAGCTGGCCGGCTCCGGATGGTCTCATACGGCCACATCGTGCCGAGCGCCAACCTGCTTCCGATCGTCGTGCCAGTGGGCCCAACGGGTGTTCAGTTCCAATTCACTTTTGGAGCGCGTGCGGCGACGCCGCAGCTCGACGAGCTGGGGCGGCTGTTGCTCAGCCTCGCTGCTTCCGTACCGGACGGGATTGTGGTCTTCCTCCCCTCGTTTGGGTATGAGGAGCAGGTGGTGAGTCACTGGCAGGCATCGGGCGTGTGGGCTCAGCTGGGGAGGCTCAAGCGGCTTTATCGCGAGCCTCGCGAGGCGTCCGAGCTCGACGCTGTGCTCAAGAGCTATGCCGCTGCCATCGAGGCCACCTTCGGGCCTGACGACGACGACGACGACGACGATGGGCAGCAGCGGCAGCGGCAGCAGCTGCTGCAAGCAGGTGGCACGGGCACTGGCAGCGCAGGGGACGCAGGAGCAAGCGGGGGCGGCACAAGCGGCGGCGGCGGGCGCACTCGCCCCAAGGGCGGCGCGCTGCTGCTCAGCATTGTGGGCGGTAAGATGAGCGAAGGCATCAACTTCTCCGATGGGCTCGGTCGGTGCGTCGTCATGGTGGGGCTACCGTTCGCGAACCCGTCGGAGCTCACGCTGCAGGAGCGCTGGGCCCATCTGGACGCGACGCACGGCGTGGGCGCGGGGCGCGAGTACTACACCAACCTGTGCCTCAAGGCCGTGAACCAGTCGATTGGGCGCGCCATCCGTCACATTGGCGACTATGCGACGATCGTGCTCGCTGACAGCCGTTTCGGCAAGGCGTCCATTCGGCAGCGGCTGCCCCAATGGATTGGGAGCCAGCTGCGCACGGCCGTCTCGCACCAGCAAGCCCTGAGCGCCATCGAGAGCTTCTTTGGAGGGCGCGCGGCTGAGCAGAGGTCCATCGAGGCGCGCCGGCGGGCGAGGGCACGCGGCGAGGAGCTGTGACCAGGCGTGACCAGCCTCGGTGTCTAAGTGAAAGTGCGAGAGGCGCGTGGCGGAGCCGGCATGCGGCAACCGTCACGTCGAGAGCGTTCCAGCCCGTTTTCGAGCCCGGCACGTTCACCTCGCCTCGGTCCGCTGTCGCCTCGTCGCGGGTTCCGTGTCGGGCGGGGACGCGGGGTTCGGGCGGGCCCCGTACGGTAACAGTGAAAGCGCTAGCGTCTAGACGACACTAGACGATACGTTTGAACCGGCTGACGGCCGGGACCCGCGCGCCACCGGGGCCGACGCTTGCGGCATGAATCGCGCGGCGTCGGTCGGGGCAGCGCTTAATTTCGCGCCGCGCCGGGCCGCTCGCGCGAAGGGACAAGGGTCGTCCGACCGGAGGGTTAGCGATCATTCCGATCAAATCGAAAACCGACCGCACATACGGTGCGGTAAACAACTGTGTATGACGACATCTCCAAACTTTGAAGCTGCTAAGAAGCTGCCCGAGCCGCACAGGCTAGCCAGGTGCCGCCCCCGCTACAACTTGGCATGGCGCACGAGGCCTTGCCCGATGCGGTGCACCTCGAGGCCGCGCGCAGCCACTGAGGCCGGCAGGCAGGCGGCCGCATGTTCTCGAAAGAGACGACACATCTCATCGACGTACCGCTCAAAGACCTCCTCGACCTGCGCGTCCGTTGGCGTCGTAGTGGGCGGGCCGACGGGAACCTCGCGCCCCACTACAAAGGTAACGTCCGTCGGGATCGGAATAGGCAGCGGCAGGCCCCATCTGCCTGTGAACAATGGCGCTCCAATCCGCAGCCGTCGCACCATCCACAAGCGTTGATCTAGCCAGCGCGTCGAGGCGTGGAAGAGCTGGGACTCGCCGAAGGCGTAGGCGGGCAGCAGCGGCCGACCGGTGCGCATGGCGAGCCGAATGAAGCCGAGCCGCTGCTGAACGTAGATTCGTTCCTGCTCGTGGCTCGCGCTGGTCATTTCCCAGTTTCCTCCGGGATTTACGGCAACCGTCCGCCCGCTCGTGAGCAGGCCGATGATGTTGTCGTAGGAAGCGTCGCGAACATTGGCCAGCAGCAGCAGCTCGCGCAGCAGCGGGATGCGGAAGAGAATGGAGGCACCTGCTGCGCGTGCGTCGAGGCCCACGAGTGACTGCTCCGTATACGGGCCAGCGCGCACGCAGAATTTCCACATGCCGAAGCCGATGAGCGAGAGCGGGAGCACGCCGTGAGGACTGACACACGCAAGATACGGCCCGTTCGTTGGAACTGTATCCAATTTCATGTGGAAGCGAATCCCAAAGAGCCGACCAATAGCATGGCATACGGCCGCAGCGAAGCGCGTTGCCCAACTGTAGCCCCATGGTGTGAGCTGCCGATGAGCGCGCGAGTTGAGCACAAAGAAGGCTGCGTACGCGAGTGCGAGCGAGAGCACGAGCATCTTGCTGCGTCTAGCCATGGGTGCGGCATCGACGCTGCTGTCAGGAGGGGAGGATGTCGCGTCGGCCATTAACTTCATTTTGCATAATTACATGAGGTAAAGAGATTCGTCAGAAACAGCACGTCGACGAGTTTTCCGTCTGAGCGCATCCACGGCCTACCGCAGACGGCAGGAGTGAGTGTGTGGTTTAGAGATTCAAGGTTGAGCACGGAGCTTGAACAAATTTAATTACATGAACGAATGCTAACGCAGCATGGTACCGGTGTGTGTCCCGGCTCCCCCTGTGTCTTTTTACCGGTGTGTGTCCCGGCTCCCCCCGGTGTCTTTTTACCGGTGTAACGCAATGCGGAATCATCTTCGACTTTACAATGTATTGTCCTCGGGTACTCGGGTGCTCTTTGTAGTTGGACCTACTCCTCTCCGTTTTCCCCACACGGGGAGTCGGCCCGCCGCCGCGCGCGCGGGCTCGGCGTGGGAGCCCCCTCAACACAAAGAGATTTGGAGGGACAACATTCTTCTCAGTGAATCGGCATTTCTTCGGAAAAACATGGCGACGATCGGTTCGAGCGTGCCATCTGCCCGCCTCTCCTCCACCTGCTCGTGGCAATCTCAAGACGCCACGCAAATCTCAAGACATGACGCCATGGAGTATTACGCTCAAAAGAGCCGCCTCGAGGCGCACGATGAATGCTCCTGTCCGCCGTGCGGCGAGATACGCCGTGGCATCGAAAGCAGCCCAATGGCACACAACGGGTACTGGAGCTTCTTCTCCAATCCAGGCCACTATTGCGAGCCCATCGTCGCCAACAGCTCGAGGTGCGACGGCCACACAGACTTCGCGAGCCTCGCCGCCACGCTCCTCCGCGGAAAGCGCGTCTTGTTCTACGGCAACTCGCTGACGGCGCATCAGCACTTTGCCGCCATGTGCGACATGCGAAGGAGCAATGCGAGCTTCCGCCCGGTCCTGAGCGAAGGGCGCGGCAGCACAGAATGGCCCTCGTCCCGCACCGTGTACTATAAATATCCGTGGAAACGAGGCGTCTACTTCCCTAGCTTCGACCTGAACCTGACGTACATACACAACTACGAGTGGCCGACCCTCGGCTTCTGCGAAGCGCGCGAGGAGGCGATCAAGGCCGCGAGTGGCTCAACTCGTAGCTCAAAAGCCAACGCGACCTTATTCCTATGGCGGTATGTTGAGTGTCATGGATGATTGTCTGACGACGCCTGATGGGTTCCGATGATGTCTGAGTGCCTCCTTCCGTCGTCAGGTACTGCAAAGAGTTTTGGGAGTCCGTCGCCGCTGACTTCGATGTCGTCATCGCCAACGTCGGGGGTGTCGAATACCAGCCGCAGCAGAAAACCTCCCTTGACGAGGACATGCAGGCAGTGCTCTCGGTGCTTGCGCATACAGCGGTAGCGAATGCGAGCAAGCGCTTCATCATCAGCGACAACACGAAGCAGCACTTTCTCAGCAAGAGCGACAGTGGATTGTATGGGAGGACCTTGGATTGCGTCTGATCGCCACTGTGCTTGCCACGAGGACTTGCCTCTGATTGCCTCTGATTGCCCTTGCGAGGCCGCTGATTGCCTCTGATTGCCTCGGATTGCCTCTGATTGCCTCTGATTACCCCTGCGAGGCAGCTTATTGCCTCTGATTGCCTGCCTCATCAGGTACGAGGACCGCGACGAGAACCTCACCTCGCGAGGATGCTACTGCTCGCCGATCCCAAACGAGAGTCGCAAGAAGCAGCTCAGGGGCGATTGGCGTACCGAGATGCTTCACAAGAAGCTTCGCGAGCCCCGGTATGGCGCGTTGCTCCTCGTGCCCATGCACAACCTCACCTTTGACCAGTGGGACATGCACATTGCGAGAGCGCGCCCGGAGCACGCGCGCCCGCTGCCGAACACGAGCGTCGATGAACGACTGGCGGCCGTGTGCGACTGCACGCACTTTTGTGCCACAAGCCGCAGTTCTGGTCAGGTGCCTTCTTCCCCGCGCTTCGGGCGGCGCTGCTCAAGGGCGAGCAGCGCGAGGCGGAGCAGTTGAGAGGTCGGACAGCGGCTCCCGCGCTTCAAAGGCTTTAGGCGTTTAACACTGGGCTTTAACAAAGTTCACACACTTTCCGCCCCAGTAGCGTAAAAGTAACCGAACCATGAACCGAACCGAACAATCGAACCCGAGCTTCCCCACGAGCCACGTTGCTTCGCCCCGACTTGTGCACGTCCGAGAATTCGTCCGAGCGCGAGATTCTCTGATGCGACTGGATTCTCTGATGCGTCTGGGCATCAACTCTCGCGGGAGTCCATACCGCCGCCACCGCCCCTGAGCGGCGAGTGGAACATGATCATCGAGTAGCGCGTGCCCGCCCGCATGCGCGTCACGCCGTGGAGGAGGGAGCTTGAGTGGACGGTTGCGTCGCCCTCGGCGCGTACGATGGAATGAACCCCATGCCCATACACGCCCAGCAGCACGCCTCCCTCGATCTGCGCATCGTCCGTGAGCGCCACGTTCACGGTCACGTCCGCCGTATCCATGTGAAAGGAGGTGAGCAGCTGGTCGCCATCGGCAGCTGCCGAATACCGGCGAAGAAAGCAATCGAAGAGAGCGTGCTGTGAGCCCGGCGGCGGCCGTGGCACGCGGCCTCTCTTGCTACGGTGTGTGCCCTCTTTTGTCTGAGGCGGTGGCGGCGGCCTCGTGCCCTGCAGGAAGCGTCGGGGCAGCGCGAGCAATGCATCGAGAGCTGCGCCCCCAAGCATCTGGCGGAGCTCGGGAGCGCGCACATAGAGTACGTGCTCCCGCAGCCGATCGACGCTGTCCACCGACGCGGTGCCGTTGGCATCGACCGCCGCGCGCAGCCGCGCACACGCAGCCGCGTCGAGCACTCGCGCCACGCGGAGCAGCGCCGCTGGCTCCTCTGCATGCAGGGCCGCTCGGGCAGCCATGTACTTGGTGAGTGGAGCGCTCTCTGTAGTCTCCCGAAGCAAGGCGGCCGCGTCGACGGCGGCCGGTGCCGTATCGAGCACCAGCAGCCGCCGCGTCAGCGGAGACATCTCCCGTGCACGCTCCCGCCACTGCGCGCTCGGGAGGACGCTCGCAATCTCGGCCGGCATGTCTGCCCCTGCCTCGGCCCACGCGGCGGCCGCACGCTCACGCTCGCAGCGTGCCGCCAGCTCCGTGGCCGAGCCCGAGGCCTTTGCAGGCGTGGCACCGTGCGACAGCAGCAGCTGCACTGCCGCGCAGCGCCCACTCGCCGCTGCAGCCTCGAGGGGAGTACGGCCGGCGCCGTCGGCGCGGCTGGCGACCGTCGATGCATCGCCCGCGCCAGTGCTGACCCCACGCTCAATTAGGAAGGTGATGGTTTCGGATCTGCCGCGCTCGGCAGCCACGATGAGCGATGTCGTGAGCGCATCGTCCCCTGGAGTGTGCACCGCCGGCAGGAGCATCTGAAGCGCATCGTGGCCACCCGCCCACGCGGCCGCCCGCTGGACTGAGCGCCAGAAGGCATCGCCGTGCCGGCGCAGCTGCTGGTGCTCAATCTCGTGCGCGAGCATCACACGCACCGTCGCGTCGTCAAAATGGGTCGCCACGTGTAGCGGCGTGTCCCCCATGAGATCCGCCACATCCAGCGTCGCGCCGCGTGCTAGCAGCAGCTGTGCCAGCTCGGCGGCCCCCGCGGCGGCAGCCTTGTGCAGAGGGCTCTCTCCAAACACCGACCTGGCGTGTGGGCTCGCACCTGATGAAGGAGGCCATCAATGATCATCAGAGGCAATCAGAGGCAATCACGAAAGTGGCGTGTGGGCTCGCACCTGATGAAGGAGGCCATCAATGATCATCAGAGGCAATCAGAGGCAATCAGAGGCAATCACGAAAGTGGCGTGTGGGCTCGCACCGGCGTCGAGCAAATCCTGAGCAATCGCGAGGTGCTGGTTGTACACGGCCACGTGAAGAGGGGTGTACCCTTCCTTACTTGGCAGGTCGACCTCCACACGATTGAGTAGTTGCCTCACAAACGAACTCCGGTTGCCAAATACTGCAGCATGCAGCGGTGTGAACCCTTCGGTGCCTTGAGCGTGCGGGTCCGCACCCGCCTCGAGCAGCGCTGCGCCCATCTCCTCGCGCCCGTTGAATGCGGCCAGGTGCAGTGCACTGTACCCATTCTTACCTCGAGCCTCGAGCGATGCGCCACAGCGCAAAAGCGCCGCCACCACGCTCGCCTCCGCCCGCTCGGCCGCGTGGTGCAAAGGGGTGTAGCCTCGGCCGTTGGCGATGCTCGCATCGGCGCCGAGGGAGCAGAGAAGCGCTACGTGCGAGCCGCGCCCGTGCATAAGCGCATGGTGCAACGCCGTGCAGCCGCCATCGATGTCCGTCGACGCGTCACGCGAATTGACCGCTGCGCCGCCGCGCACGAGCGTCTCGATTGCGGACTCAGCAGCCGCGCCCTTGCTCGCGGCAGCAAGGTGGAGCGGCGCGAAGCCGTGTTTGTTCAGCGCGTTCGGGTCGGCGCCTCCATCGAGCAGCGCCCTCAGCCGAAACACGTCCCCTGCCGAAGCTGCAGCGTGCAACTGCCGGCCAGAACCTCCTGCAACATCAGCCGAAGCAGCATCTGGCTTAGGAGTTGTGGTTCTCAAGCGGGGGATTGGTTTGCTGTTGATGCTCCTGGTAGTGTGTTCATCATCTGCATCGATTGCAGGAGCCGGGACGCTCGTAGTATTGGACGTGCTTGATCCGTGAGCAGCATAGCCCACCGCCAGCACCACCGTGGCGAGGATGAGCGCGCCGGCTGGCAGCAGCCACCGTGGCGAGACGTTTGAGGGCTGCTTGGGCGAGGTAGTGGTCGCAGCTTGTAAGCCGCTGGCTGCCGCCGTCGTGAAATGCGTCATCGGCATATGTGCTGTGGGTCGTCTACAAATTCTTCATTCACAACACACCAACACGCACAGACCAAACTCAAACCTAGCGTGAAGGTCGAACACTCGGCGACGTGAGTGCGCTGCTGTGAAACACAACGCCAGTCGTCAGTCAGTCAGTTTCGTCGCAGTTCCCCCGCGCTCACCACAAACGCGCACACTGGAGCCCGCAAGCACGGGGGCCTCTATTGCAATGGACGGAGGAGTGACCGACATGACTCCTGAGACTTGACAGCTGGTTTGGCGCTTCCGCAACGATATGATCGGTACACTTTTGCTGACCTAAACGCTGAACGGGTTAATAAAGCTCTGGAGTTGGGTCGAACCCGTTCGATCGGATCCACACGCCCTTCACTCAGAGACTCAGTTAAAAATGGTACCTTCAAAATCAGGTGGTGCTGGCGGGGATAGCCGGTGTCGGGTATGTGTGTGAATCCAGATACCAGATAGAGATACCGCCAGAAGCGAACGACCGTCCCCCTACCCCGCTTTGGGTCAATGCTTCGTAGTGGGGATGTGTGGTGCGTGTGTCACAAGGAGTGTAGCGTGAATGAAGAACAGAATCGACACACCGACGATAGGAACACGATAGCGAATTAGCGAAGCATGGAAGGCATACGAGATCAAGGTGCATTAGGTGCAAAATTGTCCAGAAAAGCCCATGCGTCACCAGGTGAGAGTTGCGTCGTCACCAAGACTTCCGGGCTGCGCGACGTCGTCCGGAAGGGTTCGTCAAATGGAGAGGGAGTGTCCCACCAATCAAGTTGAGGAGCATCGATCTGACGGGGTGGTGTCGCCGATACTGGTGGTGGCGCGGCTGGCGGTGCGGCTGGCGGTGCGGCTGGTGGCGGTGTCATCAACTGACGGAGCGGCATCGCCGATACTGGTGGCGGTGCGGCTGGTGGCGGTGTCATCAACTGACGGGGTGGCGGTGCGGCTACTGGTGGCGGTGCGGCTGGCGGCGCGGCTGGCGGTGCGGCTGGCGGTGCGGCTGGTGGCGGTGTCATCAACTGACGGGGCGGCGTCGCCGATACTGGTGGCGGTGCGGCTGGCGGCGGTGCCATCAACTGACGGGGTGGCGTCGCCGATGGTGTTGGTGCGGCTGGTGGCAGGCTCTGCTTCTGCTGCATGGCCGTCTGCTGCTGCATGGCCGTCTGCTGCTGCAACTGCCGTCTCTGCTGCACCTGTTCAAGTGCCTGTTGCATTTGCTGCGCCTGCTGTCGTGCAGTGTTGGCCAATTCATCCGCCGCTGCATGTGGCCCCGCCTGCCCACGCGACGTTGTCTCCTTGGCCGTTGCAGGCGCGGCTGGCGGCGGCGTCTCTGAGCCTGCGCGAGCGCCTCGGCCGCCATCGCCATCGCCTCTGCCTCCATCGCCAGCGCCTCTGCCGCCAGCGCCTCTGCCGCCAGCGCCAGCGCCTCTGCCGCCAGCGCCTACCTCGAGCGCCGAGATCTTGGCCTCCGCCTCAGAGATCACGCCGAGATCTTGGCCTCCGAGCGCCGAGATCTTGGCCTCAGCTTGCTCGGCGCGCTCCGTCACGGAAATCAACTCTGCCTGCAAGTGCGCACAACGGCGCCCAAATGTCTCGGCGTGCTCCTTCGCGGCAACCAACTCCGCATGCAACTGCGCACCACGGCGCCCAAATGTCTCGGCGTGCTCCTTCGCGGCAACCAACTCCGCATGCAACTGCGCACCACGGCGCCCAAATGCCTCGGCGCGCTCAGTCGCGGCACGCACTTCCGCGCGCGCGTCGGCCAACTCCTTGTCATGAAGTCGCATGCGGTTCGCTTCGCTCCGGCGCGCGCGCTCGAGGTCTTGTGCGAGCGTTTGGGCCTGGAGCTGCAGCTGGCGAATCTGAGCATCCTTAGCTTCGATCAGCTCAAAAAGGGCGAGGTTGGCCGCTGCCTTCTCAGCCGCTGCCTTCTCAGCCGCTGCCCTCTCAGCCGCTGCCCTCTCAGCCGCTGCCTTCTCAGCCGCTGCCTTCTCAGCTGCTGCCCTCTCGACCTCCGCTTTCGCCGCCGCTGCCGCCGCCGCCGCTTTCGCCGCCGCTTCCGCCGCCGCTGCATTCTCGGCCTCCGCCTTTGCCGCCGCCGCCTTTGCCGCCGCTTTCTCCGCCGCTGTGGGGAAAAAGGGATTGGTGGCTTCTTCCTTGAACGCAGGGAGCTCCGGGATCGTCTGGACTTCTAGGTTGCTGCTGTTCCAGCCCACTGGAAGCCTGCCAACTCCCATGCTGCCCTGCTGGAACGGCAGCGGCGGCGGCGGCGGCGGCGGCGGCGGCGGCGGCGGCGGCGGCAACGGCGGCGGCGGCGGCGGCGGCGGCAGCGGCGGCGGCGGCGGCGGCGGCAGCGGCTGCGCCAAGGCGGCGGCCTTGGCCCTCTCCATCTCTTCGAGTACCGCCCGCATCGCAGGAGGCACGTTGTCCAGGATGAACTTGCCGGTCCTAGGGTCGACTTTGACCCCGCCCTCCTTGCGCACGTTGCTTGGGTCGCTGATTTCGCGCACAAACCAGTACTCCTGCCCCTTGGATTTCTTAGCGCGCAGCGCCAGATCGTGCAACGCCTTCTGGCGCACGGCTTTGCCGCTGAGAATAGGACCGAAGCCGTGTTCTTTGCCAACAAAACCTTGTGCACTGCCGGCGCTGCCCACAGCCACGCCGCAGCCGCCGTCTCCTCCACTATCAGCGCTCGTCGATCCTGTGCATGTCAACGGCCGTCCAATGCCGACGGGCGCGGCAGCGCCCCCCGTCTCGAGAGGGCGTGCAAAGGGAGGCCGCTTGGGCATGGTCGCGCGCATCTGGGCTGTGGTGGGCTCACGTGGCTGCAGCTTCGAGGACCATTGCTTCACTGCGGGCGCGAGCCAGGGGTCTGCCTTGAGCTCCGAAACCGCCGGGCGTGCCGCCGGGTCGCTGGTGAGGCAGCGGCGCACAAGGTTCTTGGCCTCGTCGCTGACAGCCTCCCACTTGCTGCTCGGCCGAAACGCGAGATTGGCAGGGTAGTTCTCAGACGCGCGCCCGACCGACTCGAGCACGCTCTGCATGTCCGGCGCGCCGATCGGCATCGAGAACGAGAGGAGCTCGTACAGCAGCACACCGATCGACCACACGTCGCACGCGAGCGTGTAAGGGCGCATGGTGGGCTCTGCGCCCTTACAGCCGTAGAAGCCAACCACGACCTCGGGAGCCATGTAGCTGGGCGTGCCCACGCAGTGCATGAGCCCCTCGGCCTCAGTCCACGTGTCGGCCGTCCCAAAGTCGATCAGCTTGAGCTGCGAATGCCCCCGCCGCGTGAACACGAGGTTCTCGGCCTTGATATCGCGATGGGCCACGTGCAGCTCGTGCAGGTAGTCGAGGGCCAGCACGACCTGTGCGAATATGTCCTTCGCTTCTGCCTCCTTGCACGCGCCGCGGCTGAGCAGATGCTCAAAGAGCTCCCCGCCCGAGAGCAGCTCCTGCACGAGGAAGACGTGGGCCTCCGACAGCACCACCTCGAAGAGCTCTACGACGTGTGGGTGCCGCAGCTTCTTCAGAAGGTCGATCTCCAGCTGCAGGTCCTCTGGGATGCCGCCCGGCCACTGAGGATCCTTGTCGTACACCTGCGCGCGCAAAAGAACGAGTGTCAAGTCCAAGGTCTGAGGATGGCTAGGCCCATGAGTTACGACTCTCGCGCCACCTTGACAGCGACTTCTGGTGCTACCGGCCCGTTGGTGAGGTCACCCTCACGTGGCCGGCACTGGTAGACTGTCGCTTGACCACCCTCGCCGAGCTTTCTGAGGACAGTGTAGCGAGCGGTGAAGGCCGGATGCATCTTCGGGACGCCCCCTTACCAAAAGACGGTTTCGCCCTTGTAACTTTGGTGTGGGGTTTTCTGTAGTCAACGTTGACGAGGCAAATCGCTTGTCGTGATACTGTGGATTGTGAAATCCCAACGCCTATGGTTCGCAGCGTTCACGGTCACGGTCACGTCGTCTTTCCTTCGACGACACTTCGTAGCGACAATCGCGCGCCGAGGATGGCTAACCCAGCAGAGAAGCCGAAGCCGTCCTTCAAGCCGAGCCTCACTGCAGCGCGTAGCAAGCGGCCGAGTGCCGGGACAAGCACGCTCGACCGGCTGCTGCAGGCCGAGGAGCAGGTGCTGCCGGCGCGAGTGCCTCCCGGCAGGCCTGGCAGCAGTGCAGCGTCTAGCAGGCCTGGCAGCGCGGGCCCGAGCGGTAGTGGCAGTGCTGGCTGTAGCAATGGTAGTGGCGGCGGCGGGAGTGGCGGGTGCGGCGGCGGCGGCGGCAGGAGCAGCGGTGTCGACAGCGGTGGCGGCGGTGGCGGCGGTGGAGGGTCAGCCTCGGCGAACGTCATGGGCAGGGGCACAGCGCCTGGGCTCGCCGAGGCGGACCCTCGGCCAACATCGAGCATGGGCGGTTCGGAGGAGGGCGATGCCGAGTTCAACGCGCTGAGCGAGGCGAGTGGCGAATGGCTTCTCGAGCCGGATGCACCGCTCGCGCTGCCGCTCAGGCCGGTACCCCCAGGCGCAGGCAGATCGCGTGCCTCCTCGCGCGCCGCCTCGCGAGGCGCCCAGAGCCCAGGCTCACGGCCAGGCTCGCGCCCCGCCTCGCGCCTTGCCGCCGATGGCAGCCCGCTCAGCTTCCCTTCAGGCAGCGCAGCCGCAGCGATCTTCCACCCGCCGGCGGCGGCGGCGCTCCATATGTCGGCCGCGGCGGCCGAGGAGGAGGAGGGATCGCCGCCCTTGTTCTTCCTGCAGCTGCCTACCCACCTCCCCCTCCGACTCGGAGCGAGCGGCACCGCGGCGAGCGTGAGTGGCCCCGAGTACCTCGCCGCCCTCGCCGGCAGCGGCGGCAGCGGCGGCGGCGGCGGCGGCGGAGGCTGCGGAGGCTGCGGTGCGGGCGTCGGCAGCAGTAGCAGCGGCGGCGGCACGTGGGCCGAGGGTGCCGCCGCCAAGTGCGCGCCCGCCTCGCTCGGGCAGCTGGGAGCAGGCGAGCTCGGCGAGCTCGTTGTGCATCGATCGGGCAAGGTTAGCTTGCGCATCGGCGAGCGGCTGCTCGAGGTTCAGCCAGGGACTGCGTGCTCCATCGAGCAAGAGATCGTCGCCATGCGTATGCCCACTGCGCCCGGCGCCCACGTTGACCTCTACCGGCTGGGCAAGCTGCGCGAGCGGCTGATTGCCACGCCCGACCTCGACCACCTGCTCGCCGACACGCGGCCGAGGGAGTGAGTGCGAGACGCTCGCAGTCGGAGCGCGCGACCTACGCGCGCCCCGGGCGGCGACGGGCCCGGAGAGCGGCGGGTCCGGACACCTAGAAAGAAGTGTCCGCTTGCGGATCGTCTTTGCATCGGGCCGTAATGCTCTCTTGTGTGCAAGAGCTGCTTGGTTTATATAATCAACGCAAGTTGTATCGCGTGTAGACGGAATGATGCAGTATCCTCAGTTTTCATGGTGATGGTCGTTTATCGTTTACGTTTTTATTTGTAAAATTTTAGGATGCGAGTAAAAAGTAGATTTCGCAACGTTGATCCGCCCGGGTTTGAGAGTCAGAGCGTGGTTTTCATGGTGGTTTTGCTCAAGGTTTTGCGGTGGGCCCTTTACGACGGTGGGCCCGGGATGCGCGGACCGGCGCGGTCTCAAAAACCGTCTGATGTCGACCGGATACATGTAGATGTAGTCTCGGCTTAATCGGGAGATTAACAGTGAAGAGTCGCGCGACAGCGCGGCCGCGACAGCCGAAAGCAAAAGCGAAACCCGCGAGTCGCGAGAGCACAGAGCAGACATAACTATAACGACACTTGCGACACTTTCGTGTTTCACCGGTTCCGGTCGGTGCCTACCGGGACCGGGATCAGTGCCCATAATAGTCCTGTTCCGCGACTCTAAGTCCACAATCCGGTCTCTGTGAACGGGGTCTTCACGCGCCCAAGACCTGTTGTCCCCCTTCTGCGGCTGGAATGTGGTCTTTGGTCAGGCCACCCGCGCCGCCCCTCGTGATTCCACGCACGCTGCCACTAAGCAAGGATCCCAACTGGCCGCCATCAGCACCGTCTACCAGTCCACGTCCGCCGACGTCGCCGCGGTCCGTGGCAGCTCGGCGCTCCACACAATCCAACAGCGCACGCGCCCAGACTGCTGCGCTCGGCCCCGGGCAGGTCCATGAGTTCGAGCGCGCGTTGGCCAGCAGCGCGCCCGGTGGCGCTCAGAGAGTGCCATCGGCCGCTCTGTCAAATATGCTCGACTATCACTTGGATGCATGCCGCACCAACTACATCGAGCAACTCCCTTCGATACCGCGTCCAAAGGAGCGTCTCGATTTTCGATCGCAGCAAGACCGCGAAGAGGCTACACGAAGCAAGTGGCGAAGGCTTCGTTGGCAGTTGGGCGTGCAGGCAGGCTTATCGTTGGCCGCAGCCGATGACGGCGGCGCCAGCGGCGGCGGCACCTTCATCACGGGGAGCAGCGCCCACGCTTGGCGCAGTCTGGCCACCGGCCCTGCTGCGGAGATCGCCGATCTCAAGGCGTCACTCGCGCGGCGCAGCCGGCAGATTCCGAAGGTGTCACCGCGTCGGCTCGGTGAGCTGCCGGTGGGCAGCTCGTCCACTCTGGCCGGCGGGTTTGGGGCACCCTCTTCGACCTCCGCTCAGGCCAAGCTGGCCCGGCGAGAAAGCTGGAAGCGCTCCGCGAAGAACGTGATCAACCGCCGCACCTTCACGCGGCCGCATGTGAGCGCCAGTTGCCACTTCGTGCCACGGATTGTCATGGATTGCCACTGATCGTCGCTGACTGCCACGGATCGCCTCTGAGCGCCACCGATTGACTCTCTCTGACGGCGCAGACTCCCCTGTCGGGCAAAGCGGAGAAGACGTGGTGTGATCAGGAGCACCCGGATCCTATTTTCGATTCGACGCGCCGCTTTGACCGCTCGCACCGCCAGTGCACGCGCAAGTGCACATTGGCGCTAAGCAACGTGCTGACAGATTTTGAGTCCGAGAAATCCTGCATCCAATTCGCGATACACCTGCAGGACTTACACCGCTCCCGCTACGTGATGAACGGCCGACTTGACGCCGACGCGCGGGCGCACCCGGATGCGGTGTGGGGCGTGCGGCCCGATGCGATGTCGCATGTAACTGGCGTTGGCGGTCGGTCGGCGGATAGCGTTCGGCTGCGCAGCGACGAGGGCGAGCTGAAGCGTAGCTCCGGGCTCGAGTTCTCGCAAGGCGCACACACGCTGCCCGCAGTGCGCCGTCCGAGCCCGTGCCTGCCCAGCCACCGTTACCACTGCATTGTGCCGGACTCACACGTGGCGGTCGGTGCCTTTGTCTCGAATGACGGGCGCGGCGACGACTGCGATTGGCGGAGGTATGTGCGAGACCGCGAAACCCTCGACCGCAACGCGGAGTATATCGCGGCGCACAACGCTGAGCTGCACGAGTTAAACTCGGCGATCACGGCGGCGTCGGCCGGTCGCGACGCCAACCGGCGCCGGCGGATGAGTGGCGATGGCGAAGATGGAAGCGGCGGAGACGGGAGCGGCGGAGATGGGAGTGGATGGGGCGGGAGTGGCGGGGACGGGCGCGGAGGTGGCTGTTCTCTCGCACTGGACGAGGACTCTCTCAAATCCATCTTCGCCGCGGTTGCTCCCGATAAAGACGAGGGCACTGACGAGGACGCAGCATTCGATGAGCTTTCCCCGTCACATTTCTCATCGACCGGCCACGGGAGTGGCGGCGATGGAAGCGGTGGTGGCAGCGGTGGTGGCAGCGGTGGCTGTGGCGGTGGCGGCAGCGGTGGCGGAAATGGCGGTGGAAGCGGAGGTGGGAATGGTGTTGGAGCCAAAGGTGGAAGGGGAGACGGAAACGGTGACGCCAGCGGTGGCGCCAGCAGCGGAGGGAATGCAGATATCATTGATGAGATCCTGGAGGCCGCATGGGGGAATCCCGCACTCTCGGTGGCGCTTTCGGACTACTTTAGCGACCAGTCTGGCATTCCCGATTTCTGGGGCTTGATTAGCGACGACAGCAGCGACCTGAACTGGCTGGACGGCACGTGCTGGGCGCCGCGCAAGAAAGGACCGTTTCAGTGCGACTCCGCGGACTACGTTGACACGAAGAGTATGTACAAATTGAGCTTCATCCACGATTGGGAGAAAACGTCAGGCGGTACGGCGCTGTTGAACAATATGGAAGGCGGCGTACGCCCCTTTGGCGTCAAGACGATGAGTGCGGCCGTGTGCACGAAGATCCGCGATGCGCTCGAAAAGTTGTACCCTATGCTGCTGCACATCTTCTCCTATTATGCGTGCATTGAGGCGGAGGTGATTGCAATTGATCACGACTGACAGGAACTCAGTGCGCCTGACTGACATCAAATGCCACTGATTGCGATTGATCGCCTCTGTCTGAGCCATGCCCCCAGGTCTCGATGACGGTGCACGGCATGAACCACAGCGGCTACGCGCTGATGCTCGACGAGGCAGGAATGACAATCGACACGGGCGATGATGAGGCCAAGAGAGTCAAGGAAGAGCGCAGAAGCATCAGCGTGCCCAAGTCACGCCACGCCAAGTCAAACGGAGAGGAGGGGTGGGACCTGCTCTGGATTGCGGTGAATGAGTCGGGGCTGAGCAAGTCGCAGAAGGCATGGAACAGCAAGGTGCGCCTGTCGCGTAACGAGTTTCTAGAGGTCCTCGTACGCGGCGCCATCATGGGCAAGGCGCCGGACGACATGCCGCGCTGCGTGGGCGAGCTGGTTCAGGATATGCTCAACCTCGGGCGGCAGCCGCACGCGTCTCTTATTCTGCACGATGCGAACGCCTTCCGGCGAACGTACTGCTACCTGAAGGAGGTGTGCGCCGTCCTCAAGCATCACAGTAAATCGCTGCGCAACCTGTACGATGTGTACGCTGAGGTGGGCACGGGTGCGGTGGACGTGCATGGGTCTTCCAAGCTGCTCAGCATCGCCGAGTGGGTCGCGCTGGTGCGCGACCTGGGCATGCTGAAGGAGCTCACGATGCGCAAGGTCATCGTCGCTTTCTCACTCAGCCGGATGGTCACTATCGACGAGTCGGCGCGTAAGAACCAGATAGGCACGCTGACGCAGATCTCCTTCGAGGGTTTCCTCGAGGCGATCGTTCGCCTCACGCTTCTCAAGGCGATGCCCACTGATAAAGAGATGCGCAGGCATGGCTTCGAGTACCCCGGCGAGTTCTTCGGATCGCTCATGGAGATGGGGCCGGCTGTCTATCAGAGCTGGCTGACAAAGGCGCGTCTCAAACAGCAGCGCGGGCTCACCGACCCGATCTGGCGTCGCCTTGACATGTTCGTGCTGCTCATCATCTGCATCGTGCAGTTCGGCGTTGCGAAGTGCAAGAACGGTGCAAAGGTGCTCCTGCGCGGCCATCCTGATGAGGAGATCTCATACGAGGAAGCGTACTACTTCTTCAGGAAGCCGACGCCGTACGTGTTCGAGACTAATACGGGAGCGTAGGTTCTTGCGTCGGATATTTTTCACAGCGAGAGTCGAGAGTCGATTTCGTCGCGAGTTACCCAAAAGTCGGACTGCCTCGAAGAGAAGCCAAGGGGCAAGGCTCTCGGCGCGGTATGCGCCCCCCGTCCGGCCTAAGCTTCCGATTATATGATTTCCGTCCTCTCGAGCTCGGGACGGCGCGCGCGCGCGCGTGGTTAGGCGCGAGCGTTTCTCTCGCACGTCGTTTTAATTATGTTTTTCCGCGCCCAGAGCACCGTGTCGGCGGCGTTATGGCTTCTCCCCCCACGAAGAATACAACAACGTCCAAGACGCCGCGTACAATGCTACTCTCGTCCTCCGTTTGTTCATGTAAGTAGCTCGTGTTGGACCGTGTTCACAACTTTTGTGTTTTGTCTTCGATGCAAGACTTTTCCAGTCTGAACGATGACGTTTTGCGCAGATTTGTCGCGTTGATGATGGAAACACGAAACAATAATTTGATGAGGACCTTCCAGCTGCTATCTCTGCCGTGAGGGCAAGGGGGGGTGGACAAGGTTGGACGAGCAGCACTTTCCGAGCAGCACTTCATGCGCTCGTTCGTGAAGCACTTCCGGTCAGAATCCAATTCCGTGGTTGTCTGCCCCCCAGCCTGGCCCCTAAACACGTGGCTTGAGTGACCCGCATACAATTGTACCCAACCATACATAAACGTAACCTCCCTGCGAATCTTTTTTGAAATTGCGGAAAGCAAGTTTCCTCGAGTCTTCAGTTTATGCATCTCTGTCTCTACCATGTAGCCTTTGGATGCATCGAGCAAGATCATTTAGAGCCCGCCCGAAGCCCGCGGCTGCGCGCGCGCCGCGCTGCGCGCGCATGTCGGCCTGGCGGGGCTGGCGCGAATTGCGCGCGGCGCCGTGCCGCTTCTTGGGCCTCGCCGCGTTCCTCTTCGCGGTGCTCACCGGCGGGACCCTCTTCGTTGTGATGAGCTACGCTACCTCGTACGCGAGCGAGCAGCACGTGCGCGCGCAGGCGCTCGTGTCCTCCGTCGCTGTTTCCTTCGGCGCGCAGCTGCGCGGCGCGCTCAATCCGTCGCTCGCGGTGGCTACCTTCGTCGAGTCGGGGCCACCGCCCACGCACGAGGCCGTGCAAAAATGGTTCACAAGCGCGGCGCCGGCGCTCGTCATGGCGTCGCCGGCCATCGACGACGTCCAGATAGCGCCATACGGCCACGTCGAGGCCATCTACCCCCTCGTGTCGGCGCGGCTCAACGCGACGGGCATCCTGCTCGGCGGCGACCCGGGCGGCGGGCACGACTTGTTCAATGCGAGCTCGGTCGTCGCCAACCGGCGCCAGGCGGCCATCCAGGCGTTGACGACGCGGCAGCTGCATGTTGAGGGCCCTTCGAACCTCCTGCCGCCCCTCACGACGTGCACCTCATCTGCGAGAATCTGCAAGTACGGCCAGTTCGCCCTGGTCTCGCGCATCCCACTCTTCGCTTCGACGACGGCCGCTGCGGACCCGTGGTCGCTCGGCTACCGCTGGGCGGCCGCGCCGGGCGGCCCGCCGCTGGGACCCTTCACGAATGTCACGGGCTGCGACGTCGTGCGGTGCGCCGCGACGGGCGCGTCCCTCTGCGACACCAACGCGACGGGCGACGGGCGCCGCTTCTGGGGCTTCTTCAGCATCGTCGTCGTGTGGAACGAGTTGCTCGGTCTCGCCGGCATCGAGCGTTTGGACGCCGAGTACAAGTGGTCGATCGCGCGCTCCGACGAGACCTCCAACGGCACGGACGCGTCGCCCTTGGTTGTTGTCTCATCGAGTGACGGTCCGCTGCCGACGAGCGCGTATGACGCCGGGGAAGTTTCGAGCTTTGTGCGCGCCTACTCGTCCGCCTGGGTGATCACCATCGAGCCGCGCACGGGCTCGTTGACGCCCGTGCTGCAGGACGGCGCCGTTGCGGGCGTCGTCGTCCTCGCGGCGCTCATCACCGCGCTCATCGTCTTCATCGCGCTGCAGCAGCAACTGAACGACAGCTTGCTGCACTCGATGCTGCCGCGGCACATCGTCTCGAGGCTGCGCGCCGGCGACGAGAACATTGCGGAGCACTTCGAGCACGTGACACTCATCTTCACGGACATTGTCCGCTTCACGGACATCGTCGGCACCATCACGCCGCACGAGACGATGGCCATGCTCAACGACCTCTTCATGGACTTTGATGAGATCGCGCGGGGGCACGGCGTGGCGAAGCTCGAGACTGTGGGCGACGCCTTTGTCGGCGTGGCCGGCATCTCGGGCGAGCGCGACCCGTGCGTGCAGGCTCTGCAGATAGCGCGCTGTGCGCTCGACATGGTCGAGTGCGCCGGGCGCCACGAGCTTCCGACCTCGGGCAACATGCTCATCCGCGTCGGCCTCCACTGCGGGCCCGCCGTCGGTGGCGTCGTGGGGCGCACGCTGCCGCACTACTCACTCTTCGGCGACACGATCAACACGACGGCGCGCATGGAGTCCAACTCGCTGCCGGGGCGTATCCACGTCTCGGACAAGTTCGCGGCCGCGTTTGTGGCCGCCGAGGCGGCCGACAAGGTGGCAGCCGCCGCCGCCGCCGCGTCCGGCGCGCCGCTGCCGCCCTCCCTCCCCTTCTACTTGCAGCCGCGCGGCGCCATCGCAGTCAAGGGCAAGGGTGTCATGGAGACGCATTTCCTGCTGCGCCGCGGTGACGCCATTTCGCCCGATGAGATGCTCGGCCCGTCGTCGCCGCCGCGCACCTTTGACAGCAGCACCTCCAAGAACATCAGGTTCAACAGCAGCACCTTGAAGTACGCCATCGTTGGCCCCGTGGCCGTGACTAGTGACTAGAGTATGCTTTGTTTTCACAAGATTGTTTGTTTAAAATAGCAATTTATCAATTCGAGTCGCACCTTAGTCGCACCGCCTTCGCGCCTCAGCAGAGTCGCCGAAATAGCTAATAGCTATACTTGAAGTACCCACATCGGGATCGCCCCACGCTTCCCAGAACGCAAGTCTTCTGAAGTTACTGCAAGCAAGCTAATTAGTCGACACACACAAGTACCTAAACCAGCGCAACCGAGTACCCCTGTAGCCAACGGGGTAGGAAAGGGTGGGCGGAGAGGGAGAGAGATATGCCCAGAACCGCTAACGCTCACCGAGGCATGCTGCTCATGCTTCCCAACATGAGAGAGCCGCTCGATCGTGAAGCGCGCCTGTGGGCCATCCATAGCAGTCTTCCTCGCGGCACAT
>Ga0210241_100460_pt1 | contig 36148 bp, 26 predicted proteins | sample ChrtobMetP5a_8mM_FD_155488 | JGI IMG/M metagenome (GOLD analysis project Ga0210241, IMG submission 155488) | Chrysochromulina tobin associated microbial communities from unialgal haptophyte culture, Seattle, Washington, United States - P5a_8mM | ecosystem: Host-associated > Algae > Haptophytes >...
CGCGGGCGGCATACGAACCGCATAACAGGGTGCCTATAAGGCTTTCCCCTGGGTATCCCCTTCCCCCCAAACGGCGGAGAGACCCCCCAATGGGTTCTCCCGCATCCCCCCTGTCTGGTTCCATGATGGATACCGTCCTGTAATCTGGCCCTTTCACGTTGGGTTCACAGCCGTGTAACTTTGGGCGTCACACGGCATTCCAAAAAATTCCTCGAACGTTGTCAAACGTGCCTCGACACGACGCTTTCGCGCGCATGCGCGCGAAGGGACTGACCGAAGCTGACCGAACGCGACCGAACTGACCGAACGCCGTTTCGGCCTTCATCATTAAGAAGTAATTCCTACTCATCACTGAAAAACGGCCGCGGGCATTCCAATTTTCAATGAGAAAGGAGGGGTTGGGGGCTGATTGCTCTCTATCGGATATCACCCTTTTCTTCAAAGACCGTCCCACAACATGTGGATGTGGCAGCGCCAGAGCCGAGAGCGGTCAAAACTACAAAACTTGGAACCTGCTGTGTGTGAATCGTGAGTGCTCCCCCCGCCCATCAGACGTCTGGCAGGGGCCGCCTTCCCGCCTATCTGAACATCATCTCGCTTGATCTGTGCTGGCTGCCCAGCTGACCGGACACGGCCGTTTTGAACTTTATGTCAAGGTTCACCTTTCACAGTGTTCACAGCCTATGAGGTAATTTCCTGAGTAGTGGGAAGGTCCCCTTAGGTCAAAAAAAGTGCGCCCCACAGTGTTCAATGCCTATGAGGTAATCACCTGAGTAGTGGGAAGGTCCCCTTAGGTCAAAAAAGTGCGCCCCACAGTGTTCAAAGCCTATGAGGTTAATTACCTCATACCTGAGTAGTGGGAAGGTCCCCTTATCATTAGGGTTTGTGGGGTCCCATGATTTCGCAGGTGGGGGTGTGAAATCACAGGAACCTATGAATTCACACCTACCTGCGATTTCACACACCCTGTGATTTCGCAGGCGGCACGTGTGATTTCACACCCTCCTGTGATTTCACGGGGCCTGCGAATGAAATCACAGGAGGGTATGATTTCACGCCCGGGGGTGTGATTTCGCAGGGGGCTGTGATTTCACGCCCGGGGGTGTGATTTCACAGGGGGCTGTGATTTCGCGCCCGGGGGTGTGATTTCGCAGGGGGCTGTGATTTCACGCCCGGGGGTGTGATTTCATGGCTTCTCAAAATCACACCCCCCCCTGTGATTTCACACACTTCTGTGATTTCACACCCCAACCTACGAAAACGCACCCTACTGACGAATCGCATGTTACGTCAAAAACAGTGCGCCGCGCACCCGGGTATCCACTCCACCGTAGCTGTCAAGTGTCATTTGGCTTGAATCCCTAGCTATTTCATCACGCAGTTGAATCCCTATTTTCTTAACCAGTTGAGTCCCTATTTTCACAGGTGTCCAGTCCGCTTGGCCAGCAGCTGGACAAGTGTGGCGAAGGCGTCGTCCGCACCCGTCTCGCCCAAGTAGCTCCGTAACTGTCGAGGTCGCCCAAACAGTCCGTGCTGGAGCGCACTGGTCCAGAGCATTCGCGGCCAGACGGACGCCATCGCACGGCGCATACTCACCACCTGCGCGTGGCTCAGGTTCCCAATAAGCTCGTGCAGCCGCGGCACGTGCCGCAGCTCCACGCTCAGCGCGACGTGCTCCCAGCTCACCACGTCCGCAAACGGCGGCACGTCGCCAGTGACAAAGACAGGAATGCATCCGTAGAGCATCGCGGGCAAGTACCTATCCGAATCGCCCTCATTGGCACCATTGGGGCTGAAGCAAAAGTCGGACGTCGCCATCTGCTGTGGCATCCAGTTGGGCTCGGCGGCGTGCGGGTGGCGCCCGAACTTGCCAGAGGAGTCGTGCAGCACAAAGCCGGCGCGCCCCGCGTGCGAGCTGAAGAGCACGGCACGCCCACCTGATGAGGGACACAATCAAGGGCGATCCGAGGTCATCCGAGGTCATCCGAGGTCATCCGAGGTCATCAGTGCGAGTGGAAGAGCACGGCGCGCCCACCTCCACCTTGGCGCCCGCCAAAGAAGACGCGTGTGGGCCGGAAAGCGTTGAGCATGCCCTCGCGCTCCACAGCTGAGCGCGTCGTCGTCCATGGCGAGAGCTGCCGAAGCAGCAAGGTCGCTGCGGTGCGGTTCTCGCGCACCGATTGCGGCATGCCGCAAAACGGCCCACACGTGTGCCCCTCGGGAGTGGGCAGGCGGATGTCGCGACCGCTCTGGAAGTGTGAATGGAATCGCGCGCCACTGAGCATGATGTATCCAATCGTACGGTTCGCATCCTTGGGAGCAATCGCAGCCGGCACGTCAAAGCCACCACGGACGTCACGCCCGGCATACAGGTGGCCGTTGAACATGCAGTCGCGCGGCCCATGGTCGCACGGCGAATAGACGAAATGCCGCGCCCCGCCGCCCGTGCGATTCCACCACGGCCACGTACGCGCCACATGCTCAAACATCGCCACGACGCTAGCCGTGCTGCGCCGGTAGGCCGTGCCTGGCACATCCATATTGGGGATGAAGTACAGGTCCGCACAGTCGCCGTTGGTCGTGTAGTACGGGCTGCGTCGAAAGAGTTTGTGCACGAAGCCCGTACGCCACTCGAGAACACGTGTGTAGGGCGGCAGCGGGGCTGGGTACGCGAAGACGCGCGGGCGCGCGCCATGGCCGCAGGTTGCGTGCTCTGGCTTGGTCGCGGCCGGTCGCAGCGACGTCGTCGTCGCGGCCCCTGCCAGCGTCGAAGCGGCTACGCTGCGAGCCTCCGCGGCTCCATGCGGAGCTATTCGTTGCATTTCGTCAATGCGAGCCTCCGCGACTCCACGCGGAGCCATTCGTTGCATTTCGTCAATGCGAGCCTCCGCGACTCCATGCGGAGCTATTCGTTGCATTTCGTCAATGCGAGCCTCCGCGTCTCCATGCGGAGCCATTCGTTGCATTTCGTCAATGCGAGCCTCCGCGACTCCATGCGGAGCTATTCGTTGCATTTCGTCAATGCGAGCCTCCGCGTCTCCATGCGGAGCCATTCGTTGCATTTCGTCAAGCCACAGATCGGGCCCGCTCGACGCTCCAAGCGTGCAGTTGCGTCCGGCGTTCTCACGCGCGCCACAGAGGACCGTCGCGAGCACGTCACACGATCCATGGACGGCGTGGATCCATCTGTTGACACCACGCCCGCGCGTGTCGTTCAGGTTGACAGCCTTGTTGGCGCTGCTAAAGAGGCGCCGAAGGTCGCGCCGACTCACCGGCTTCGACCAGGCATGGAGCAGGCCCTGGCGCTGCACATACCCGGCATCGCGTAGGTCGGCACAGGTGCACGAGGCCGTCTGGTTGCACACGGTGCCCGCGAAGATCTCGCCGAAGGCGGCAATGCCGTCGCCGAGTAGCCCGTCGATCTGGCTGAGCAGCTGTGCTGAGAAACGCTCGACGTGCTCCCACTTATGCGTGGGCGAGCCGGGGAAGGCACGGCGGAAGGCGTCGTTGCTGAAGAGCTCCGGAGCCGACGCGATCTCGCGGTGGGGCATCAGGACGCCGATGTAATCGGCCGCGGAGGTCGAGTAGTGCACCAGCGGCTCGCGGAGACTGCCAAGAAAGGGCGCGTCCGCCTCAACTACCCAGACGAACTGGGGCAAGTGCGACACACTCGCGCCCCTAGATGCGATGCGCACGTTTGCCCGCCGTCGGCGCAGCCATAGGCAAAGCGACGGCTCGTGGGTAAAGTATGAGAGGAGATTGGAGACTGGTTCCGGTACAGCGCCATCGGGCACGGGGCCATTCCGGGTGAGGTTGCCTTGCGTCTTGAGTCCGCGGTGAACGTATCTCAGCCACTCGACAGTGCTCGCCGGATACTTGCTCGTGGCGTGAAAGGCGCGGTCTCCTGGAATCGGCCACGGCCTCACGGCGGGCCACGTCTCCAGCACATCGAGCACTGTGTAGGCCATAACCGAGACACCCGGAAGCTGTGCGGCTAGCGAGGTCTCGTGCGCATCGGCAAAAGTTCGCACTGAGGCCGCGGGAGCCTCGGGCGCCCACAGGCTCAGATCTGTGAGCACAGTCAGATCTGCAACTCCCGCAGTCTCCCGGCGCAGCAAGTTGATGGTGGAGCGGCTGCAAGCGTCAAGTTGCGAGCCCGAGAAGCGGAAAATCAGCTCCGTCGTAGAGGCCATGGTCGAGTCTGACGCCAGCACTGGCCGCACGCCGCGCGCGGTCGCGATTCGCATCATGCAGCTCGTCATGGTGGGATCTTGAGTTTACAAAATCGTGGGAGGGTCACCACATGAGGGCCGCCGCGGAATTCCGCCCAAAACGACGCTTTCTTAATTGATTGAACAGAAGAAATCCCATAAAATACCTCGCCCGCTCACCCTGTCGCCCACCCGTCGGACACACGCGTGAGCGTGAGGGAGTAGTCGCTGATCGAGACCGAGCTGCCGCCCGCCGCAAAATACAGCGGAGCCTGTGGGTTGAGGAACTCGACGAGGCGCACGCGACCGACTGCGTTGTCGCGGCCGGTGGGCGCAAGGCTCAAGAGCACCTCCGAGTCGACGGTGAGCGGCGGGAAGTCGCGCGTGTCGCCGGCGACCTTTCGACGCGCGAGGATGGTCCTCATGATATCAGAGGAGATGAACACACCCTCGGCTTGCGGCGGTGCGGCGAGCGCCACCTTGACCGAATTGACAAACTGCTTCTGCACGATGGGCCCGTTGAAGTCCACAAATGTGCATGCGATCCCAGGCGCGTCCACGCCGGCCTCGGCACACGTCGTCGAGCTCCGCACGACTTGGCGTCCAGCAAAAGCATCAAGGCGGCTGCGGGCGTTGAAGGCCCTGTCCTCGATCGCACCGCCATCGGGCGCCACGGCCCAGCGCAGCTCGAGCGCCACGGGCTTATCAATTTGTGCGCGGGTCTGCGCTGCGGAAGCTTCGGCTTCGGCAAGGGGACGGCCTGCCGCGCCGATGTACTGCACGCCCAGCGGCGTGCTGTAGCGCTGCAGCGTCTGCTCGGCTTGCCAACGACCAGCGAGCCATGAAGGCAAGCGCGGCTCCTTCCCCGCCATCGGTGCGATGCTCGACTGCTTGACGAGCGGAGCGTCCAGACGCGAACACAGCTCGCCGAACAAATCGGCGGCAACTGAAGGTTCGCTGAAGCGGAGCACCGCAGCGAGCGAGGTGCCGCCGTAGAGCACCGCACGTCGGCTAGAGACGGGCGTAGTCAGCGCCACGACGCTGCATGCGACGAATATCAAACAGCGCATCAACATCTTGCCGCGTTGATACGGTCGATGAGCAGTGCGGCGACTGCGAGAGTACACGGCTTGGGTACTTTTTGCACAGAGAGGCCGAAGTTTGGATTGTCCACGCGCCGTCGTGAGCGATAATGAATATAGCTAACTCCTGCTGCCCCTTGTGTCGCAGGAGACGCTCACCACCTACACACGAAAACACGGATCAGCGTCGCTCCTCATGAGATAGCACCGCCCGCATCAGGCTTTATGGTATGGTAGAGATCCCCGCCGTCGGGCACGTAGAATCGTAGATAGAGGCTCTCCGACAGCGGCACGCACATCTCCCCACCCCCAGGTCAGCGCCGCCCGCATCAGGCTTTATGGTATGGTAGAGATCCCCGCCGTCGGGCACGTAGAGGCTCTCCGACAGCAGCACGCACATCTCCCCACCCCCAGGTCAGCGCCGCCCACATCAGGCTTTATGGTATGGTAGAGATCCCCGCCGTCTACAATGAGATTACGGTCCCAGCCTCGTCCTCCACGGCCTCTTCCTCCTCCGCCGGCTCGTCCCACTGCTCCGGTCGGATCCCATTCTTAATCGGCTCCTTGCTGAGCCAGTGCCCGTCCGCACAGCCTTGGATGAAGTCGGGGCGCACGATCTTGCCGCGCACGCAGTTCGTCGTGCCACCCTCGTCCGCCGGCGCGTCGATCCGCAGGTAAGCCCCCTCGACGAGCCCATCCCCATAGGCGGAGTGCTCGTCGAGGAGGGCGAGGAGCTCGTGGGCCGAGTGGAAGCGCCGACGCGCAATCTGTCGCACGATCGGGATCCCGAGTCCACGCAACCGTCGGTTGCGCTCGGCAACCGACGCGAACGTGCGCGTGCGCTTGTTGTAGATGTCGAAGGCAATAAAGGGGCCGGGCAGTCGCGAGTACGGCACCGAGTGCTGGAGCGCGCACCACTCTCCGAAGAGGACCTCGACCTCGGGCTCGAGTAGCTGGCACAGGGCCCAGCTATGCTCTTCGAGCCAGGCATCGAGAGAGCGCCACTGTGCATGGCTCGCACTCGTGACAAAGTGCGCTCGGTTCTGGCAGCGCACTTCGTAGTCTTTCGTCAGGCTGAAGCCAAGATTGGCGCCATCCACCTTCTCCTCGGCCACCACGGTGACACTCCCGTCATGAAAGCGGCGTGCGTCCGTGCCCGACATCACAAGGTCATCCCGAGTGACCGCCGAGCCGCCCGTATTCAACACGTGGTGCGTGCGCGGGAACTTGGCGAGCTCGGGCACTACCGGCTCGGGCTCGCAACCGCCCCACGAGCGCAGCAGCGCGCGCACCTGCACGTCGTTGTCGAGTGTATGAACTGCCGCGAAGCCCTCTGCCAGCGTCGGCCGCTCCAGCGCCTTGGCCATCGACGCGACGGCGGAGCGCCCGTGCCCGTAGGGGATCGTCGGATGGTCGGTACGCGCGGCCACCCGCTGGACACAGGCCTCGGGGGCCGTCGTCAGGTGCACTGCGACTGCGTCACTCGGCTCGATCATCCCGATGTCGAGGATTCGCTTGCGGTCGGCGACGCGCACATTGCAACGGTCAACGAGCACCCGCTTACCCGCCTTGATGGCATTCACGACGGCGCTCTCGACGGCACCTTTGCTGCCTAGTGCATCCTGGCTGATCACCTCCCACTCGCCGCCCTGCGACAGCGCCCGCGCAAAGGTAGACTTACCGGCTCCCGGCAGCCCAACCAGCACCACAAACGATGGCCGCCGCGCGCCTCCACCGCCACGCTTGACGCCATGCGATGCAGCCGCGGCCGTGGCGGCCGTGGCGACATGAGCGGCAAATGGAGCTCTGCTGGGTGCGGTGGCGGGAGCGGTATGGGTGGCGGCCGTCTCGTCCGCAGCTGTCGTAGTCGTCGTCGTCATCGTCGGCGGCAATGACGGCGGCGACGGCGGTGATGGCGGCGGAGGCTGCTGCTGCTGCTGCTGCTGCTGCTGCTGCTGCTGCTGCTGCTGCTGCTTGGCGCGCGTCAGTAAGAGGTACCGTTGCGCGCTCTCCCAATCAGGACGCAGCTCAACGCAGCGCTCGTACCTCTCACACGCCGCCGACCAGTCTTTCTGACGCGCTGCCTCGCCCGCCGCCTCGCCCGCTGCCAGCCACTCTCGCAGCGTGGACTCCGGATAGCGCGACGCGCCTCTGCCGTACACGTCGCTCAGAGCGCGCTGCAGGATTGGCACGCCCGCTGCTGCTGCCTCGGCTGCGGGTGCCGCCACAGCTGCCGCCGCAACCGCCTCCGCGGTCGGTCTCTGCTTGGGTCTCTGCTTGGGTCTCTGATTGGACGCTGCCGGCACGGCCGTCGGCAAGGCCACATGGACGTGTACAGGGTGCAGCAGGCGCATCACCTGCGCCCGCTGCACAGGGAAGAGCGCGACGCACGAGCGGCCGTCTTCGGTGGCCTCATAGCCAGTGCTTGCAAAGCATGGCTGCGCACGCAGGTCGTGCAGTGCCTGGTATGTTGCGAGCGCCGTCGGCCCGTCCAGGCCGTATGCGAGCCCGAGCACGAGCGCGCACACCGTGCCCGTGCGACCGTGTCCGCCGCGGCAGTGCACATAGCAGACGGCGCCGTGATGGATTCGATCGAGGATGCGCAGGGTGAGTGCGGCCACCTGTGCGTCCGACGTCACCTCCTGGTCTGCGATCGGCTGTTCAAGAAAGCTGCAAGTCGGACTCAGCTTCAGGACGCCGTCGCGGTATGACTTCGCCTCGCCCTTAGCTTGCAGTGACACCATGCAGGTCACGCCGGCCGAAGTGATCTCGCGCAGGGTGTCTTGCGGGCTGCCGCCGCACAAGAGGCGATGCGGCAAGATCCAATTCGAGCGTGCGGTCGGCCCACGGTATTTGGTACATGCAGCGTTGTACTCGGCCCCACACCGACCGGCGAGCGCCTCAAGTGGTGGTAGCGGAGGTGGCGGTACCCAATCAGCCGGCGGCCAGGTTTCATCGCCGGCCAGCACGAGCAGTGGGGTCACGACCTCGTCGGGTTGAGCTGTAGATGCCATGATGGGCTCTTGCAGTGACTGGGATTCGCTTGCTTTTTGCAAACGGGGGTCGCCACAGCCAAAGAGCTTGCTTTTTGAAGCCCGATACGCAACAAAATTGCACCGTCCCGCCGTGACAAAGCACACACATGAATAATTCACTCCAATCGCAACGGTAGCGCACGCCCTACACGATCGAGGATCTCTCGCACCTCGGGATCTGCCGCCGCCTCGGCGACGCTCCCGTGCCGCCAGCGGGGCGCTTCGCCCCTCTTCACGCCGACGGCGCATGCAACGCCCTCTTCAAAGCCTCCCCACAAGCTGCCCAGCGCCTGGTTGGCCGTGAGCTCAATCCCGAGTGCATGCGCACGCCGAAGGTGCGGGTCGGCTGTGGAATCGCGCGCCGTGGTGAGCGCATGCGAGGCGGCGTGGGTGACCAGCAGGGCCGCTGGGCTTGCGCGTGCGAGCTGGGCGCGCGCCGCCGGCGCCCACGACGTTGCCGCCTCCGGCTCTGCGGCGAGCTTAGCGTCAAGCTGCTCGAGCTCAAGGGAGATCTGATTGAGCTCAAGGGAGATCTGATTGAGCTCGAGCGCGGTCGCATCGCCGCCGCCGCCGCTGGGCGGGCCACGCCCGAAGACGCGTGCAGTCGTCCCCTCCAGAGCCGCCAGCCCCGGAGCTGTGGCAGTGCCTCTGGTCGGGCAGCAGGCCTGACCGAGGGCCTCATAGAGGGCATCCGCATCGCCGTCACAGCTGATCAGACGCTCGCGCAAACTGTCAGTGTCCTCGCCGGCCGCCTCGCGGATCGAGTGCGTCGCCAGTCCAGTCGACGCCATCAAGGACGCATCGAACCGTGCGCCAGTGAACGCCGCCCAGCGGCCGAGGCTGCCTGGGAGTGCTGTGAGGAAGTCGGTGGCGCCACAGTCGGGCACGATGCCTAGGACGCACTCAGGCATGCTGAAGCTCGCGGCGCTGCTGCAGATGCGCGTGCCAGCGGCCATGAACAGCCCACCGCCGGCGCCGAAGACGTAGCCGTTGGCCAGGGCGAACACTGGCTTTGTGCGCTGCAGCTGATGAAGTGCAAGCATGAGCGAGTATTCGCGTCGTAGGAAGTCGCAGCGCTCGGGCACTGGCAGTGCTGCCGCCGCCTTGATGTCGCCTCCGGCGCAGAATGCCTTGCCCTCCGCGCTGAGCAGCACCGCGGAGACGCCATCATCCGCAGCGGCGCGTGCGACTTGCTCCGCCAGGAGATCGACGAGCTCGCCCGTGAGCGAATTGAGTTTAGACGGCCGGTTGAGGCGCAGCTCGAGCACGCTGTTTGCGTGGGTGGTCACGAGTAGAGGCGAGGCGAGCTCGACGCCGCAGATTGCGGACAGCGCGAGAAGCATTGAAACACAAAACAAGAAGATCTGCGAGAGCACAGGCCCCTACGGCGCGGTGCCGTCGAGGAGGCCTTTGACGTACGCGGGGTTCAGACTCGCCATGTGAATTGTGCTGGGGCGATTATGTCAACGTGCTAGGAAGGAAGCGAACTCGTGAGTCGGTAAAAAGACACCGGGGGGAGCCGTGAGTCGGTAGCGTGGTTCCGCTCCCCCGGTGTAATTACTGTACTCATTTCTCTCGCATTTGCCTCATCAAAGGCCCTCATTTGGAGCTCTCTCTCCCGCGGCGGCACCCCGCGCAACACACGCGACGAAATGCGCCGTTTGAGACTTCTGGCAATGGTGGCGCTGGCCGTGCAGGTGACCGCCCATGGTGAGCATGGCGAGTACCACGACCGCCACGAACACGCAGACCATCACGAGAATGACGAGCATAAACATGCAGATCACCACGACCACGACCATACCCACGACAATGACCACGACCACAGTGATCATGACCATACACACGACCACCACGAGCGCGGGCACGAAGGCCACGACCACGCCCACGACCACGACGGGCTGCACGACCACCACGACACAATCAACGTCGACGCTGCGGACTGGGATAAGACAGTCCTGGCGGACAAGCACGTGTGGGCCATCAAATTCTATTCGGGCATGTGCAGCGCGTGCCGCGCCTTCAAGCCCGAGTGGGACGCGGCGCATGAGCTGGTGCAGGGCTTGCACTGGGCGGCCGTCGACATCGACAAGAAGGCGAACGTCGAGCTCGCCCAAAGATATGGCGTTCTGGACGAGGGCATTCCAAACGTGAAGCTGATCAACGCGGCGGACGTGCCCCTCCCGGTCGTGACGGCGGACGTCGTCAAGGCCGCGGCGGTCGCCAGCGCGCTGCGAGAGAAGCTGGCGAGCGCGAACGCTGTGCAGGACGATGCCGGCTTCTACGTTGGGCGTGCCAAGGCCGAGCTTTGAAAACGGGGCTGCGAAGGCCGTCCACGCCAAGGAGGGGCTGCGAATGCCGTCCACGCGAAGGAGGGGCTGCGAAGGCCGTCCACGCGCCGCACTGGGCGCCGACCGAGCGAGCCACGGCGGTCGAGCCAGAAGTGCGCCAGACTGCGTGAGCGGTCTGCGGCGCTCCAGCAGCAAGGACGCCGTGGATTTGAGGTGCAGTGACGGGCGTATCAGCAGCTTGAGCCCCCCTTCCGGGGCGCAGATCTTTATCGGGCGGCAGAACGCGCCCGGGACCTCTGATCACATCTGGAATGCTCACAGGTGCTCGACTGGAAGGGTGCGATGCGCGCAACAGCTGCCGGCCCAACCTGCTCTTCGATCTAGCCAACACGCGACGTCTCGATCTGGACCAACCTGACTGCAAGCGGAGTGCGGAGCTCGTGATTTACAACGAGTGACAGGTGGCTGCGAGCGAGGTACGAGTGACAGGTGGCTGCGAGCGACCAGGTACGTGCGCGGGCTCGAGCGACCGAAACCGCTGTGCGGGCGAGCCGCCCTGGCCGCCGGCACCTTCCGTGTGGTGAGCGTGCTCGTCGCTTCGTTGAACTGGATATCGCGCCGCGCGGCTAGGCAATAGCGACGGCGGGGCGTCGGGGGCTAGTCTTAACAGTAACCAGTCTGACAGAGATGAAACTCTCAGTGCACTCAGCGACTCAGGACTGCTCAGAGTGGCTCATATCAGGTGATCTCAGTTCGATAACCCAACGAGGCCAACCAAACTGTGAAGGTGACCTTTCTGTGAAGCTGAAACTTGGTGCTCGGAAAGCGCTCTCGAGTGGAGAGGTGCTGGTGCGCACTAAGAGGCGATGCATGACCTCTCGTCGCTTGATCTGGACGCCGTGACCGTGCATCAGCCACGCCGGCCCGCGCCGGACGTGAGTATCCCGCTCGACTGGGCGCAGGAGACGGACGTAGTCAAGTTTTTCCTGCCCCTCGTCGGTGCGCTCCATGGGCTGAGTGCGCGTGACCTGAATTTGAACTTCCGCGCCGAGAGGCTGGAGATATCAAGACGCGGCACGGGTGGCCAGCTGCTAGTCGCAGGGACCCTCGGGGGGCGTTGCGATCCGTCAGAGTGCGAGTGGCAGGTGCTGGGCAGCGAGCTCGTCATCTCGCTGCGAAAGAGCGCGCAGCGAGAGTGGCTCCACTCGCTGCTGCTCGACGAGGCCCTGCCAGGGCCAACGGGCGGCGTGGTCGCGCCCACCGCCGCGCCCACCGCCGCGAACATGCCGCCTCCCGCGGCACCGACCAAACGTGCGCCCGCCGCAGCGCCCGCGCCGATGCCGCAGCGGCTGGTGCCGGGCAAGGCAGACGCAGCTGCGGCGGAGCGCAAGGGCGCACTCGCTGACAAGTACCACGAGTGGGACCGCTTCGACGACATGAGCGCGCTCGCGCAGATGGAGAATGCGGGGCTGGACCCCGATGCGCCCACGATGACGCTCCGGAGCACTCCAGGGCAGAATGGCTCGCCGAGCGTGGCGGGGCTGCAGTGCACCGAGTACGTCCGAGATCACGTCCGAGATCACGTCCGAGATGCGGCGGAGATGCGTCTGATTGGGTCTGAGTGGGTCGCATTGCCCTCCTCGTCAGGTACGTCAAAGATAAGGAGGAGATCGCCCTCGACGAGGAGCTCGGCCAGAAGCGCACCGACCTTCAGAGGAGCTTCAACCAGACCGCCCGACGCGCGATGGAGCTCAAGGAGCATGGCAACAAGCTCCTCGGGCAGCAGAGGACGGCCGAGGCTCTCGAGGCGTATCTCGAAGGCGAGCAGTCGCTCGAGCTCATCACAGGGCATGCCGCCACCCTTCTCTCCGCACAGCTGCGTGAGCTTACGGGTGCGCTGCGCCGCGACTTGCAGAACAACGGCGCGCAGGCCGCCCTCACTCTACGCGAGTGGGACGAGGCGATCCGCCTTAGCTCGGAGGTGCTCGCGCTCGAGACGGCGCAGCCGAAGGCGCTGTACCGGCGTGCGGCCGCGCGTGTGGGCCGCGCTGCGCCCGGCGACGCCGAGCTTGCGCGTGCCGACCTGCGTGCGCTGCTGCGCGTGCAGCCGCACAACTCGGCAGCTCAGAAGCTGCTCGATGGCCTGGGTCACGTGGTCTGACACTCTCAGCCATTGTAGACCTAGACAGGCCAGTTGGGCTCGCTAGAACGAGAAACCTTCGTGCGGCTGCTGAGGTCAGAGGTGTGTAGGGAACGAATGGAACTTCGCTCACCAGGCTGCCGTTTGTGTAGTTTGATGAACCGCCAATCTCAACCAACGCGACCAATTTTAGTGTGAACGGACGATTTTATTCTTGGCTGTGGACCCCGCCCAATGGTCGCCAACTTGGCCGCCTCGCTCCTCGGCGTCGAGTTCGCTCCCAAGAATGCCGTGATCATTAACACGCTAGCAGTCGTCGTGGTGACTGCGATCGTCGTGCGGATCGTCGTGCTATTCACAAACGCTCCAAAAGCCTCGTTGGATCCAACGAGCGCTGTGCTCGCCGCTGCTGCAGCTGGCAGCGCTGCGCTCGCCAGCGCTGCACCTCCAGTGGCGCAGCTGAGTGGAGGCCGCGTCGCGCTCAAGACGAAGCACTTTGGCGACCCGAGCGAGACGCGACGTGACGTGGGCCGTGCCTTCTGCGCGAAAGCCATCTACTGCCAGGCTGCCGGCGCGCCAACAGCCGCTCCACTGCTCCCGCCATCGGGCGTGCCGCCCGGCGTCGACGCAGAGGCATTGGGCGTGCAACTCAAAGCGCTGACCGAGGCCCTCAGCGCGCAGCTTGGCGTCGAGCTACCTCCCACTGCGTTGCAACGGCTGTGGCCGATGCTCACCGTCAACCCCGTTCTCGAGGCTCTCGCGGCCCTGGGCGAGATGCCCTCAGTCCTGCAGCACCGCTTCATCGTGCAAGCACGCCAGGGCGCGGGTGGCGCCGTCGCGTTGCATGCCCTCACGCTCGGCTTCGTTGGCATGCCGCTGCCCGGCGGCGCGCCTCACCAGAAGTGCTCACCAAATGTGCTCATCGTCGACTCGCCCGACCTGAGCGCGCCGGCGCCAGCGGAGGACCCGCTCGCGTATGAGCTGAGCTACTCGGTGCGCCGCGCACAGCACAAGAACATTGACCTCGAGATGCCGAGTGCGCTCGCCTCGCCGCCATCGGGACTCCCCTAAATTAACCCCTAAGCCGCCTTTGAGCCTATAAAGACAGCCTTGAAGACAACGCCGTGCGTTGCGTAGCCGTTTGTCATTTGTAACTGGAATCTGGCACCTTGCATGTGTGCTACATGTACGCGGTCGCGAAGTTTTTATAACGTTCTGCCATATTGAGTCACGGCCGCGGATCAATTGCCGCGCGGACGCACTCGGTCGTCGCCTGTCGTGCGGGTGCGTTGGAGGGTTGGGATGGTTGTGAGGTTCGTCTGTGTGATCCGTGTGCCCGTGTGTGCCCGTGTATCCCGTAATGGTCCCGGCTCCCCCCGGTGTCTTTTTACCGGTACCGGTACAATGTTTGGCAGAAACTTGCGGCCGACTCTCGACGGTCCTTGCACGCGGCCGTCGGCGCTTGCTTCCAAGCAAACATGAAGTTCGGTATCTTGTTCTTCGCCGTGTCCGCAGCCTTCGAGACCACCTCAACGTCTGAGCAGTGCATTTCGGATCCGGATCAATCCTGCGGCCCTCAGCCGCCGGCGCTCGCAGGCGCACGGAAACGTGTGGCCGCCGCTCGGAAGGAGCTTGATGATGTGCACGCGCTATGCTCTCACCATTTGCACACGTTCAAAGATGCAGAGGAGCGGGCACGCGCGGCGACCAAGGAAGCGGAAGCAGCCCGTGCGTTGTGGAGGGAGGTGGAGAAACGACGCGTCCACCTTGAGAAGCGCTGGAGACAGATAGAAGCGGACATGCTGCGTGCGAGCGCCCGCATGATGGCCAAGGACCCGAAGCACGTCCATTCGCCGTCTCCGACAGTATATGTGCATCCCGAAGCAGTCGACTATTACGCTGTGCTTCAAGTGGCTCCGGGCACGGCCATGGCGGGCATCAAGCGTGCCTACCGAGAGCGCTCAAAACAGTTACATCCCGACAAGCGGTCTGAAGCCGATACTGCCCAATTCCTACGCGTCGCTCGGGCGCATGAGATCCTCACGCATCCCGGGCTGCGCTACGCCTACGACCGTGGCGAGAATGTCGACGATCCCAAGGTTGAGAAGCGGATATTAGATGGACAGCCTGCTAAATCGTGATCGCTGTATGACCTGCGAAAGGTGTATCCGCTCAGATTTATTGACCCCGGGAGAGACGTAGTGCACGTAGTTTAGCCTTAGAGTCACTATGATCACCTGGAACAAAGTACTGAGCCCGTGGGCACCCACACTGGCTCCAGCTCAGGTCAGGGGCCGCCAGCCACTAGTGGCGAGTGTGTAATCTGAGAACCCCAGGGAGTTAGGGGGCCGCGATGGTACCATTCGAATTGCCGTCGCGCGTAGAACGAAGGGCCGCAAAGATCTGGCGAAGGGCCGCAAACCTCCGCGTTAATTGATGTCGTCATTCGGTCCGTCACTGGGTGCCCACACCATGCGCGATTGGAGGCGAAGCTTGGACGTCGCATTTCCGACGCGTCGCAGGGACACAAGGGCACGCGAACAATGCGCCAGGCCGCCCCGGCCGGAGCGTGCGTCTGGTTGTGGTCGACTCGATCGCGTTCCACGTGCGCGCGAACACGGAACTCACGTACGCCAGGCCCCTCCACGTCGGGCAGATGGCACAGCTCCTCAGCCATGCCGCGCGCGCGCGCGCGCACCGTGCGTCGTCGTGCTCATCAACCAGGTGTCCACGCGCGCCAACGAGGTGCTCGGCACTAGTGGGCTGGTGCCCGCGCTGGGCGAGGCGTGGGCGCACATGTGCAACATGCAGGTGAGCCTCGAATGGCGCGACGGCGTCCGCCTCGCCGCCCACGCCTCGCCGCCCTCTCCAAAGGTGGCGAGCCCGGGAGGCGCCGTTTGCTGTCACCGCCGACGGCATCCGATCTGCCGACCCGAGCTCAAAGCTGCTGGCGCCGCCCCGGCCGGTTGAGGCGGCGCTGGCTCCGCTGCAGCTGCAGCGCTGGCCAGATGCCGCTGCTGCCCCCTGCGCAGACGGGCGGCTACAGCCTTATCGAGCCGCTGTGGCGCACGGCACGAAGCAGGTGCACAAGCAAGCGAGCTCCAGCTGCAGCGCCGTCGAGAACCTGCAGCCACAGCAGCTGCAGTTCTTTTTAGATTGTTTTAGTCGCAGATTAGTCGGTAGGTTATGGCACAGACGAGAATCCTACACGAATAGTGTGTGTGGCATCACTTTCAGGGCCAAAATGCAGTGATTCACACTCAATATTGCCAAAATTTTCGCGCCTGCGGCGGGCAGACCTCCCCCGCACCCTACCCCCCAAACCTCAGTTTACACCCCAGCTGGCAGCCCCTGACCTGAGCTAGAGCCACTGTCTTAATTCACAACCTCTCGAACATGCATCGTGTCCCGCTTCGCTCGCGTGTCTATGACGATGCGGGACGGGAGCCGGGAAAGCGTTCTGTAGCGTAGTCGCCGGGCCGTCTAGTAAGAGTGGCTGCGGTGGGTGCGTGGTGAAAGATGTAGGATCGCCTAAACCCTATTCCAAAGAAATTTTTACCTCTATCTCCAAAAACTCGCCCAGACGCTTTAAAAAATGTTTAAATACTCTCGGCTTTATGCGGCCTTACTCAACTTCTCCTATGTCTATGATTCTCGTCGGCCGCTACGCGGCCGTTCGTAGAAATTACCCGCGCGTTACTCTAGATAGGTATCGTCGTATAGGCCCTAATCATCCGCCCCCCGCACACCACTCATGGGCCTCGCCCAGCATTCAACAAGTGCCCAAACTGGCCGACAAAGATTCGGCAGGCCTCCTCATCGGCTTCAACCGTCAGCGTCATCCTCTGGCCGTCCTCGCTCACCACGGTCTCAAGCACATGGATTCGGCGGTGGCCGTATAGGTGGCTCAGCACCTCAGGCGCACTGATTGGCATCACGAAGGTGCGCCGCGATCGGCCTGTCCGCCTGGCGACGCACGCGGTGATCGCCGCGATCACATCGTCGAGGCCGTCGCCGGTGAGCGCTGAGGTGAGCACCACGTCCGAGGGGGCTTGCAAGCGCCGATCGTGCCAGCACGCGAGCTCGCTCACCATGTGCTCGCGCATGTGTGTGGGGATCAGGTCGGCTTTATTGTACACCTCGATCCGCGACTCGAGGAGCTCGTTTGGGACGTCCAAATCGCGGAGGGTCTTGAGCACGCTCGCCCGCTGCACCTTGGCGTTCTCGTGCGCGACATCCACCACCATCACGAGGGCATCGCACTCGAGCGCCTCCTGCAACGTCGTGTGGAAGCAGTCTACCAGCCGGTGCGGCAGGTCCTGGACGAATCCGACCGTATCGACGACGAGTACGTCGCTGCCGTCGGTCAGCCGCCCCATCGACGTATGGGTGTCGAGGGACGCAAACAGGGCGTCACGCGCCCTTCCGGGCTCCCCTTGTGACCCAGCCAGGCGGGAGTGAAGGAGCGACTTACCTGATGAGGGAGACCATCAGAGTCGATCAGAGTGGTCATCAGAGGCAGTCAAAGGCCATCAGAGGCGGCAGTCAGAGGCCATCCAATGCCATCAGAGGCACTCAGAGGCCATCGAAGGCCATCAGAGGCACTCAGAGGCAGTCAAAGGCCATCAGAGGCACTCAGAGGCAGTCAAAGGCCATCAGAGGCACTCAAAGGCAGTCAAAGGTCATCAGAGGCACTCAGAGGCAGTCAAAGGTCATCAGAGGCACTCAAAGGCAGTCAAAGGTCATCAGAGGCACTCAGAGGCAGTCAAAGGTCATCAGAGGCACTCAAAGGCCATCGAATGAGGAGCGACTTGCCAGCATTGGTGTAGCCGACAATGGCCACCACGGGGATCGACCGACCCGAGTCGGCGGCGCGCTGGCGCTTGCGCTGGCGCATGCCGTCCTCCCGGGCCAGCAGGTCCGCGAGCTCGTCTTTGAGCGTCGCGGCGCGAGCAGTGAGATTCGAACGGCTGATCGAGATCGCCTTCTCGCCCGCGCCACTCATCGCGTGGGTGCCACCTCGTTGCTGATCGAGGCCTGCCGACGAGTCGACGAGACGCGAGCGCTCATAGTCGAGCGCCGCGAGGTCGAGCCGCAGGATGGACTGCCGTGACTGCGCGCGCGACCGAAAGATGCGCAGCACGAGGTTGAAACGGTCCAGGACCGGCACGCCCCAGGCATCCTGCAACTTGTTCTGCACCGCGACAGCAAGGGAAGGCGTGTTGATGAACACCGCGAGCTGCTTCGGAGATGTTCCCCTCTCCACGGCCGTTTCCTGTACGTGCTCGTCGACGGCGTCATCGTGCCCATCGGCATTCTCGTGCTCATCCTCGGGACCTCCCCACCTTTTGGCGTTCGGAGTCACGTCGAGGAGTCGACGGTGTGGCTCCAGGGCGTCGTTGATGATTTCTAGCTGGCCTTTTCCGATGACAATTCGTGGCTTGAAGGTCAGCTGCATGTTTTCCACGCAACTCCATCCGTCGACAGCCTCACACAGGCCAATTGCCTCTGTAAGGCTGGCGTTGGCGTTCGGGCCCTTTGGCGAGATGATGAACACATCGGTTGGCTGCTGGTCCACGAGTGCAGGGTAGGCATGGGCAGATCGGCTGATTCCATAGCCCAATGGCCGCCTCGATGCGAAGCAGAGGCCGCCACGATGCATGAACCTCATCATCATGTGTGGAGAGTGCTGGCCTGCCAGGAGGGCTTCTTGTGCGTGGACTTTCCATGTTCGCGTCAAATGACGAAGCTTACCGGTACAAATTCGAGCCGACCTTTTCAGCTGTGTCTTGGCGCAGTAACGGTACTGATCGCAGAGCGTCATTTTAACGAAATTTACGAGACTCACGAGTGTGAAATCGTTTGAAAATGATGGGGCCAATCGTCATGTTCTTCGGCACATGGCCGACTGCGAGCTTCTCGCCTCCTTCGTAACGCGCCAGTCGATTATCGCGATCGCAGGCGTCACATTCTTGATCTACACGTACGTGCGCCGGAAATGTGGCAAGGAAAAGCGCGACCTCCGCACCTTTGCCGCCGATGTCTCAAAGCAGGGCGGGCAGCAGATGTTTGGAGGCGTGCTCATGGCGGCCACGGCCGTGCTGCTCGAGGAGAGCGGGCGCGGGCTCGACCCGCTAGCGTGGTACGGTGCCGAATACCCGTTTGAGATCGTGCTCACAACTGTCTTCACCAGCTGGCTGCGGCGCGCGAACGACGGCTTCTTCTCGTGGCTGCAGCGCAAGACTGGAGCCAAGTGCCTGGAGCCATTCGTCAATTTCGGCAAGTACGCTCCAAGCGAGGGCGACTTCCGGTGCTCATGGTACTGGGCGCAGATGCTACAGGCTGTCCTCATCATTGGCGTGGGAGCACGCATCATCTCTGTGCTCGTCATTGTCGCCAGCCTCGACTATCTGCCCGAGGCCTACAGCCCGGTACTACTGCTGGGTCGCGCGTGGTACTACTCAGGGATGACGTGCAGTGCGCGAACAGTCGCGACGCTCTACGTGATGCCTGTCGTGGGCGACGCCATCCAATTCGTCCTCATCGACTCCATCCAGAAATTTAGGGCTCGCAGCACGCCTTTTCAGAGGACCACCCTCTTATGACCGCACGAGAGCGGCGACGAGGGCAGTGCCCGCGGGCGCGCGCCCCTTGCCCGCCCGCTGCTGTCGGAGGAGCGCGAGTCTGAGCCGGCGTGACGGCCGCGCGTTGGCGCGTGATTTGCTTGGAGCGCCGTGACGAGACGCGCTGAAGAGCCGCGTGCACGCACGCAGCAGGCGCGTCCCTGAGAGATCTCCACCCCAGGTCGCAGGTGTGCATCCAGGGCGTCCTCTCGACGCGGATAGAACGGAGAGGCCCTGTGGCGTTTTCGATTTCGCTTTTCGTTAATTGAGCAAGTAGCGACTGTCCCGGGCCCGGGCGCCGTGCACTGAATGCATGAAATCATGACCCTCCCCGTGGGCCGTGGCCATACACGGGGCAGGGGGTGCCTCTGGTCAAGCCACGTACACCAGCGGAAGCGCCTCCGATTTATCAATACGGCGCCAGTCCGCCTAAAAATAGGCAACTTGGCCATCGGTGCAGCCCAGCCGCGCGCGCGCGCTGACGGCGTGGACGAAAGCGGCACGCACTGCCCGGGCAAACGAATCAGGGCAGCCATGGAAGATGTGCTGGGTCCTGCACACAATGCTGCATTTCAAGGAGATGGCGACAGTCTTCGCGGTCTGGCACTTGCCAACCTCATAGCGGTGGGTGCAGATGGAAGGACGCCCGCGCACATTGCTTCTATGGAAGGCCACGCGAGCTGCTTGCATGCGCTGCATGAGCTCGGGGCGGCGGCCAGCCTGTCGGCGGCGGATGCATATGGAGGGACGCCCGCTCATGAGGCTGCTGTGGAAGGCCGCGAGCACTGCTTGCATGCGCTGCATGAGCTTGGGGCGGCGGCCAGCCTGTCGGCGGCGACTGCAGATGGAAGGACGCCCGCGCATCTCGCTGCTGTGGAAGGCCACGAGCCCTGCTTGCATGCGCTGCATGAGCTCGGGGCGGCGGCCAGCCTGTCGGCGGCGGATGCAAAGGGAAGGACGTCCGCGCATGAGGCTGCTTGGAAAGGCCACGTGAGCTGCTTGCATGCGCTGCATGAGCTCGGGGCGGCGGCCAGCCTGTCGGGGGTGGATGCAAAGGGAAGGACGCCCGCGCATCTCGCTGCAAGGGAAGGCCACGCGAGCTGCTTGCATGCGCTGCATGAGCTCGGGGCGGCGGCTAGCCTGTCGGCGGCGGATGCAGAAGGAAGGCCCCCCGCGCATTTCGCTGCTGTGAAAGGCCACGTGAGCTGCTTGCATGCGCTGCATGAGCTCGGGGCGGCGGCCAGCCTGTCGGCGGCGGATGCAGAAGGAAGGACCCCCGCGCATTTCGCTGCTGTGAAAGGCCACGTGAGCTGCTTGCATGCGCTGCATGAGCTCGGGGCGGCGGCCAGCCTGTCGGCGGCGGATGCAGAAGGAAGGCCCCCCGCGCATTTCGCTGCTGTGAAAGGCCACGAGCCGTGCTTGCATGCGCTGCATGAGCTCGGGGCGGCGGCCAGCCTGTCGGCGGCGGATGCAAATGGAAGGACGCCCGCGCATGCCGCTGCTCTGGAAGGCCACGTGGGCTGCTTGCATGCACTGCATGAGCTCGGGGCGGGGGCCAGCCTGTTGGCGGCGGATGCAAATGGAGGGACGCCCGCGCATGAGGCTGCTTTTCAAGGCCACGTGGGCTGCTTGCATGCGCTGCATGAGCTCGGGGCGGGGGCCAGCCTGTCGGCGGCGGATGCAAATGGAAGGACGCCCGCGCATCTCGCTGCTGTGGAAGGCCACGAGCCCTGCTTGCATGCGCTGCATGAGCTCGGGGCGGGGGCCAGCCTGTTGGCGGCGGATGCAAATGGAGGGACGCCCGCGCATGAGGCTGCTTGGAAAGGCCACGTGAGCTGCTTGCATGCGCTGCATGAGCTCGGGGCGGCGGCCAGCCTGTCGGCAGCGGATGCAGATGGAAAGACGCCCGCGCATCTCGCTGCCATGGAAGGCCACGTGAGCTTCTTGCATGCGCTGCATGAGCTCGGGGCGGCGGCTAGCCTGTCGGCGACGGATGCAAAAGGAAGGATGCCCGCGCATCTTGCTGCTCTGAAAGGCCACGTGAGCTGCTTGCATGCCCTGCATGAGCTCGGGGCGGCGGCCAGCCTGTCGGCGGCGGATGCAGATGAAAGGGCCCCGGCGCATCTTGCTGCTCTGAAAGGCCACGTGAGCTGCTTGCGTTCGCTGCATGAGCTCGGGGCGGGGGCTAGCCTGGTGGCGGCGGCTGCAAATGGATGCACGCCCTTGCATGACGCTGCTCGTCAACCCCCGGATCATGCCGACTCAGAGCGCAACTATGTCCGCTGCATGCGGTTCCTTCTGCAAGCGGGCGCCGACATCGACCAAACAGATGGCTTCGGAAATACGCCGCTTCTCTTAGCGGCACGTCAAGGCCATCTGCGCAACGTGCAGGAGCTGTGTTTGCATGGTGCCAATCGAGAGCTGGCCGGTGCTCCGACAGCCATTCAAGAGTCGGCTGGCTACCCTACTGTCTGCCGTTGGCTTCGCCGCACACGCAACCATACGTCGCCGTTGCACTATCTCGAGCTCCTTTCTGCCTCGCAATGCAAGGCCCTGCTTCGCGTGGGTGGCCGAGAGCAGGACGCATTCCTTCAATCGCGTGCCTTTTGCAGTTTGCAGCGTGGATCGGGGACGGCCGGGTACGAGGCCGCTCAGTTGGTAGCTGCCGCTTGCATGCCGTGGCATGCGGCGTCTCATTCACTCTGGCCAGCAAGCTGCAGGGCACGCGCATGGGAACTCCTTGCCGCTTGCTATCAATTGGCATACCGTCGCAACACGCAGGGTGAGTTGAAGTATGGCAACGAAGCGGCGGGTCTGAAGGATGCATTGGTCTCCAGAGTGCTTGCATATGGGCTCGATCGCACCGCTTTTGAGCGAACACTCAAGGGCTCGGCAGTGGCCGTCGCCTTGACTGCCTCGGAAACTTCATCCCAAACGGTTGAGCCGCCAGTAGCAAGGTTGGCAGCGGAGTGGTTGGATCAGGAGCTTGCAAAGAGAGCAGCAGTCCAAGAAGGAGGAGGATACAGTTTCGAAAGCGATGATAAGGAAGGCGAGGAGGAGGAGGAGGAGGCGGAGGTGGATGGCGAGGATGAGGATGAGGAGGAAGGCGAGGAGGAGGAGCAGGGTGGCTGAGGCGAAAGCTAGGTAACACGGCGAGGCCGAGGGGGGGCGCGTTTTCACGATTAAGCGAGCGTTACGTTTCTTGGCTAGAGCAGCTAACAAAGCGCCGCGGGAGCTTTTTCACATTTCAGATAGCCCCGAGGGCTTACAATCTGAGATGATCTCAGATACGAGGCACACCGCGTAAACGCCTGAATGTGAATCTTCGGCCCTGGGCGCGAGAGGGTGTTTTTTTGAGTTTTGTCGTGGGCTTTCTGTGGCGCGTGGGAGTTCGAGGGTTTCGCCCCTGTAGGCGTTGATTACTTACTTACTTACTTTGGTTTCGCCCCTTTCGGGCAGGGGGAGCCTTCCTTTGCGCATCGCCTATACCTTTGTGCTCACGAGGGCGTCACGAGCGAGCCAGTTCGGCCGGCCGCGCCACTGCCTCCGGCGGATGCTACGTCCGCACGAACATACTCAAAAAAGGAGAGTGTGTTGCTCCCATCTAGGTCGGCCTGCCTCATCCATCGCTCCAGCTCCGGCGGCATGATAGGGCCCGGCTTGCCAGCGCGCGCGAGCATCTCGCGCACAGCACTCATCTCGACCTCCCCATTCGCATTCGGCGCGAGCATCGTGTAGCCGTCGTACAACTTGCCAATCTGCGTGCGCGTCAGACCACATTCGGAAGCAAGTTCATCGAGCTCCGCGTCGGCATATGGCAGACGGGAGCCTCCACCGCCACAACCGACGCCGCCACCGACGCTGCTGCCACCACTGCCAGCCGCACCAGAGCTGGCCGAGATAGTCAGCGGCGCGCGCAGGAGGGCATCAGCCGCGTCCGTTCCCGCGCCGAGCAAGGTTGCGAGCCTCACCACCGATTCAACAGCCTCGACGACGACCTCCGTCGCGCCCGCCTGTAGCAGCGCCTCGGCATCGGCGGCCGTTCGCGCGCGCACAAAGATGGGCGCTTCTGGAAACGCATCCCTGAGCCGGCGCGTCGCCTCTAGGCAGCGCTTGTCGTTGGCATAAGTGACGACGATCGCTCGCGGCTCACTCACACCCGCTGCCCTGATCAGAGACGAAGAGGCGCCGTCGCCGTACACGACCCGCACCTGCTTCGCGAGTCCGATCGCAACACGTGACGGGTTGCGATCGAGGGCAAGGAACTGGTTGCTCCAACGCCCCGAAGGGAGCGCCACCTGCTCGCGGAAGGCATCCACGCCCACGCCGTTGCTGGCGTCGCTGCCACGGCTGCCACCCTCAGCCTCCGCGAGCATATCGCAGGTGCCCTGCCCCATCTCGCCGTAGCCACACACGACCACCGCGTCGGGCGCAGTGTTCAGCGCGGCGCTCGCCGAGTCCGTGGGTGCGTCGGCGTTGCTCGTGGCCGCCCACTGCAGCTCTCTTTCGCGCACCTCGCCAAGAAAGAGCGCCGAGTAGCCTCGGCGCAGCTCGTCAAGCGAGATCACGCCGTCCTTGTTGAGATCGAGGAGGTCGAAGAGGAGGTCGAAGGATGCGCTACTGCTGCCGCTGCTGCCGCTGCTGCCGCTGCTGCCGCTGCTGCCGCTGCTGCCGCTGCTGCCGCCGCTGCTGCCGCTGCTGCCGCTGCTGCCGCTGCCGCGACCTCCGAGCAAGTAGGCTCGCAGCTCTTTACGATCAATGGAGCCGTTCCCGTCGGCATCGATGACGGCGAAGAGCGCGTCAGCCTGGGCGTTCGCAGCTGCGCTCGCGTCAATCTTCTCGACTGTATCGCCCACATACTCGGCCAGCTCGCCGAGCAGTGGCGTAAGCGACATTGAGAGGATGACACTCGCTGTCAGCAGGCTCGAGAGCTTCGCCTCAATTAAGCCGAGCTGCTCGGCCAACTTGAACACGACGAAGGCGAACTCACCGCCGCCGGCCAGCAGCAGCGCGATGCGGATGGCTTCGGCGCGCGTGAGCCCAAACGCAAAGGCGCCCAGCGCAAAGATGAGGCCGAGCTTGGCGCCGGTGAAGGCGAGGATGCCCGAGACGAGCGTGGGCCACTCGGCAACGCATAGAGCGGGGTCGAGGGCGGCGCCGGCCGTCATGAAGAAGATTCCGAGAAGGATCCCTTCGAACGGGGAGATATCTGCCTCGATCTGTTGACGGTACTGGCTGCCAGCCAGCAGCACGCCCGCAGCGAAAGCACCCGTTGTGGCGCTCAGCCCAAGCTTATCCGCCGCCGCGCCCATGCCCACCGCCACCAGCAGCGCCGCCGCCACAAACGTCTCCGACGAGCGCGTCGCCGCGACGATGCTGAACATCTGGCGCAGCACGACCGCGCCAACGGCCAGCACGGCGCCAAAGCCAAAGGTGCCTTTCACGACGAGGACTTCTAAGCTCTCGAAATCGGTTCCACTCCCCGCGAGCAACGGAAGGATGACTAGCAACGGCGCGACCGCAATGTCCTGAGGCCGCGGCGGCACTGCGATCAGCGGCAATCCGTGGCAATCAATGCCAAGCAGCGGGCTGGCAGTCGTTCATTGCGCGACCGTCACGCGGCCATCACGCGTCCCTCACGGCCCAACTGGCGGCGACTCACCTGTAGCAGCAGCACTGCGAGAGCTGCAGTGCCGTCCGCCCTCTCCTCCCATCCCTTCTGCTTGAGGACAGGGATCACAAAGGCGGAGGAGGAGAGGGCGCCCGCGCCGGCAAGGGTGAAGGCGACCACGGGCGTCGTCAGGATGAGGCGAACGAGCGCATCGTCCAATTGGATGAACCGTTCCGCCGTCTCGAGGATGCGCGGGCCCAAGTAAAGGTTGGCGGCGGTGATGGCAGCGATCGTGAGCAGGAACTGCGCGAGGCCAAGCTGGAAGAAGTTGCCAAGCTTCTTCAGCCGGTCGGGCGAGAGTTGCAGCCCTTCGATGAAGAGCAGGAACACGATCCCAAAGTCGCCCAGCTGCAGGTCGGCTTCCGAGTTGGAGAAGAAGCCGAGGCCGTACGGACCTATGGCGCAGCCGAGCACGAGGAAGCCGAGCACAGGCGTGATGTTGAGCACTTTCGAGATGGGCACAACGAGCACCGACGCCACTAGAAACGTGAAAATATCGCTGCCGAGTGCGTCCAGGCTGACGGTGTTCGACGCCTCGGCGAGCACGGTGGCGGTGCCCATGTCGAGCAGGCTGGTGCCGCCCGAGCGCGCCGTGAGTGCGAGCGCTGGGCGATGGAATGCTACGCCCGAGCCTCTAGTGAAGAACAGTGCGTGCATTCGTCCGACAATTCAACGCGTGCAAGCGATGCCGGCCGCGGCGTCAGTCGGTCCTCGAGCACGTACGCGCCGATTGAGAATAGGCGGCATCGCTATCGAGAGGTCGAGAATTTTCCGCGACCTTCCGTTTCCACATCAAGAGGATTCCCCTTTCCCAACACACAACTGGAAATTGACAATAGAGTCACTCAAAAGTCTCTATTTGGAAATGAGTGGATACGTCATAAGAGGTGCGCGTGCTGTTGGCCATTCCTTATACAGAGCGCCCGGAGCTGCGAGCTCATAGTTCTCAATAGTTACTAGTACCGTTCCACACATTCAACAATTACAGGAACTTCATTTAGGAAGATATAACGAAACGGATATTGTAAATGGTTCTAAATCAGCATATTTTATGGGCCGCGCGGAGCGTCAGCGACCTGGAAGCCCGACCATGCCCGACAAGGCAAAAGCACCCATACGTATATACATACGCCATACCCGGCGGTGTGCCTACCTCGGGCCCGCCAGCCCGCTCCGCCGTTTCTCGTGCGCGGTGCGCTCAGCGGCCGCGAGGTCCTCAAAGTCGTTCAGGTCGCCAAAGAAGCGCTCGAAGCGAGCTCCCTCGATCTGCCCCTCGACCTCGCACTCTCGCCAACCCTCCTCCTTGGTGATACGGCGCCAGCGGCCTCGGAGCAGCTCGCGCAGTTGCACGCCCCGCACGAGCACGCAAAAGGCGAGCACTCCGGCGAGGACGGCGATGCCGCCGAGCAGTCCAACTCCGACGAGCAGCATGAGCATGCGCTTCGTCTGCTCAGAGGCGGCAGGGCGATCGCACGCGTCGCCCGCCCAGCTGTCGGCGCAGACGCAGTGCCCAGGCGCGTGGCCGCCCGCGGTCTCGCATCTCCCTCGCCCCGAGCACGTGCCGTTGAGGGCGTTGCCTTCGTCATCATAGCCCACAGGGCAGAGCAACTGCTCGGCCAGCAGTTCGCACGCCGCTCCGCCGTAGGCTGTCTTGCAGAGGCACGTACCCGTGCTCGAGCAAACTCCGCGCTCTTTGCCACCGCACACGCTCGGCCAGCCCGGGCAGCTTGGGCGTGGGATGCTGCAGTCGGCACCCTCGTGCGACGGGTCGCAGACGCACTTATCCCTTACGCACTTGCCGTAGCCCGAGCAGAGGTTGGGGCAGCTGGAAGGCACGTCACACGCCTCGCCGCGCCAAAACTCTTCGCACAGGCACTGGGACGTGCGGATACACCAGCCGTGACCTGAGCAATCCGAAGGGCACGTGCTCACCTGCTCGACTTGGCAGCCGTCACCTGTGAAGCCGCTGAAGCAGGTGCACCGCCTGGAGGGCGCGCAGCTGCCGTGGCCCGAGCAGTTATACGGACAGCTGCCCTCGGCGAACGCAGGTGCGTCCATGGAAACCATCGGTGCGTCCGCAGCCTCTCCAATAAGTGCGCCCGCTGGCTCGACCAGCGAAATGCCGGAGGCGAAAGGCGCTATCCACACAACGAGCGCCATATCTTCTGACCACGACTGGTAAAACCAAAACGGCGCGTTTTTTTTTCAAGTTTTGCCCGCGTCGGTCGTGTTGGCGACGAGCTCGAGCCCGACTCCGCGTGCCTCACCCGCGATCACCGATAAAACCGGCACATCTGACGACGCGGACGTAGAGGTGCCCACCTCGACGCCCGCGGCCGCCGCCGCTGCACTCCACTGGCGAGCCACTTCGTACCCACACATGCCTGCGGACACAGCCACGTTCATCGAGTTCTTGACGCCGCGGCACGGCAGCTGCACCACCGCGTCGCAGCGCGCGAGCACGCCGGGCTCGAGGCCGTGACGCTCATTGCCGAGCACGATCGCGACACCAGTGCGCGGGAAGGTGAAATCGGACGCGAGGGGTGCGTTGGCGACTGTCTCGAGGCCGACGATGCAGAAGCCTTGCGCCCTGAGTTCGTCCAGGGCGGCCTCGGTCGACTGGCGCCACTGCCACGCGACGTGGGCGTGCGCGCCCATCGTGGTGCGCTGCACCTGCGCGTCCTCGGGCGTCGCCGTGTACCCGCACAGCCACAAGCAGCTCACTCCGAGGCAGTCGGCGGTTCGGAAGAGGGCTCCCACGTTGAATGCCGAGCGCAGATGATCCAGGACAAAGTGGAGGGGTAGCGTACTGGGCGTGGTGGCGCTCGGCCGGTCGGCCGTCGTGACGATGAACTCGTGGTCGCGCAGCCCGCGCGACCACTTGCGCTCGATTGGCAGCAGAAGGTTGAGGAAGTGCCGCTCGGTGCACTCGAGCGACTGGAGCTTGCTCGGCAGTAAGGTACCAAGCTCGCGGCAATCGGCGTGCGCATGCTCCTGGCAGTCCTCCACGCACCGCCGGAAGAGCTCCAGCCGGCGCTTGCGTGCCGGCTCATCCGCCCACTCCGCCTCGATAAGCTGCGCCATCCGCAGCAGCCAATGGATGCACGCGTCGCGGTTCTTGAACACCACGCGGTAGGCGGCGTAGCTGGGCTCGTCACCAGCGGCGGCGGACGCGTCCGCAGAGCCGCCTTGCGTGCGTTGACGCTGCCGGCGGGCGGCCGAGCTCTCGTCAACGACCCCATCAAAAGCGTCCATTTTCAGACAATTTTTCATTCACAACACGCCAACACGTACAAGAACTCGCACAGCAGACCCCTGCTCGTGCGCCACTGCGTTCGCTGAATGGCCGTCGTTCGGGCTGTAGTGGAGAAATTCCTCAAAGGGACGCGCCCTCTTCCTCGGCGATGCTCTCGCTCCTCTCCCTGCCAGCGGATCTCTTGCACCGTTGCTTGGCCGATTGCGATTTCGATGCATTATGCGCGCTGTTAGCGACCTCGCAGCAGATGTCGCACGTCGTGCCGGCCGTGTTGCAATCGCAGAGCTGGCGAGCTGCTCCAGACAATGCGCGGGCGTTGCTCATGGCCTCATGGGACCCAGATCGTGGCAGCATCGATGAGTCTTGCGTTGGCGCCTTTGACGAGCCCATCACAGGGCTCGCCCTCTCTGGAAGCCAAGTGGCCTGCTTCAAAGGCCGCGAAGTCAAGGTGTGGGACTCGAAGCAAGCACGCACGATACGAACGCATGCCTTCGCTGCAAGCCACATGGTCGATAGCATACGGCTGCGAGGTCAGCTGCTCGCGATGGTCACGATCGAGCGTTGGTCGCACTCAACGGCTCGGGTCATCGATCTTGGCGGCGACACGTCTGACCTGCCCGACGCGGGCGTGGTGCTCGCCCGTGGCGGCTGCCCGCAAAGCATCGAGTGGGCAAACGACGACCCTCAGGACGACGCGTTGCTGGTGCTCCTCCGGCATGCGCCGCGGCGCACGCTCGCCCTCTGGCGCGTGTCATCGGGGCCGCTGGCGGGCTCGGCGCTCGGCACGGCGCTCATTGGCGAGAAATCGGGGGCGATTGCAATCAAGGGCGAGATGTTGGGCGAGATTGCAATCAAGGGCGAGATGTTGGGCGAGATTGCAATCAAGGGCGAGATGTTGGGCGAGATTGCAATCAAGGGCGAGATGTTGGGCGAGATCACCCTTGAGCATGAGGAGGCGCTCGGCTGGCACGGCTACCGCCTGCTCGCGAAGGGCAATCTGGCGGTCGTTGCGATCGCTCCCACGACAATGCAGCTGGTGCGGCTGGTGCCCGAGCTCAAGCCGTTACGTTCACTCGTCCTCTCACATCCGCCCGTTGCACTGAGTGGGACGTACCTCGCGGCCGCAGCCCCCCCCCATTCTGACGCCTCTCCCGCGCAGGCATTGCCGCCCTGGCCGTCTGCTCGAGGCGCCGCATCGGCCGCGGTGTGGCTCTGGCGGCTCGATGCGCTACTTGAGGCGCCCGAAACGGCACTGCATACGTCGACGCTTGCAGGCGCGCCCCCACCGCTGCTCGCGCTTGCGGCCCCGTTCACAAGCGTGCCGCCTATCCGTTTGGAGCCCACCCGCCCCGAGATCGACCCCGAGATCGATCCCTATCTCAATTTGGAGCCGCCCCGCCCCGAGACGGTGCTTCGGCTGCCATTTACACGGAGTCGGCGAGACACCGCGAGCGTGATGCGGATCGCGATCTCGGAGCATCTGGTTGCGGCGACGCTCGCGGGCAACCGCGTATTCGTGTGGCATGTCAGTGCCGATGTGCGCATGGCCGCAGGCGGCGCACTCAACCAGACGGCTCAGCGTGCTACTCGATGTTTGGAGCTCGAGCCCCTCTGTAGCATCGGGCTCCCTTCGCGGCAGCACTCCCACTTTCATCCAAACATCGTGGTGCCCAACAGCCTGAGCGGCTTCGGCCACTGCGTCGCCCTCAGTGAGCATCGCATCGCACTCTCGGCCATCTGCCACGGAGGCGACTGGCGCGAGGTGGTGCACGAAGCGGATGGCGACAGTTATTTGCCGCGCTCGCTCGTGGTGGTGCAGGAAATGGGGCCGCCGTGGTGGCGCGCCTGAGAGGTGAGAGTTGAGTCCTGTCCTGAGGCCAGAGAGCACCATAGAGTCTCTCTCGAGCCTCGAGGGAGGGTCAGCCCCGCGGGGCTGTTTTAGTCGTGGACCGCCCGGACGGAAGGCCGGTGCGTGATGGTAGGTAGATGCTCGATAGGTGATTGTCTGGCGCATGCGCCCCCCACGCTTGAAGTACAGTTTTCATTCTAGCTGCTTTGCAGTTTTGACCTTCGCTTGGGGGTCTTTGTTGTGATGGAACGCATTCAACGCCGTCGTGAGCAGATCTTGCGATGGCGGAACCACAGGACTCTCTCAACCGCGCGCTGTATTGCCTCGCAAACGGCGCTGCACACGGCGCCGTGGGAGCACTCAGTGCCACTGGGCTCACGTACGTGGGAGTACGTGGCGCAGAGGCGGCTGGTGTGCTCCGGCCCTCTCGAGGGAGCCGATTTGGAATGCCCCTCGGCGTTGGCGTATGCACCGCTTGCTTTGCCGTCAAGTACGGCGTGACTCAGGCGGTGCAGCGCATTGACGAATTAGCCGCACGTCAACGCAGCGCCGTGGATGCTATGGGAAGTAGTGTGGCTATTCCTGGCGCTGCCGCCATTATTGCTCCGTATAGAGGCCCTGCCGATTGGGGCGGGCCGCCCGCGCATGGAAACATTGTAGGCTTCGTGAGCAAGAGGTGATGCTGGATTATTAGACGCTGGATGAGACCGCAAACGTGCTCGGAACGTGTTGCAATTTAGCTTGAAAAAGTCATTAATCTCGACCGGGTCTCGTGGTCCGCAAAAGCACAAGCAACTCACCCGACATTCGACAATGTCACCCGATCACAGACCACGAGCGACGGCGATCTGGACGGCGATATGACCTCCGTACTGAGTAGACCTAAAATGTAGCACGTAGCGGGGTATGTATCCAGTGAGGTGAAGCTATCTTTCTCACACCTGACAAGGACAAATCTTCACACTCGAGTCATGTAAGGTGTGTGTATTCCAAGTCAAGTCTACTTGACTTGACTTGACTTGACTTGTGTATTCCATGGTGTACAATGTATTCTCTATTCTGAGCGGGCAGTAACAGTGCCGTAGCACCGGTTGTCGCGTCTGTCGTGTTAACGTTAACTCGAGAGGTCATAATAAGCCTCGAAGTCCCACACACTCTCAGTAACAGTGCCGTAGCACCGGCTGTCGCGTCTGTCGTGTTAACGTTCACACTCTGAAATGGAAATTTGCCTAGCCAGCGAGTGCCCTCCTCTTTCGCCCATCTCAGTGAATGCGCTGAAAAGCAGAAGGAATGCTGCTGCTGGCCACTCTTGCATTGACTCCGACGAATGAAACTACTGTCGCTAGGCGACAGCTTGCTGTTTCTCACGATGTGACCAAATTATCGGAGGTCTCGGCCATGAATCATGTTTTAGATCGGCATCCTCTTCCCGGGGTGCCCTCGTACGTGACGTCGTCGATCCACTATGAATGGTGCATGGCCAACGAGCGTTTTCAAGTCGATAGTTTCGTGGCTGAGCTCACCAACAGAAGCGGCCACTGCACTGTGATTGACGTCGGTATGAATGATGGCTTCTACACCATGCTTTCGGCTGCCATGGGCTGCAAAGTGTATGCCTTCGAGGTGCAGCAGATGTGTGTGGAGATCGCGTACGACTTCGTCGCACGGAACCACTTTGAAGACACCGTAAACATTTTCCATCAGCCAGTGAGTGCCCACAACGGAGAGGCGATGGCTATTCCCCACTTCGAAGCGTGCGATGGAGGGTTCTCGTTCAGTGGAGCCTTCGCCAATGCCACCAACGGCACACGAATCGGACACCTCAATCTGCCGGTTCGTGCCAAGCCTGTGCTCCGTGCGATTGCGTTGGACACGTTTGTACCGTCTGGGACCGTGATCGAGATCTTAAAGATCGACACCGAGGGGCATGAGTCACAGGTGCTGCAAGGCGCGCTCGGCTTGTACAAGAGCCGAGCCATCCGCCGAACATGGCTCGAGGCGTTTCCTACGGGATCGAGTAGAGCGTGGTCTTCATACGCGGTGCTCCAACAAATCCTGAGCTGGGGATACGTTGCCCAATTTGTGGGCAAATCCAGGGCGTGCCCCCACGGCACCTTTAAAGCGGCCGATTGGCCTGCCTTCCATCAGCATCTCAGCGGTTGGGCACGTATGCCTTGCGTCGACGTTCTGCTGTCGTTGCTCGAGGACTAGTTTGCCGTACTCCGGAAAACCACCAATCGGCAGTACTCTGAGTGACGACTGTGGCATAGGGGAATCATGGGGGAATGCGCGCGGAGGAGCAAGAGGAGGGCACCGCCTTGGCTGCACTGCCGCCGCCGCCGCCGCCGCTGCTGGCGTGAGGGTCCGAGGAGCTCGACTATGCAAGGGCTGAGTATAGGCTGATACGTGTGTAGGCGCATCTCTTCTGTCAGGTGCGTCACGGCCGACGGGAGATGGAGTGCGGATGCACCCCGCCGGGATCGGATGGTTGGGTGAGGTAAACATTTATGTCCCTGTCCCGGAGTTACACGTACAGCATGTTGGACTGACCTGTGAAGAAGGGGTGTGCGCGTTCCTGCGCCGTAATACACTGTGTTCAAAGCCGCCACAGGGTCGTGTACACGCCTCAAAGGCTTATGGCTTTAGGCTTCCTGAGTAGTGCGAAAAGGTCCCCCTTCCACATGTACTTTGTACTACTACGGGTAACTTGAGCTTGAACACTTCAGCGGAAGAGGATTTCGAGTTCCTTCTTCCATGTTCGCTATGAATACATTATTGCACATGGATATGCATGCAATTCAGGAGAAATTGTTCAAGCGACTTTTTAGCTATTCATGTACTTTTGAGAGTTCTTTTGAGAGAACTTTGTAACTTACTAAGCTACCTACACATTGGCAGGACCCCCCTGAATTGCGGTGAGTTTCTTTTGATCGGCGCAACCAACACACACAACAGATCATGGCGCCATGGAACGCCAAGCCAGCGCCGAACGCTCCGGCCAAGGACGGCGGCATCATAGTCGCACTAGTGCTACTGGTTGGAGCTCTAGCGGCCGTGTTCTTCTAGCGCCATCGTCCTCTATGCAAGCGCTGACATCGGGCTCACGAAAGAGCAGAAGGAGAAGACCATCCGTGCCCGCCGGATCGCTCGCCTGCTTTCTGGATGGGCCAACGTCGGCAACGCTATAGTGCACGCGCTGCTGATCAGCATGCTGATCGGTGAGGTGGACTCGCCCGTGGGCCCCGCCGTCATGTTGGCAACGAATGCGATTGTAGGCTTCCGGTCGCTCACGGGTGGTGGCATCCAGCTCGCGCTCATCTGGAACTCGTTTGTCGCAGTGAGGGGCATCCTTTCGCCCATGATTTGGCGCCACTTTCTGGACGTGGGCCTCATATCCTGGCCCTTCCGGGCCGTCTTCCTCTGGCTGGCCATGTTCGCCTTCGAGGTGACAGGCTTCTTCTTCTCCATCGTGGCCTACTGGCTCAAAGACGCCCACACGTCCTTCAAGTCAGATTGATCCATGATCGCAGGCCGCGCCGGAGTCGGGGGCCATCGAGTCGCACCCGCAGCCGTCGTTGCTCATCTTCTGCCACGAAGCTCCAGTTTTACGGCGCCCGTACAGGTCGAACCATTGGTTTTGCACGCCCGTGGGCGACGACAGGGAGCTGTCTCTCGACACTGTGCTCTGTCGTCTGTGGATCGTCTGTGGGCAGTTGTAATTCTTTTTACGAAGTCTAGAGCGTCTAGAGGTCTGCTTATTCTAACCACCTTCAGAATAGTTTGTGTGTGAGCGGGCAGCGGCCAGCGCACCGGATAATCGGGCCCTCGACCCTCGGTGCTCGGACTGGTGCGGCCGGGAGCCCGGGACCACCATCCACCTGTGCCACGGTGGGAGGCAGTGCGAGGAGGCGGGTGGCGGCTCGGCTCGGTGCGACGTTTGTCTCTGTGGCGTGTGGGCACTTGAATGTGACCGGTTGACAGCGTGATACGGATGCGACACTCGGGCGTGACGGGTCTCTGACTCCCATCGATGGTCTCTCCCATGGTCTCTCCGTGTAACTCTAACGTCCTGTCCAAATAAAAATATTACCAAAACTCCAAAAGTTGTATGCTTTCCCCGCTGGGATGCTCCGTCGGCAAGTTGGAGAGACACACGCATCAATGCGAATGAACAAATTGACCAGAAACACCAAAACGCAAAAGCAAACGCGTCACAGATACGTCACAGGGTTACGTTACGGGGACCACAGTCAATAAAGGACAAGACCACAAGTGGTGACCACACGACAGATACATATGAGTACGCGCAACATGTAGTACGCGCGCCCGGCACGGCAGCCACCGACGCCGCGCGACACTCGGGTACTATGATAGTAACTTTCTATGGCTGTACGTAGAACGTAGAACGAGTAAGCTGTCGAGCATGCGCCCATGCCCAATGCGCCCAGCCTTTCCCGCACGCGAGGGCTCGCGGCTGCCGCCTGTTGTAGGGCAGCGTGGCATAGCGCGGGCAGCTTGTGGCCACTGCGCGCTGTAGTGGCAGACTTTTGATGGCCGACGTGCACAGCCCGCTGTGGTTGTCGACCAACGTGCATCCCGAAGTGCCGCACTTGCGCCGCAGCCGCAGCCGCTCAGCATCCTCTGGACGACCACCAAGCCCGTGATGCAACCCGAACCCCAAGCCGGCAGCCGCCCAGCATCCACATTGACGTCATCGAACCCCTTGTCCTGAGTTCATGGCGCGGTTCGCTCCGCTGTCGAACCTTCCTCGAACCTTCCTCGAACCTTCCTCGAACCTTCCTCGAACCTTCCTCGAACCTTCCTCGAACCTTCCTCCGCGCTCGCCACTGCGTTGTCCTCCGCGTTCTCCTGTGCATCGTCTTCCTTCTGGCCGCTCTGCGCCGCACAAACTAACGAATACGCACCCGCGGCCAGAGTCAGGGCCTCAGGTGACGAAACCTTCTTCTGAGCTAGGGCCAGGGCCGCTTCCCATTTTGCCGCTTCCCTTTGCACGCAAGCCCTCTTTCGCAATCCCTGGCCCCCGAACTTGAGCATGTCCTGGCAATTCGCACACTTGCCACATTCGGCTACGAGCAAGCCGGCGTGGTGGAAGGGGAGTCGGGGGAGGGAGTAAGCGCGTCGCTGCTTGACGCGGCGGTTGGACGCCTGCGAAACTCCCTTTTCACGCGCCACCGGCGCTTGGTAGCCGTGTAGGCGCCCGTCACGGCGCCTCTCGGCCCTCGCATCCGCCGCCGTAAAAGCCTCGCCCTCGCCCTCCTCGCTGCCCTCGTTGTACTCTTCGGCGTACCCATCATCAGAGGCGGCAGCACTCGAACCACCGTGCGGCGCATGATCGACACCCACGACGACAGCGCCGGGAGAGGGCTGCGACTGCGGCTGCGATTGCGGCTGCGGCATCGGCATCGGCTGCGGCTGTGGGTGCGCAGCAGGTTGCAAGCTAGGGATCGCGCCGTGGCATGCATTTGCGGCAAGACCAAGTTGCATGGCTATCATGCCACCCTTCCGACGCTGTGGCGCACCGAAGGCATTGGCACTCGCGCTTGGCACGGCGCTTGGCACGGCGCTTGGCACTGGTGCGAGCTGGCCAGCAGTGGATGCCGCGCTCGAGGCAGCGCCCCAGAAGATCAAGGCCGACTCAAATGCACGGATGAGGTCTGGAGATAGGGTCTCTTCCCACTCCCATGAATCATGCTCTCTCCCGAGACCGAGCCACGAGACTAGGTACAAGTGGCCATGGGCAATCGGACTGTGATTGCCCACACGGCGCGCGAGGATGCGATCGACATAGCGCGGGCCGCTCGGCTGCTGCCACTGCTGCTGCTGCTGGAGCTGCTGCTCGAGCTGCTGCTGCTGCTGCTGCTGCTGCTGCTGCTGTTTGTGCTGCTGCTGCTGCTGCTGCTGCTGCTGCTGCTGCTGTTTGTGCTGCTGCTGCTGTTTGTGCTGCTGCTGCTGCTGCTGTTTGTGCTGCT
>Ga0210241_100465_pt1 | contig 35966 bp, 17 predicted proteins | sample ChrtobMetP5a_8mM_FD_155488 | JGI IMG/M metagenome (GOLD analysis project Ga0210241, IMG submission 155488) | Chrysochromulina tobin associated microbial communities from unialgal haptophyte culture, Seattle, Washington, United States - P5a_8mM | ecosystem: Host-associated > Algae > Haptophytes >...
GGGGGTCAGGCGAGCCGGCCGGCCCACAGGTGAGCCAGCCGTCGAAAGCTTCACGTGAGCCATGTCGAAACAAGGCAATTCTGAGCCAGAAGCTCGTGAGCCAGCTGTAGAATCGACACATACAACACAACACGTGAGCCACAACCAGGCGAGCGCACGTGCGCCCACGTGTCTAGGCGCGCGTCAAAGTGGACCATGTCTCAGGCTGTGTCGGCAACACCTCCGTCCATAGCGATAGAGGCCCTCGTGCTTGGGGTTCTGCGCGTTGTGTTGAACAGCAGCAGCAGCGTGTGCGCGTTTGTGTTTCACAGCAGCAGCAGCACGAACATGGACTATGAACGCCATTTTCAATTGACTCCTTTTTGAGCGGGGCCCCCGATCAAGCCGCCATGGCGTCGCCTCCGCTGGAGGCCGACACGGCCAAGAACCTGGGTGCCCTCGAGGCGCAGCTCTTGGCGCTGTCCAATACCAAGAACGACATGCGCACGCTGCGGACGCACATCGCAGGGCTCGAGGAGGCGCTCGAAGAGCTCAATACGGCCAACGATGGACTGCGCCGGGAGCTTGGCCGGAAGTCGGAGCTCAACGAACGGCACAGCAAGCGCATTCAGCAGCAGCAGGAGCGCCTCATTGATCTCGAGAATGCGGCCAGCGAGGCTAGAGAGCTCCGACAGAAACTCGCCGAGGCGCGCGCCGAGGCCGAGGTGGAGCGCGAGCGTGCCGAGGCCGCGGAGCAGCAGCTCTCGGCCGTTGGCCGGTCGCACGAGCTGCTGCACGTGACCCTGACCGGCACGTGCGAGCGGCTGCTGCATCCGCACGGTCCGTACGACAGCACGGCGCCGCTGGCGTGGCAGCAGCAACTTCATGATGAGCTGGTCGCCGTGGCGGGCGCGCAGCTGACGACGCAGGCCACGCAGCTGCTGCGCGCGGCGCATCGGTCGACGGCTTCGAGCTACGCTGCCGCTGCTGGGGTCAGCAGCACGCCGCTCACCACCGTCAGCACGCGCGGCCCCACGGTCAGCCGGCATGCCGCCCGCAACGCGTTTGCCACGGGCGCGGACGGCGCCGCCAGCGCACCCAGGGATGCGGGTACGCTGCCGCTGGCGGAGGGCGGGGGCGTGGCCGCGTGGTGGCTCTCGACGGCGGGCGAGCTGCGCGTCGAGCGCGGGCAGCTGCTCGCACAGGTCGAGCAGCGCCGTCGCGAGCAGCGGGCCGAGCGCGCCATCCTCACCGAGGCGATCGAGGATGCCGAGCGACTGCTGCCTACGGCGCTGCTCGCACTGCGCGAGAAGCTCTCCTTGGACCTCGCCGAGGCTCGCGCGCTGCCAGCGGCCGCTCGGCGCGAGGTGCTCGCCGCGCGCGAGGCGCTCGCGCGCGAGGCGGAGGGCGTCGTCGCTCGAGTGGACTCTGAGGTGCGATCTGCGCTGCATGCACGTGCTCACCACGGCGAGACCTACCCTGCGCTGCATGCACGTGCTCACCACGGCGCGCTCTGCCCTGCGCTGCATGCATATGCTCACCACGGCGCGACCTACCCTGCGCTGCATGCATGTGCTCACCACGGCGCGCTCTGCCTTCCCCACAGGTGCGCGCCCTGCGCGCCGCGACCACGGCGCAGCTCGAGCGGTCGTCGCTGCGCCAGCACGCGCTCCAGCAGCAGCTGAGCGCCGCGCACGAGCGCCTGCGACTCATCGAGACCGCGTCCACCGACGCCGCGCGCGCGTACGAGGAGCGCTCGCGCGAGGCAGCCGAGGCGTTCGCTATGAGCACCCAGGCGCAGCGCGCTCGCATGCATCGGGCCATCGAGGGCCTCGGCGAGCGGCTCGCGAGCCGGCGCAACCACGGACTGCTCCGGCGCGTCGTGCTGGGCTGGCATGAGTGCGCGCACCGATCCGTCTTGCAGCGGCGCGCCCTCGGCGGCACCTCTCGCCGCTCGCGCACGCGCGACTGTCGCGCCGCGTGGACGGCGCTGCACGAGTGGGTGTACTATGCACGTCGGGCGAGGCGCGCAGTGCGACGGCTGCTCCACCGGCGCGCAGCCCGCGCGCTCCGCGTCTGGGTCTACGTGCTCGACGAGCGGCAGGTGAGTTTGCAGCCCCTGATGACTCTGATGGCATCTGATGGCATCTGATGGCATCTGATGGCATCTGATGGCATCTGATGGCCTCTGATGGCATCTGATGGCATCTGATGGCATCTGATGGCATCTGATTGCATCTGATGGCATCGGATGGCCTCTGATTGCATCTGATTGCATCTGATGACCTCTCTCGACGAGCGGCAGGCGAGGCTGCAGCGGCTGCGCGCCATCGGGCACAGCCTGCGTGCCGGTCGAGGAGGCCGCCTCTTCCATCTTTGGGCACGTCACGCGGCACACGAGGCGGACGAGCGGCTGCGCCTCGCCGACATTCGTCTCAAGGAGGAGCTCGAAGCGATCTCGAAGAATCTCGACGTTCAGCTCGCGGCGGAGCGCGCCGAGAGCGCGTCGCTGCGCTCTCAGCTGGCGTTGCGCGACGCGGCGGCTGCGGCCGCGGCGACGCAGCTGCACGAGCAGCACGCGTCGCTTCATCTTGAGATTCAGACTGCGTCCGAGCGGCTCCGAGTGCAGCGGCAGAGGGCGCAAGATACGGCCGTCCGATGCAGGACCCCGATTGACGAAACCGCCGACGGCGCCCACGACGGCGCCGATGGCGCCCGAGACGGCGCCGAGGGCGCCCGAGATGGCGCCGAGGGCGAGCGCCCAAGACGGCGCCGACGCGCGCACGTCGATCGCACACGCGAGGCGGTCGCCGACGGCATTGGGCGGCTCGCACGCGTACCTGCCGCGGCGGTGGTGGAGGCGGAGCTGGGCACGCCGCGCTTCCGGTCGGCGACGGCGGCGATGCGCGCGCGGCAGGAGCGCCATCCGGATGGCATGCCGTTGCCGCTCCATCGGCTGCCCGAAGAGAGCCCCACGTATGGCGACAGCCCGAGCGCCGGCGGGAGCAGCTCGTCAGTTTCGTCAGCCGAGGAGGATGAGCCTGCGTGGCTGCGCACGGCGAGCGCCGTCGTGAGCGCCTCCAAGGCGTTCTCGGAGGGCGGCTCTCCTTATGTGCGCACGCTCCCCTCGCCCGCGTCGCTGCGTTATGCCTCGGGCGGCGGTGGCCGCGGCGGCGGCGGCGGCGGCGGCGGCGGCGGCGGCGGCGGCGGCGGCGGCGGTGGCGGCGGCGTAACGCACGCTCGCGAGGGTGGGGCGAGCGCCGTCGCGGGCACGGGCGCCGTCGCGGGCAGCGCGCGCGCGTGCAGCTTCCCGCCCTTTTCGCTCTCCCTCAGCGAGAGCAGCAGCGCCGAGTCGCCCAACACGGCGCCGCCGCTCACGCCGGCGCTCGCCGAGGGAGGCGCACCGGACGGCGCTCAATACGGCGCTCAATATGGCGCTCAATACGGCGCTCATGCCGCTCGGGACGGCGCTCCGGACGGTGACACGCGTACTTGGGACGAGGGCGATGACGAGGAGGAGCGAAGGGAACGGAACGATCTCGTGGCCGAGATGGAGGCGGAGGCAGCGCCGTATCGGGCGGAGGCAGCGCCATATCGGGCGGAGGCAGCGCGGTATCGGGCGGAGGCAGCGCCGGTGCTCGCGGCGCCGGCAGCGTCGCCGGCAGCGGCCGCGGCCGACCACGAGAGGCGCCGTGCTGAGCAGTCCGCGGCCGACCACGAGAGGCGCCGTGCTGAGCAGCTCGAGAGGCGGCTTGAGGTCGCAGAGGCGCTTGCACGCGAGGCCGAGGGAGCGCTCTCGTCGGAGCGAGATCGGATCTCCGAGATGGCATCTGCGCTCTCCTCGGAGCGAGATCGCTGCGATGGGCTGGTCGCGCTGCAGGGCGCCATGTCCAAGCGCCACGCAGAGCAGACGGAGGAGCTGCAGATGGCGATCGCGCTGATGCGCGAGGAGCTCATGGGCGTCGAGGAGCGCGCGCTGATGACCTCCTCCATCAACGAAGCTCGCGAGCGACAGCAGCTCGACACGGCGCGCCTCGGCCAGCATGCCTGTGCTCACCACGGCGCCTCGCCATCCCCACAGGTGCGCGCCCAGCTCGACGCGCTGCGCCTCGGCCAGCAGGCAGCCAGCCGCGAGGTTGCAATCTCCCGCCAGGAGGCGAGCGATCTCCGAGCCGAGCTCGAGCAGCTGCGCACGGCGCTCGAGGCCGAGGGAAAGTTCCCCACAGGGGCGGCGACGGCGACGGGCAGGCGGCTGCCGTCGGTGGCAGAGGTGCGCGAGTCGCTCCTGACGCCCCCCTCCGCGGCGCTCGGCTCGGCGTCTTCACAGCCGGGCTCGTCGTCTTCACAGCCGGGCTCGTCGTCTTCACAGAGCCTCGAGCGCGCGGTGTGGACGCAGCAGGTCCACGAGGCGCTCACGCAGTCGGCAGAGCGGCGCACGCGCAGCCTGAGGCGCCAGTCCCCTTCAAAGCGCGCCGTCGTGGGCGTCTGGGCCACGCCGCCGCGCGAGGCGTCGTCGTGGGCGGCTCGGCACGGGGCCGCGGCCGACGACGAGGACGTGGCCGACGTGCCCACCACGACGCCCCAGGTGCCCGACTCGCCGCTGCTGCGCCTGCTGGCTGACGCAGCGAGAGCGCTTCGAAACACGTCGACGGCGACGCCCCCGGCCACGTGTACGAGGTCGTTCGCTGCGCTCGCCTCCGGCAAGGTGAGTCCGACGCGTGGTGAACCGGCCAGGCAGCCGCCATCGAGCAGCCGCCATCGCGACGCCCAGCGCGGCGCGGGCGAGGCGGCGGCGACGGGTGGTACGCCGGAGGTGCAGGCGCTCCTGCGCCACTCGATGCTCGAGGCTGCCGAGCAGTGGCATCAGACCGAGGTGCTGCGTGGGCAGGTCTTTGAGCTCACGGGCCAGATTGTCGATCTCACGCGCCAGCTCGAGGAGGCGCAGCGGCGTGCGAAGGAGGCGGCCGCGCGCACGGCCGCGCTCGAGGCGAGCGCGCACGAGAACGCGGCGATGATCCAGGCCGCCGCGGAGGCCGCGCTCAGGACGGCGCGCGAGCAGGAGGCGGTGCGCGCGGCGGAGTTGGAAGATCGAGTGGCGCGCGCCCGCCGGCAGTCGATGGACACGCAGCAGAGCTGTGAGTCGGCGACGGAGGCGGCGCACCGGGCGCGCGCGGCGGCGGCCGCGGAGGTGGCCAGGGCGCACGACGAGCTCGCTGTGGCCAAGGAGGTGGCTGAGGCGGCGGCGAGCTCGGCACGGCGCGAGGCCGCCGCGCAGGCGACGTTGGCAGCGAAGGCGATCGAGGAGGCGCGCCGTATCGAGCAGGAGGCGCGCCGTATCGAGCAGCGCGCCGAGGCGGCGGTGGCGGCCGCGCGGGAGGAGGTTTCGTCAACGAGGGAGGAGGCGACGGCGGAGCTCGCTCGATTGCGTCGCGTGATGGCGGCGGCCGATGAGCTGCGCAAGGAGGAGGCCGAGAGGCAGGCGATCGAGGCGGACGAGAGGGTGCGCGAGGCGCGCGAGGCGGCAAGCCAGGCGCTGCAGGAGGCCGCCGCCGCCGAGCGACGGGCCCGCGACGACGCGGAGCGCACCAAGGCGGCGTTGCACGAGGCGCAGAGCGCGATGAGCCTCGCGGTGGCGCGTCATGCGTCGGCCGGCCAGGTGGCGCACGAGATCGCGCTGCGTGCCGAGGTGGCCATGGACCGCGGTGACCAAGCTGCCCGTGCGGCGGTGCTGGCTGCTCGGGAGGACGCGTCGGAGGCGCACGAGATGGCGCACGCGGTCACCGAGCAAGCGAAGAGACTCGTCGCGCTCGCGCACGAGGATACCGTCTCCTTCCTCGCGCGCCAGCAGGAGGCCGCCTCGCGCGAGCACGCGCAGGTGCTTGGAGCTTGCGCTGTTCCGTCTGGAGAGGACCACTGATGAGCCCTGATGAGCCCTGATGACCCCTGATGACCCCTGATGAGCCCTGATGACCACTGATGACCCCTGATGACGCAGGTGCTTGCGGCGATCCGTCTAGAGATGCTCGAGGCGCGCGAGGGCGCCGAGGCGGAGGTGCAACGAGCTCAGGCGGAGGTGCAGCGAGCTCAGAAGCTCGTGATCGAGGCGCGCGAGGGCGCCGAGGCGGAGGTGCAGCGAGCTCAGGCGGAGATGCAGCGAGCTCAGGCGGAGGTGCAGCGAGCTCAGGTGGAGATGCAGCGAGCTCAGGCGGAGATGCAGCTGGCGAGGGACGAAGCCATTGACGAAGCCGTGGCAAGCGTGCGGCGCGAGACGCACACCGCGTACTGCAAGGCGAAGCTCAAGTGGGAGGAGCAGACGCAGGCGGCGGAGCGCTCGTTTGCCGCTGCTCTCGACGAGGTGCGCGCCCAGCTCGGCGCGGAGCGCGAGGCGAGCGCGGCGCATGCATGTGCTCACCACGGCGCCGCGCCTTCCCCACAGGTGCGCGCCCAGCTCGGCGCGGAGCGCGAGGCGAGCGCGGCGCATGCGGACGGGCAGCTCTCGGCCGCTCTCGATCCACTTCGAGCGGACCTCGAGCAGGTGCGCTGATTGCCTCTGATTGCATGTGATTGCGTCCCTCATCAGATCCACTTCGAGCGGACCTCGAGCAGGTGCGCTGATTGCCTCTGATATTCTCGGATTGCCTCTGATTGCCACTGATTGCCACTGATTGCCACTGATTGCCTCTGATTACATGTGAGTGCCTATGATTGCGTCCCTCATCAGAAGTCCCTCCTCGAGCAGGTGCGCGTCGCGCTGAGCAAGAAGGAGGAGCGCTGTGCCGAGCTGGCTGAGCAGGCAAGCGCCGTCTTCACAGCTCTCAGCGCGCATAAGGATCGATCTCGCGCCGAGCTCGAGCGCCTTAAGGCGGAACACACGGAGGAGCTGACGAAACTCCAGTCGGAGCGGACGAAACTCCAAACGGAGAGCGCGGACGCTAGAGAGGCGTTGGAGCTGACGAAACTCCAATTGGAGGCGGCGGGCGCCGAGGCGCGCGAGCTCGCGACCGAGCTCAAGCAGGCGCGCGACGAGGTGGCAATGGCGAGCTCGTTTTCCCACTGGCGGTGCACTCGGATGAACGAGCTCCACGCCGAGGCGCTCGAGGCGGCGCGCGCGGACGGTGCGGCCGCCGCGAGCGCGGTCGCGCAGGCGGAGGCGAAGCTCGAGGCGGCGCATGCCGCGGAGCTCGCCACGCTGTCGGCGCAGCATCGCACGCTTGAGCGCGAGTACAGGGCGGCGCTCGCGACGGCGCGTGCCGAGGCGCACGCGGCGGCGGCGGAGGACGTGGAACGCTTCCGCGATCTCGCGGCGGAGGCGCAGGCGGCGCGTGATGAGGCGATCGAGCGCGCCAACGGCCTCGCCGCCAAGCAGACGGCGATGCTGCAGCAGCTCAAGGCGGCGACGCTCGCCGCGACGCGTGCCGCACAGGAGGCGGCGGACGCTCAATACAACGCGAGTGTGCGCGAGCACAAGGAGGCGCTCAGGACGGCGCTCGTCGACAAGGGGAAGCTGCAGGCCGAGCTGCTCGCCGCCGCCGAGCTGCTCGCCGAGCGAACGGCCATGGAGAAGGACAGTGGCTCGGCGGCCGTCGCTGCGGCCGCGGCCGCGCATACGGCCGCGACTCAGGCGCGCAAAGAGCTCGAGGAGGCCGAGGCGAGACTCACGGCCGAGGTGGAGCGTACGGCGTTGGCGACCGAGCGGGCGGCGACACAGGCGGAGCGCGCGCTGCGAGAGGCCGAGCGCGCGGCGGCGGCCGACGCCAAGGCGGACTTGGCCAGCGCGCGAGCGGATGCGGCCGAGGCAAACTCGCAAGGGCTACGCGCTCAGCTGGAGGAGCTGCGACGCCAAGCACAGGCGGCGCAGCGTGCACATGAGCACGAGCTGGACGAGGTGCGCCGGCAGCAGGCGCAGGCGGCCGAGGCGGCGGCGGCGGCGGAGCAGCTCGAGCTCGCCGTCCAGCAGCAAGCGTGGCTGACGGAAGTCGCCGCTCGAGCCGCCTCGTCGACGCCGAACTTCGAGCATACGCCCGGCACGACGCCCGCGCCGCCCGGCACGCCGCCGCCACGTTCGACGTCGGTGGCGCTGCGCACATTCCAAGGGTCCGCGCGCCCGGGCTCGCCGTTGGCGCTGCCCACATTTCAAGCGCCGTTCGCGCCGGCCACGCCGGAAGCGCCCGGCACGGCGCCTGCAGCGCTCCGCCGCCGTGTGAACGATGCCGAGGCGCGCGCACTCATGGCGGAGCGTCGCCTTGCCGCGCTCGAGGCGTCGACGGAGAGCACGCTCGCCGAGCTCGAGGCCGTCGCGCTTGAGGAGGAGCAAAAGGCGCGGCTGGCCGAGGAGCGGCGACACGTGGCGGAGCGCCAGCTGCACGCGCTCGAGCGCCAGCTGGGAGCGGCCGAGGGGCAGCATGCGGAAGCGATCGCGAGCCTCGAGACGCAACTCCGAAACGCCCACGAGCGCGTGCGACACGCCGAGCAGCGCTGTGAGCAGCTCGCGTTCGAGACGCAGCAGGCAACTGCCAAGGCCGCTGCCGAGGAGAGCGCTCGGCAGCACGTGCAGGAGCGCGCCGAAGCGAGCGAGGCGCGCCTCGGGCGGCTCGAGGCGCACTCGCTCGTCCGGCAGCGCGCGCGCGAGGAGGCGAGCAGCGGCGGCAGGCAGCGGAGCTCGCGCCTCACTCACGCACGAGCACCACAGCCTGCCTCACCACAGCCTGTCTCACCACAACCTGGGTAGACCACCGGAGCTCAAGACGGCGCCATCGGAGCTCAAGACGGCGCCACCGGAGCTCAAGACGGCGCCTCACAACCTGGGTAGACCACGCAGCAGCCACGCAGGCTCCCCAGAGGCTTGCGGTTGCACTTGCTGCTTGCGGCCACACGTGGGCAACTCACGATCAATACGTTATCGGCGCGTTTAGACTTAGCACCCTGAAGTAGACTCAAAGTGTTGGCTGTTGGCGTTTATATACCCGACCGTGACATTGCCCACGCACAGGTATAGTGGGTCAGCGTACATGTACCAACTTGACTTGACTTCGACTTGACAGGGCCGAGTTCAATTTTGTGTCGCCCGCGTGCGATTCTCATTCTGTCCCCACAGAATGGCGCTTGGCGGCCCTAATACGGGCGTGGCTTTGTGGGTGTCATGAACGCGCTGGAGACTCTCGAGGCGCTCGACCACGCCACGCTCGCGCCGTTCGCCGCTCGCCTGACGCATCTCGCGGCGCGCGCCTGCTCGGACGGTGCCATCGCGCGAGCCGCGTTTCCCATCTTGGAGCTTCCTGACGCGTTGATTGCTCGAATTGTGAGCTTCATGCCGCCGCAGAAGCTGGCACTGATGGGAGCACTATCGAGCACCTTCCGCTCCCTTCACGTGCCCAACGCAGTAGCGGAGCGTGCGGCATGGCTCGAGCTCAGCACCTCGTATTACACCTCGGAACGGGAGTATAAGACGGCGATCGACCTGATGCTCGGCGAGGAAGAGGTCAATCGGGGCTCGATGTTCGCGGAGCCCTTGCGCAAGCGACGCTCACCGATCTGCGCCGCCAAGTTGCTCGACACCGCCTCGTTGCCATATAACCCCGGCGAGTTTGTATTCACCCTCACTTTGACTCTATGCGTGTTCTCAACGGAAGCAGTCCCCCCAACGATACCTGTGGCTCACGACGAATGGGACATCTACACTCATTCCAGCCTCTTGCCGGACTTCCCTCTTGATCTCAAGGCGGCCAGATACCTTTCCAATCCACATGCGACCATGGACAAGGAACTCCGTCAAAACTACGGGCCGGCCCATGTTGCCGTTCAAGCGCGCCTTTTTGTGACGCACTCCGAGACGGGCAAATGGGTCGAGCTCTTCCAAGGGCCGCTGAGTGACGAACATTATTATGATGATTTCGAAGTTCCTCCAACTGAGTTGGATGTTGATGTGACGCACCTGATACCATTGAAGCGAGGTGATCACGTCCATACCTTTTTCGAGCGCATCGGCGATCGTTACGATGCAGGCTCACTCACTATGTTCTACATCAACTTGTGCAGCCACGGCGTCGAGTACCGAGACACCGAGTCTAACTCCGAGTACGACGCCGATGAGCTCGAAGGGGAAGCCGACGCTGAGACAGAGAAGCAACGTGTGACTCTTGGCATGTGGTCGGAGGTGCGATTCCCCTTCGATATGTACCAAGAGGCATTGAACCGTCAGGAGTACGAGCGCGGCAGGATCCATCCTGCACTTGTGAAGCTACTGCGCAGCATCGAGTTTGACTCGATGGCGTGAGTCATTCGTGCGTTGTATCGTGCGTGTGCGGATACAAGCTCAACGCCGCTGTTTTCCGTGATACTTGTACAGCATTGAGAGTGCACATGATAGAAAAGTTTGTCTTTTGTCTCACCGGACCTACTACCTAACGAGGCGGGCGACTTAAGCGGGCGACCATCCTTCGTAACATCCTTCGGGCGACTAGCGAACTCCCCCTTGGCAGAGGGCGGTTCGTTGAGAGTGCGCATGATAACATCTGCTAAACATCTGCCATCTAGATCACATGATGATTAGCAAGTAATATATTCCTGCCAGAGCGTTCAACTTGGGGTGGGGGTTCCTCTTGCATGCATCCAAAAAGAAACGCGAAACAGAAATCGTAACAGGAAATCCGCTGCGTATGCACGCATTGGACGTCATCGCCGTCAAGTATCAGAAGCTCATCTCTGATGGTGGCGCCGTCTCCTCCGTATCCGCAGCGGACGCAATCGCCGACAAGTAGCAGGACCTCATCTCCATCAGCAGTCAAGGGCTCGCGTGCTCATCTCTTGGTGGCCCAGAGCCTATTCAAAGCTGTGTCCAAGGGAGCCGACCGCATCTCGATGGAGGCGATGAAGGCTCACCTACGTGAGCGTGGTGATGTGCCTGATGAGTTGCTCGACAGCGTAGTCAGCGCGCTTGATATCAACGGCGATGGCGAGATCGACCTGCATGAGTTTTCGCAAGGATGGGACACGGTGGCAGTCGAGAAGGCAGCGGCCGAGAAGGCAGCGGCTGACAAGGCGGCGGCCGAGAAGGCGGCGGCGGCCGAGAAGACTGCGGCGGCCAAGAAGGCCGAAGCGGAGAAGGCAGCGGCGTCCGAGAAGGCGGCGGCGGCAGAGAAGGCGGCAGCCGAGGAGGCAGCGGCGGCCGTGGCTGAGATGGCAGCGGCGGAGGCGGCGGCCGCGGCCGAGAAGGCGGCGGCGGCCGAGAAGGCGGCCGCGGCCGAGAAGGCGGCCGTCAAGGCGGCCGATGCCGAAAGAGCTCAGAAGGCAGCGGCAGAGGCGGCGGCGGCGGCCGAGGAGGCGGCGTGGAAGTCGAAGCCGCAGAGCTCACGTGCTCACTACTTGGTGGCCCAGAGCCTGTTCAAAGCTGTGTCCAAGGGAGCCGACCGCATCTCGATGGAGGCGATGAAGGCTCACCTACGCGAGCGCGGTGATGTGCCTGATGAGTTGCTCGACAGCGTAGTCAGCGCGCTTGATATCAACGGCGATGGCGAGATCGACCTGCATGAGTTTTCGCAAGGATGGGACACGGTGGCAGTCGAGAAGGCAGCGGCCGAGAAGGCAGCGGCTGAGAAGGCGGCGGCCGAGAAGGCGGCGGCGGCTGAGAAGGCGGCGGCTGAGAAGGCGGCGGCCGAGAAGGCCGAGGCGTCCGAGAAGGCGGCGGCCGCCGCGGCCACATACGATCCGAAACTCGTACAGCAGCAAATGAAGGAGATGGAGGCGGCCAAGGCGGCCGAGGCGACACGCAAGCAGCGCGAGGAGCTCGAGTACACTCGCGAGGCGATTCGACGCTCAGAGGAAGCGCAGCGTCTCAAGAAGCTGGCCGAGGAGGAAGAGGCTGAGAAGAAGAGAGTGGAGGAGATCGCCGCAGTTCGTCACAAGATGCTGATCTCGTCGGCCATGCCTCTACCTCTGCCACCGCCGCCGCCAGAACTACTCGTACCCGCTTCAGCCGCCACGGCGCCCGCCTCTAACAAGGCGGCAGCCGAGGAGGCGGCGGCCGAGAAGGCGGTGGCGCCCATGAAGGCAGCTGAGAAGGCAGCAGCTGAGAAGGCGGCGCTGGACGAGTCCAAGGAGACGGCGGCGGAAGCGAAGGAGGAGGCAGCGAAGGAGGAGGCTACTAAGGCCGCTGCGGCCGAGGAGGGCGACGCTGCGGCAGCGGCGGCGCTTTCAAGGGCGATGGAGGCGGAGGCGCGCGCGGCGGCGGCGGAGGCGCGCGCGGCGGCGGCGGAGGCGCGTGCGGTGGAGGCAGAGGAGCGCGCTCGCCAGGCAGAGGTGAAGGCGGTCACCGCCTCTGCGGAGGCGGCGGCCGCCGCGGCAGCCCTCCTCGCCTCCACGCCACTGGTGCCAGATGCGCCAGTGGATGCCTCACCGACGACCAGTGGTGCCCCTCCGGCAGGTGCCGCCCCGGCTGTAAAGAAGGTGGCGGCGGCGGAGAAGGCGGCCGCGACCGAGAAGGTGACGGTTGTCGAGAATGTGGCTGTTGAGAAGGCGGCGGCCGAGATGGCCGCAGCTGATAAGGCGGCCGATGAGAAGGCCCTGGAAAGGGGAGCAGCGGCGCTGGCAACGGAGGAGGCGGCGGCAAGGGAAGCTGCCAAGGGGGCCGTGGCGCCCGTGCAGACCGTGATCGCTCAGAGTGTCCCAACCGTCTCAAGACCATCCTCCGCCGAGTTGCTGGCAAGGGAGGAGGCAGCGCTCTTGGTCGAGCTTGCAAACGCTCAGAAGGCTCTCGCCGAGGCCGAAGCCGTCGAGAAGGCACTGGTCGAGGCTGCGGCGGCGGAGGCGGCAGCGGAGGCGGCGGCGGAGGCGGCAGTAGCGGCCGCCATCGTCCAAGCGGCCGCGCGGCGCTGGTTGGTGGGCTTCCGCGAGAGGCGACGGCTCGCAGCGCTCGAGGCGGCGGCACCGGCGCAGGTATCTCAACCAGCACTGCAAGCTCCCGAAAGGCCCCAAACCCCTGCCGAGGTCGTCGTGCAGGCGGTGATCGCTCAGAGTGTTCCAGCCGTCTCAAGACCATCCACCGCCGAGTTCATGGCAAGGGAGGAGGCAGCGCTGATGGTTGAGCTTGCAAACGCTCAGAAGGTTCTCGCCGAGGCCGAAGCCGCCGAGAAGGCACTGGTCGAGGCTTCGGCGGCGGAGGAACTCAATCATTTCGAGGCACAATTGGAGGTCGAGGAGGCGACAGTCACAGTACCTTCTGCCACCACAGAAGTAGAGGTCCTGGCAGGGGCGACGGCGGCAGCGCCTACTGAGGTAGTGGCGGCGATTGTCGCAGCGCCTGCTGCCACCGCTGAGGGGGCGGCAACCGAAAAGGTGGCCGCGGCCGAGAAGGTCGCAGCAGCCGAGGAAAACGCGACGGCCGAGAAAAAAGCGCTGGCCGAGAAGGCGACGGAGATAGAAAAGGCGGCGGCCGAGGCGAAGGCGGCCGCTGAGACAGAGAAGGTGGCTGTGGCCGAGAAGGCGGCAGCTCAAAAGGCGGCGGCCGAGAGAGCGGCGGCCGAGAGGGCGGCGGCGGCCGAGAAGGCGGCAGCCGAAAGGGCGGTGGTGGCCGAGAAGGCCGCGGCCGAAAAGGCGGTGGCCGACAAGGTAGCGGCCGAGAAGGCAGCAGCCGAGAGGGCAGCAGCCGAGAGGGCGGCGGCCGAGAGGGCTGCGGCCGAGAAGGCAGCGGCCGAAAAGGCGACGGCCGAGAAGGCGGCGGCCGAGAAGGCGGCGGCCGAGACAGCGGCGGCGGCGGCACGTGAGGTGCTGGTGGAGGCGACGGTGCAGTGGGTGATGGCAGAGGCGCTGCAGTTGGAGGCACGGAGGCAGATGGAAGAGAGGCAACGAAGGGCTGCGGCGGCAGCGGCGGGCCGTCGAAAAGTGCACAAGGCGGCACATGCCATCCGTGCGACGATTCGAATGCATGCCCTAGCAGAGGAGACGAGGGCCATTTCGAGGGCCGAAAAGGCTGTGCTCATTCGCAAGCTCGCGCTCGAAGAGTCTGCCTACGCTCTCGCCGTCGTCTGGGACCTCGCAATGAAGGAGTGTGATCTGTTGGCCGCCGAGAGGGTGGCAGCCGAGGCCGCAGCGGCTGAGGCAGCGATGGAGTCCGATCCCAAGATGAGGGCGCTCTTCGACAAGATTCTGACGGAGCCGAGTCTCGAGGGCACAACGCTCGTCGACATGATGCGGGCGCTCACGAAGGCTCGTGGGCACGTGGGCCTCGCGTTCCTTCACCTGCAAAGGGCTCATTCCGAGCCTCGACCAGCATTCATCTCAACAGTAGCACTTCCCTCGGCTCGCACTGAGGCCGAGACTACGGCAGCTAAGGAAGCGGCAGCAAAGAAGGCGGCGGCTCAGGCAGCTGCGGCCGGCGCGACGGGCGCCGAGGCGCCGCTGCCTGAGGGGTGGATGCAGGTCAAGGCACCCGACGGGCGGACTTACTACTTGATTCAGGGAGGCGGCAAGCCGCAGTTCGAGCGTCCGACGGAGCCCGCATCCGCATCGTTCGGCCTATCGGAAGGGCGGATTCCGTTCGGATCGTGGCCTGCTCGCGGCATGACGCCTTTGGCCTCTCTGCCGCCGCTACCTTCCACTCGACGTACCCAGGCGTGGTACGACCGGCAAGAACAGCTCCAAGAAAGGTTGAATGCGGGGCGGCTGTTACAGGAGGCTGCTGAGCAGCCTTTGCCGCTTCCAGCCATTGCTGACATCCAGCCTCAGCTGTGGCCCTCGACCACTTGGGCGGGATACGACTCGGCGAAGCGGATGAGAGGCCGCCACGACGGCAGTAACAGTGCGCACGGAGGCCTGCTTGGGGGGTCAAATGCTGCCGGTGGAGCAACAAAGCTTATAGACCCGACCTCATTTGAAACGCCCACCGCGCCAAAGGTAGCAGCTACCTCCAAGGCGAGCCCGCGCGTGCGGATAGCGCGCCAACAGGCAGAGTACAAGGGCGACACTCATCAACCGAAGGAGGCGACAAGCTTGAGCCCCCAGCTGATCTTGCCCAACCTAACACCTCGCTCGGGGATGGGAGCTGCGCGAACGGCAATGGAGCGCCAGTTGGCAGCGTACCATGAGATCTACGGACAAGACCAACGTGTTGTCCATCATCACCAGCGGCTCAAGCCAAACTTAGTCAGGCCTGCACTGTCAGCAGAGACGCGTCCAGAAGCCACACTTCTACCACACGTCAATGTGCTGGGAAGCGGGGCCGGGGGTAAAGGTAAGGGTACAAGTACGAAAAAGGCGCATGCGTACTTTGAAGCGTATGTATGATTTCGGTATGACGGTACTTAGTTCACCGAAGCCCCGCGCCTCCTATCTCACCATCTCGCCTCTCTTTCGGTGAACGGCTTGTCGGACCGCATGCACCTCAAACGTCTTCGAGCCTGAGGCGAGCGACAATGTTCATAGATTGCAGCTCCTGAAACAACAATTTGCAAGCATATGGGATCTCAATCTGGCGCAGCTTCTCGCCATTATGACAGTTTCGGCACCATGCCGGGCGACCCAATAGGCCGCACGTCTCGCACACGTGCACCTGGAAACAGTCGGACGAGGTCATCAGCCGCTCGTTGAGCAGCATAGATGCGCCGTAGCCAATCAGACAGTCGCGCTCCATCTCGCCGAGACGCAGCCCACCCTCACGCGAACGCCCTTCAGTCGGCTGACGCGTAAGCACCTGCCGCGGCCCACGCGCGCGCGCATGCATCTTGTCAATGACCATGTGCTTGAGCTTTTGATAGTAAATGGGCCCAACGAAGACGTAGCTCTTGAGCGGCTCGCCGGTCAAGCCACTGAACATGATGTCCTTGCCAAGGTAGTTGAAGCCATGCTTCACGAGCGCCACGGAGCACTCGGCGACTGAGTCGCCCTTGAAAGCAGTGCCATCCCCCATGCGACCCTCGAGCACGCCCGCCTTGCCCGCCATGAGCTCAATCATCTTTCCAACGGTCATGCGCGAGGGGAAGCCGTGCGGGTTCATGATGATGTCCGGGCACACGCCCATGTCAGTGAAGGGCAGGTCCTCCTGCGGCACGATTCGACCGATGACGCCCTTTTGGCCGTGGCGCGACGAGAACTTGTCGCCTAGCTCTGGCCGTCTCGTTGAGCGCACGCGGATCTTGACGAGTTGCCGATCGTTCTTATTCCCCGAGAGCATCACGCGGTCCACGTACGTATCCATATGCCCGGCGGGGCCTTTGTACGTCAACGGCGACGGACGCAGCGCCGAGTCGGGCAGCCGCTCGTGCTCCGAGTAGGGCACGTCGTCCCGCGTGTTGACTGGCGTGTGCTTATTGACGAGGAGGTCGAGTTGGTGGATCCGCTCGCCGACCATGCACAGGCCATCGTCGTCGATCAGCCGAAACCTGTTCGGCTGCGAGGAGCGCTCTCTCAGCCCCTCGCGGGCTGCAGCCGGTGATGGTTTAGGCGGTGGCCTCGCGACCTCGCAAGAGCCATTGGGGAACTTTTTGAAGGTCTGGGTGAACTTTTTGAGCACCATGCATCGGCCGAAGCCGCGGTCGAGGGCCGCCTTGTTGATGATGAGCGCGTCCTCAATGTCGTATCCCGAGTAACTCATGACTGCGACGGTCGCATTGTGCCCAGCGGGCAGATTCGCGAACTTGATCAGGTCGAGCGTACGTGTCTTGACGAGCGGCTTATGCGGGTAGATGAGCAGGTACAGGATGGTGTCGATACGATCAGCCTGGTTGTGCGCAATGGTGCCCATCGCTTGCTTGCCCATGGCGCACTGATACGTGTTGCGAGGCGACTGGTTGTGATGGGGATATGGGATGAGGCCCGCGCACACGCCCAGGATCGTGAGGGGGTCGATCTCCATGTGTGTGTACTGCGTCCGCCGCTCGCCGCGCAGGTCTGCTTCCGAGACCGCGATCTCGGCCGAATTCTCCTCGTTGACATCGAGGTACTCAATGATGCCCTCCTTGATGAAGGCCGACCACTCGCGCTTGCCTGCAGCGAGCTCGTCGAGGTGGCACTGCTTGAGCAGCAGCGTGCCGTTGTCGACGATGAGCAGCGGGCGGCACACCCGTCCTGAGTCGGAAGCGATATTGACGCTCCGGTGCGTCGGATGCAATTGCACAGAGACGAACTCGCCCACGTGGCCCGTGCGGCGCAGCTGACGGATGGTGGCCAGGAGCTTGTGCGGCTGTCGGTGCACCCCAAGGATGAGGCCGTTGAGTAAAACGAGGTGTGCGCCGTTCCTCGCCTCGTACAGGTCGTCCGGGCAGAGCAGGTGCACATCTTCGACGCCGAGGGAGAAGCACAGCCGCCGAATCGGCTCCTCGTCGTCGTCGGTGGTGACATGTGTCGAGAGCGCGAGGTTCTTGACGAGACCGCACGCCTCGCCCTCGGGCGTGTCGCTCGGGCAAAGCATGCCCCACTGCGACGGCTGCAGCGAGCGAGGTCCCGAGACCTTGCGCGTCTTTTCGAATTGTGACATGATGCGGGTCATCATGCCGAGGCATGAAATGTACGAGAGCCTCGATAGCACCTGCGTGACGCCGCTGCGCTCCATCCGGAACCGCTTGACCGACCAGTTGCCAGTCGAGATCGCGTTGTTGAAGCCGTTGGTGAAGATGTCCTCTCGCACTGACTTGGTGACGTCATATGCCTCGGCACGCGCCGAGGTCTTGGCGAGCTCAACCGACGCCTGCCGCTTCAATTCGGCACACATCTTCTTGAATAGATCTTCGAAGAGAAGCGAGAGCAGCTGCCCGGCGAGCTCGAGCCTCTTGTTGCCGTAGTAGTCCATATCATCCATGAACTCCTCATCGAATTGTGCCGAGATCATTCGGCGCACCATCTGCGCCACGTACATCACCTTGGGAGCGAAGTCATACTCGACCACGGGCACATGAGCGAGCAACACGTGGGCTAGCAGCTCTCGCGCCTCGTCCCGCTTGGAGCGGCGCGGCGTGCGCTCCCACGTGCCTCGGCCTCCCGTCCGAATGCGCTTCGCGATATGATCCAGCGCCTGCCCTTCTGAAAAGATCCCGAGCATCGAGCACTCCTTAAGCGACGTGGCCATCGCCTGCGCAAACTTGGGCTCCGAGCCGACGAGCTGCAGGATCTCCTGGTCGGAGGTCACGCCCATGGCCTTGAACGCAATCACCACGGGCAGGTCGTCCGACATCGTGTTGTGCCGCAGCACGAACTTGCCACCCTTGCAGTCAATGTGCGTCTTCGACTTGCGTTCGTGCGTCGAGGAAGTGACCGCCGAGTGGATCTGGTTCTTATTGTCGCGGTCCACAATGATGCGGTTCTTCGAGAGCTGCTCTTGGATGAGCACCACTTTCTCTTGACCTTTGACGATGAAGTACCCGCCCGGGTCGCACGGGCACTCGCCCATGCGTGCAAGCTCCTCCTCGGAACGCCCATGCAACATACACTTGTTCGAGCGGAGCATGACTGGCATGCGGCCTACCGTCAGCCCGCGCTTCAGCCGGCGCTGCGTCCCGACCGTGTACTCAACGTCCACTTGCACCGGCGCGGAGTACGTGATGTCTCGCAGCCGACACTCTTGAGGCGTGAATCGCCCCGACTCCCAAGTCAGCTCGGCAGAAAGGTCCTCCTCGACGGAAGGTGCGCCCAAGTAGACATCCAAGAATTTGAGATAGAAGTTTGGATAATTGTCACAGGTGACACGCTCGTTGGCTCGTACGATGTGCTTGATACCAATATTCACCAGATGGTTGTACGAATCGAGGTGCTGCTTGACGAGACCGCGGACGCGCAAAAAGGCAGGCAGCAGTCGCCATTTATCTTTGACGTCTGACACGGGCGCCTCAAGTTGCTCACGATCACCAAGGAGGCATGAGCGGACCTGTTCGTCTTCATCCGCAAGGATCGCCTCAGCTGCGCGTTGCAGCGGAGTAGTGAGCACCATGGAGACGACGTGGACCGGGCGAAGTTCCGTAGTATGAATGCGAGTGTGAAGATCATCGCTTTCTCCTGCGCGAAGGCTCTTTATCCTCGCGGGGGGGCCGCGACGAAACTGACAGACTGACTGAGATCGTGAGAATAGCCCGCGCGGGTCTGGCCGAGATGGGCTCGAGACCCGCTTAAAAGTCGACGCGTGGTCTGTAGCGCCTCTCGCGCACGCCTCTCCTGGGCAAGCGGGGGAAACGGATTCCCCTGGCACGCACCACGCAACCTTTCCTTTTGACGAGACGGACAAAAGGCTCCGAGATTTCATCAGCGCTTCGATTTGTCGAGGGTCACGATCGTCGATTTCACGAGGAGCCTCCGTCCGAGCCTCGATGGTGGCGTGCGTGCTCGCTTTGGCAGTCGTCACGGCAAGCTGGACAGTCCCAGCGGCCAGTCCCAGCAAGTTGGACAACCCACTCGGCAGGAAGTTTGAGCTCGCGCACATCGATGTTCAACTTGCCGTGCGCCATCTCCAATGTGTCAACCTGGGTCTTCCATTCGCTCAGGGCGCGTTTGGCCACGTCCTCGACGCTACGATTGAAGGTGCGGAAGTGAAACATTGCGTCGCCAAGCGTGCAGCCAAAGGCAAGGCCGATGCCGAGACTTACCTAGCATCGGAGGCACACCTCAATGAGTACTTCCACAAGGTTGCACCTGGGTCGCGACACCTTGCTCCGTTTCTAGGCGTCGCCAACGTTGGTTGGACAGATCACTTGATCTGGGAACGATGCCCCGGAGCACAACACTCGCTCGATTGGTACCTTGAGCTTCCGGAGCGCCAGGGACATCTGGCTCGCGATCTGGGCGTAGTGGCCACGCCTGATGTCTCAGTGCTCACGACCAGGCTTCAGATCGTCCTTGGACGGAAATTGCTACATGAGATGCTCTCCGCGCTTGCCCTTCTGCACACGCACGGTGTGATCCACCGGGACGTGAAGCCAGAGAATTGGCTCGTCGACGTCCGCACGCAGTCGCTTCGGCTCATCGACTTTGGAGCGGCGTACGCTTTCCGAGACGGTTGGACGGAGCACCAAGTGCCGGGCACCGAAGCGTATGCTCCTCCCGAGCAAACGGCCGAGCCGACAGCGCCGTGGTCGTACGACCTCTACTCCACGGCCATGGTGTGGCTACGGTGTTGCGTGAGCAGCTACTCATCAGCCGCTGGATTTGAGGCGCTGCGTGCTTCGCTGGAGTGTCAAGCAGATCCAGGAGACTGGCTGGCGCAGAGGCACGTCGGCCCGGCGGATACTGCCGGTCCGGAGATGTGGGCATTGATAGGGCGCATGCTGGCACGCGACCCACGCAAACGTGCGACCGTGTGCGAACATCTAGGCAGCTTCGAAGACATGAACAATGCAGCTTCTGCCGAGCCGCTCGCTGCTGAGCTTGCAACACCCAATATGGCCAACCTAGAGTCGTGCCTGGCTGACTTTTCATGCCCTCTTGTGCTGGAGGAGTGCTCGATGCCCCTGTAGAATTCCAGACTCCGTTTGGATACTTTCGCTCCCGCTTTTTCGTTGGCTTAATCGAAAATATGAAAAGAGAGAGGAGATCTCCGTACGATTCACCGATCTCAGAGAGCGAGCAGCTCACACAAACCGCTCTTGGCGAGCAGAACAGGGCGTCTAGCGGGAGGTAGGCGATGAGATACCACTATTTCCCGCGTCGGCCATCGCATGAGGAATAATTTATCGCGCTTGACGAATCTTGCCGCGAAAGTGATTCCGGGTCCTGCTGGCCCTGGCGGGACGCTGAGGGACGGCTGTGCCTCTGTGCGAGCCGAGATGATGCGCACATCCGCCCGTACCCGCGCACAAACTGCCCGTGATCGCGCCCAAACCGGCCACCAGGAAGATAAAATCACGGCACAGCTCATCTACTTGCACATGCTCCCGTCCGAGCTCCTAGTGCTCATCGTCAAGGCTGTGCTCCTGTCGACAGTGCCCCAACGTGATGGCAAGTGCACACCGCTCCGCGTCCTTGCCACCGTCTCCACGTCCTTTGCAGCTGCCTGCTCCACCCTGGCCAACTCGGGGGCGGTGCACGTTGGAGTCACACCAGATCAGCTTCGTGCGTTCAAGCGGGCTGCACATGCGCTCGACCTCTCCTCCCTACGCGAGCCCTTCCTCCGCACCGTGGAGGCTCAGCTGGGCAACTTCGAGTTCTCGGATTACGACCTGCCCGACGAGGACGAAGAGGGGGACCCGATGATCGGCAACACGTGGATGGGAATGATCACGGCCTGGAAGAGGTTGAACGCGGAGAAAGGTGAAGTCGTTGACGACACGAGAAGCTTTGCCGAGTCGCAGGCTGATGCGACGCATGCGCTCTTCAAGAGTGTCGCCGAGAGCTACAAGAAGATGCTCGTCATCAAGGCCGTCGAGATGCGCGCTGCCGAGACGAAGTCTGTGGCTCAAGACGCCGAGCAGTTTAGATGGCTCGAGAGGTCCATGTGCACCAAGGTGATCGATTGCCTCTGGCACACCCACCTTCTCTCGCCGCAGCACTATCTCACTTCATGCTCTTCGGTGCTTGGCTATGTCGGCGTCATCGATCACGATCGTGGCTACGTGTCGAAGCATGAGCACAAGGGCTCGTCGCTGGCGCACAAGATCGCCAATCTCTACGAGTGGGAGCGCCTCCCCGATAACCCGTACTTTGCTCATCTGACCCTTCACAAGAAGTACGGGTTATCGCTCCACGACGACGTGCAGTCGTGGCTCCTGGCCAAGCAGCCCGAGGACTGGCTCGAGTACGCGTTTCAAGAGGTCGAGTCGGGCGACGAGATGGAGTGCGGGTGCGCGGCCTGCAGCTTGGGATTGTGATCTCGGGCGACGAGATGGAGTGCGGGTGAGATCGCGTCCTGGCCTGCAGCTCGGGATTGTGATCTCGGGCGACGAGATGGAGTGCGGGTGAGATCGCGTCCTGAACCCGGAACTGCAGTTCGGGATTGTGATCTCGGCAGAGAGGCAGGGAGGCGCAGAATGCACTGGAAAGCCGAGCAGTGCCCAGTCGGCAGTGCTGGTGCGCGGCGCATAGTGCATCGCCCGGAACTACGAACGACTTGCCACACGACAAGGACACAACGGCGCTGAAGGTTACCGCGTACAAGTAAGGAACATGCCAGTCCCTGAATGAGAGGCGCTGTTGCATGCTTCCTGATAATAAATGACATCCAGCGACACAGTAGCTACTAGTACACTGGCATGCTCAGGCGCAGGAGCATCCCGCGCCCTCGTGAGCGCTCGTGTCTGAGTGTGATGTGAATGGCGTCTTTCATGCTCTTCTGCGCCGTGACAACAAGCAGCTTGCTCCCGAGCCTCAGAGTCTCGGGCCGAGCACGTTGCAGCGTGCCATGCTGCGCCACCGCATGGGACCCACAATCTTCCGGGGATGTTGCACTCGCGAGCGTGCTCGGGCTATGCCCACTCGATGCTGACAATGCCGCTCTGCTAGATGCTGTGCACCCTCGATCGTGGCAAGATCCGACACCACCCGATGTTTACGATCTCGTCGTCATTGGAGCTGGCGCGGGCGGGCTTGTCTCGGCCAAGCAGGCGGCACGCCGTGGTGCGCGCTCGTGCCTGATCTCGGAGGAGCTCGCCGGTGGAGATTGTCTCAACGTCGGCTGTGTGCCTTCGAAGGCTCTGCTGCGTTCAGCTCGTGCCGCGCGTGAGGTGCGGCGGGCCGCCGATTTCGGCGTCGTACTTAGCGAGCCACCCTCTGTCGACTTTGCGGCGGTTATGGCGCGGCTGCGGAGGCTGCGAGCCAAGATTGCGCCGGCGGATGCGCACTCCGCGACGGTCAGCGTCGGCGCCGACGTGTACCAGGGCCGCGGACGCTTCGTGCGGCGTGACGCCGTGGAGGTGAATGGGCAGCTGCTCACCTTCAAGAAGGCCGTGATCGCCACAGGCGGGCGGGCGGCCGTGCCGCCCATCCCCGGGCTCGAGAGCACGCCGTACCTCACCAACAGCAACCTGTTCAATCTGCGCGAGCTGCCACCTCGGCTCGTCATCGTGGGTGCTGGCCCGATAGGCCTGGAGATGGCGCAGGCCTTTGCGACCTTTGGCTCGCGTGTGCACGTGCTCGGCCGATCAGCGAGCCTTCTCCCACAGGAGCATCCGGCGGCGGGTCGAGCGCTCGCCGCAGCTCTCGAAGAAGACGGCGTCGTCATCGTCTACAATACGACTGTGCAGAGCGTCGCACATGTGCCTGCGGCCGGTGGCGTGCTGGAGGGCCAAACGGAGCCTGCGACGTTCCCGACCATCACAGTGCAGTGCGTGGGCCGCGATGCGCAACCTTTCGTTCTCGAGTGCGACGCACTGCTCATCGCCACAGGCAGGTCACCCAACGTGGCCGATCTCGGGCTCGAGATGGCGGGAGTGGCCATCGATGCGGGCGGCGTGCTCGTCGACGAGCGACTCCAAACGTCCAACCCGAATGTGTACGCGGTGGGCGATTGCGTCTCAGGCACGCCGCGCTTCACCCACGTGGCCGGCGAGCACGCCAAGGTGGCGGTTGAAAATGCTCTCTTTGGAGGCGAGTGGCGTCACACGGCCTTTCTCGTGCCCGGCTGTATTTATACCGAGCCCGAGGTAGCGACCGTGGGATTGAGCAGTGCTCTCGCTGCGGCCGCGGCCGGCGTCGACGTCGACGAGTACTTCACGTCTCTGGAGGGCAATGACCGAGCTATCCTCGAGGATGAGGACGAGCACGGAGGATTCGTCAACGTGCTCTGTCGTCAAGGCACTGCCGAGATCGTGGGCGCCACAGTGTGCGCAAACCGCGCGGGCGAGATCATCAATGAGCTTACGCTCGCCATCCAGGCCAAGGTGGGCCTCGACACCCTCGCGCGCGTCATCCATCCCTATCCGACCACGTCGGAGGCGGTGATGCAGTGTGCTTTGCAGTGGATCCGGGCACGCTGGAAGACGATGTGAGCGCGAGAGTTGGAGCATTGACCGTGTATCGGCCGGTACAGCAAAACGGCCGGTGCAAGTAGGGCTCGCAACGGGCCATACGCTCTCTAATTGCGGCTTGCCAAGTTTGGAACGGGCGCCGTTCTGCGTCTTGCGGCATGGCGAAGGCGAAGGCAACCGGGTATGTCCCGGCTCGAGCATGATGCTGAGCGGTAAGGCAAGGCGCATTTGGACGAGGCGCACCTGATGAGGGTGGCAATCAGCATGCGCTCAGAGGGACCAGTCCGTGCCTATCAGGGCCAGTCTAAAGTCGACGAGGCGCACATGTGCCCGCGCGTCCAGCAACACGTTCTCCGGCTTCAGATCACGGTAGAGCACCCCGCGCGCATGCATGTGCCCGAACACGCAGAAGACTTCGGAGGCGACGAAGCGGATAGGCATGGGCGGCCGCTGCCCGAGCACCGACATACTCGCTGGCACCGGCGGTAACATGGCGCCTCGCTGGCACCGACGGATGTACATACTCGCTGGCACCGACTGATACATGGCGCCTGAGGTCCTGAAGGCTGGCCGTTGCTTGCATGCGGTCAGTGCAGCGTGTGCTACTCAGCGCCAGCCGACTGGTTCACTTTCGGTGTGGCCTCGAGCGCGTCCTTGACCACGACGGCGAGCGAGGCGCAGTACAAAGCGGAGCTGCAGCTGCTCGAGCAGCTCGACGAAGAGAATTCCTTCCCTTTTGTGGCGAGGCAGGCCATCGAGGATGAGTGCGTTCGTTTGAGCAGCACCTCGAGAGTCTTTAGTGTAAGTGGAAGTGTTAACACCGAGCCCGCTCTGGACGACCTGGATCCTATAGGAAACTTAGAAGTAACGGCGGAAACTTGGATTACGGAGCGATATGGAAACCCTGCCGGGTCCGAGCGCGGAGCCGCAAGACCTGCAAATGCACCCGATCCTCGAGCAGTGGGAATGCAATTCCGATGGCAGCATCACGGGTCGCGTGTACGGTAAAATGGGTTGGGAAGAGGGCATTCAAATGACCACCTCGATCGTGCCAACGGAGACGCACTACGCTACCTACGTCATCACGGTGTCTGGCAGCATCTACCGGCTTGGAGAGAAGCTGTCGGGCGTGGGTCAGACGGATACGAGGAACGCAGATGCTCAGCTGTTGATTCCAGCCACGTTGCCGGCAGCATCGGCGCAGCCACGAAGCAGTGGCCGTGCTAAGTGTGCACCCCTTGAATTCTGGAAGGGCGAACGGCCGATCTATGCCGCCAGTCCGAATGGTTTGACGCTGCAAGGCGTCATCCGCTATCCGTGCTCCGACGCAGCAGCACTGCCTGCTAGCACGCAAAAGGCACGCGGCGCGTCCAGGCCCGCTCAGCGAGGCTCAAGCCCCGGAAAAACGTCGGAGAAAGAGGCGGCATCCATCTGCGCGTCCAAGGACGACTCGCAGCGCGAAGCCGCTTCCGCGGCTGCGGCGACGGCTGCTGCTCGGGCGAGGGAGGAGGCTGCAAGGGCGGCGACGACGGCGGCGGAGGCGCGCGCAGCGACGGCGGAGGCGAAGGCCCGAGCCGCACGTGCCGAACTGGAGGCGACTCGGGCGCGCGCAGCGGAGGCGGCGGCTGCAGCTGCGGCTGCGGCGGCGGCGATGGATGCCGCGCAGCGGGAGGCGGCTGCGGCAGCGACGGCGACTGAGGAGGCGCGGCGGGAGGTGGAAGCGGCGCAGCGGGAGGCAGCAGCTGCACTACCGGTCCTACCGGTACTGCCGCCCAAGCCCGGGCGCCCTCGTGCGCCAACGAAGCCTTTGGTGGTCGTCGCACCCATTGATATTGATCGCGACTCACCTGTTGCCATGGACAGCAGCCAATCGCCCATCAGCCCTCTAGCAGCTGCGGGCGAGCTCCTCGCAGGTTCGGTCGCCAAGGCACAGGCGGAGGCCGAGCGCGTGTGGAGTGCTCTCGGATCTGGCCTTTGTGGCTGGGCCGGCTGCACGAAGCCGGCGCGCCATTCTGGCTTTTGCGTGTCGGTGCCCGACTCCCGCCGTGAGAAGGAGCCAGTGCAGATGGATACGGCCAAGCCCGCGCCCAGCCCACGCGAGCTCATGAGTCATGCACGCAACGAGGGCAGGCTGCCGCCCTCAAAGAAGCCCAAGCTGGGCGATCGTGTCCGAGGCAAGTACCAGGGGCAGATAGGCGGCCGCAACTGGTTCGACGGCGTGGTGACGGCGGTGCACGAGGATGGCACGTGCGATCTGCAGTACGATGATGGCGACTACGAGGAGCGCGTGGCGCCGCGGTTCATCAAGGTGATTGCCGAGGCAGAGACCGAGGAACGTGAGGAGGAAGAGGAGTCTGAGGTGGAGGAGGAGGAGGTGGTGGAGGAGCCCTCTGAGGGGCAGGGTACGGATGGTGCCAACCTTGGCGCAGCAAGCGTGTCCAAGCAGCCGCGCGAACGCAAGGCTCTGCACGAGGGCGGCAGCCATCGCCCTCGCATCAAGCCGGAAGAAGTCAGGGCTGTCGCAGCTGCTGAGGGTCTCGAGCTGCTGCTGTCGTCGAGGAATGAGACAGGCTTCAGGGACGTGACCAAGCGGAAAGGCAAGTATCATGCGGATATCCGCGAGACTGACGTTCATCGCAACATCCGCGGCACCTTAGCGACGCGGGAGGATGCGGCCTTGGGCTACGCGAGGCATATTGGGGCAGAGCGAGCGGCGGCGGAGGCGGCGGAGGGGAGGGCCGAATGTCCGCAGCCGCTCACAGCGGACGAGGCTAGGGCGGCCGCGGCGGCAGCAAGGGCTGCCGCGGTGGCCGAGGGGCTCAAGCTGGTGCCATCCTTGAGCAACGAGACGGGATTCAAGGGCGTGACCAAGCGGGAAAAGAGTTATGAGGCAAGGAAAAAGGAGAATGGTAAGCAGCGCCGCCTCGGCAGCTTCGCGACGGCTGAGGAGGCAGCCTTGTGCTATGCGAGGTACATTGGGGCGGAGCGAGCGGCGGCGGAGGCGGCGGAGGCAAGGGTCGAAGGGCCGCAGCCGCTCACAGCGGACGAGGCCAGGGCGGCCGCGGCGGCTGAGGGGCTCGAGCTGGTGCCGTCGTCCATTAGGAAGACAGGCTTCAAGTATGTGCACGCTCTTCCTGGAGGCAAGTTCGAGGCATCTGTGTGGGACCATGACAAGACGATCCATCTCGGCACCTTCGCGACGGCTGAGGAGGCGGCTTTGTGCTATGCGAGATACGTTGGGGTGGAGCGAGCGGCGGCAGAGGCGGCGGAGGCAAGGGTTGCAGCGCCGCAGCCGCTCACAGCGGACGAGGCCAGGGCGGCCGCAGCGGCTGAGGGGCTTGAGCTGGTGCCGTCATCGAGGTCGAGAAGTGTGGCAGGCTTCAAGGGCGTGCGAATGCACACTCCGTCATATTTTCAGTGTTCAGTCATAGAAGAGAATGGCGAGAAGAAGCGCTACCTGGGCACCTTCAGAACGCCGGAGGAGGCGGCCTTGTGCTACGCAAGGCATATTGGGGCTGAGCGAGCGGCGGCTGAGGCGGCGAAGGTGAGGGGTGAATGTCTTCAGCTCAAGGCGGACGAGGCCAGGGCGGCCGCGGCGGCCGAGGGGCTCGAGCTTGTGCTGTCGTCGAGCAGTCAGACAGGCTTCAAGGGCGTGTACAAGCATCATCGCAAGTACAAGGCGTACGTTTCGGAGAATGGCAACGGTTGCCACCTCGGCACCTTTGCGACAGCTGAGGAGGCGGCTTTGTGTCATGCGAGGTACATTGGGGCGGAGCGAGCGGCGGCAGAGGCGGCGGAGGCAAGGGTCGAAGTTCCCCAGCCGCTCACAGCGGACGAGGCCAGGGCGGCCGCGGCGGCCGAGGGACTTGAGCTGGTGCCGTCATCGAGCAACGAGACGGGATTCAAGGGCGTGACCAAGCGTGATGGCAAGTACGCAACGCGGATCAGGGAGAATGGCAAGCAGCACTACCGCGGCACCTTCGCGACAGCTGAGGAGGCGGCCTTGTGCTATGCGAGGTACATTGGGGTGGAGCGAGCGGCGGCGGAGGCGGCGGAGGCAAGGGTTGCAGCGCGGCAGCCGCTCACAGCGGACGAGGCCAGGGCGGCCGCGGCGGCTGAGGGGCTCGAGCTGGTGCCGTCATCGAGGTCGAGAAGTGTGGCAGGCTTCAAGTACGTGCAAATGGACTCTCCTTCTCATTTCAGTGTGCGAGTCACAGAAGAGAATGGCGAGAAGAAGCGCTACCCGGGCACCTTCAGAACACCGGAGGAGGCGGCCTTGTGCTACGCGAGGCATATTGGGGCTGAGCGAGCGGCGGCGGAGGCGGCGGAGGCAAGGGTTGTGGCGCCACAGCCGCACAAAACGGACGAGAGGGCGCGTGCGGCGGCCGAGGGGCTCGAGCCGGCGGAGGCGCACCTCGGTTGGTGCGTGCTGCATTCAGCGCTTCCCGACGACCGACGCAAGCTGCAAGACTCGCCCTCATCGTCGGCGCCGCCACCGACATCAACACCTTCTGCAACCGAGCACGCCTCGCGCAAGCGGCTAGCGGCTGCCGTTGCCTGTGCAGAGGTGGTCTTGCAGGGATCGGTGGACAAGGCCAGGGCCGCCGCAGCGGCCGAGGGGCTCAAGTTGGTGCCTTCCTTGAGCAACGAGACGGGCTTCAAGGGCGTGAGCAAGAGTTATGGCAGGTATGATGCACGGATCAGGGAGAATGGTAAGCAGCGCCACCTCGGTATCTTCGCGACGGCGGAGGAGGCGGCCTTGTGCTACGCGAGGCATATTGGGGCGGAACGAGCGGCGGAAGAGGCAGCGGAGGCGACGAAAAAGCCGCTGCCGCTCACAGCGGACGAGGCCAGGGCGGCCGCGGCGGCTGAGGGGCTCGAGCTGGTACAGTCGTCAAGCAATGAGACGGGCTTCAAGGGCGTGGTGAAGCATTATGGCAAGTACGCAACGCGGATCAGGGTGAATCATCATCATAGCTCCCTCGGCACCTTTGCAACGCCGGAGGAAGCCTCCCTCACCCTCGCACGCTATGTTCGCGACCTTGTCGATGGCTGGCTCATCCCTGGCCGTCGTCCTCCCCACCATCCTCCGCGTCAAGCACCAGTCCCCGCCCCGCCCACTCCAACCCAAGTCGAGCGGGCGGAGGCCCTCCGCTGCTGGCGTCTGCTGCTTACAGCGATGCGCGACGACCGACGCAAGCAGCAAGACTCAACCTCATCGTCGGCGCCGCCACCACCGCCATCACCAGCTGGCGCGACCGGTCACGCCTCACGCAAGCGGCCAGCTGCTGCAGTGGCTTGTGCCGAGGTGGACTCGCAGCGAGCGATGACTCTCCAGGCACAGCTCACGGCCGAGAGGAGTGATGACCCTCGCGCGGCTCATTGCATCATCTGTCTCGAAGCCCTGGACTTGAGGGCGGCAAGCGCCAGCTCACGAGGCGAGGCCGCATGCGGGCACACTCCTTGCTGCGGCAACTACTACCACAAGCGCTGCCTGAGCCAATGGCTGCAAGGCTCCGGGCAGTCGGGCATCACGGTGTCTACTGAGCCCAAGTGCCCGACGTGCAGGCGGGATCTAGTGGCTCGCGCGCTCATCCCCGGGCCGTACACTAAGGCAATAGAGAAAGATATGGCGGAGGAGGAACCATGGTTCTAAGTTCAGGTCTAGCACACCCGTGCCAGGTGCAACATCGCTGAGAACATGACCGCAATTTTGCGGAGCCCTGCGAGGAAAATATTAGCAGTAATCACATGCATTTTAACTTGAAAACACCACAAAGGGCCACGTACAAATAACGATTTCGCTTTAGACGTCTTTAAGACGTCAACCGGTTTGATCGTCCGGCGGTCCGGCCGCCCGCGCAGGCCCCCTGGCCCCGCGCCGAGCCGTCGTGCGTTCCGAGCGTCCGGTCTAGGGCCGAGCGGTGCCGGGGGTAATGACACTAGATCACTATCTGTAAACCGTGCGACCGGATATTCGTCATGCGATATTTGTACACCTACAGCCCGGCACCCGCCGCCGCCGGCGCGCCGGCACCGCGGTGAGTCCATTGACCGTTGCGTGTACGCGAACCTCCAGACCGGAGACGCGCACCGCACTCCACTGCCCGCTGCTCCGCACAGTCACCCGCCACCCGGCGCCAGTGCGGTGCTCTACTCCCCCCACACCCCGGCGAGAGCATGACACTGACGAGCGGGCCCACAAGAACCACGCATGCACCTGCTGCGGCACAGGAGAACCTTCCGCCTACCCCTGCGGCCCCACGAGCGCAGATCCACGATACTCCGCCACATACGTCCATAGATAGTAGAACAGTCCCCAGTTTGTACAGGCTGAAGAAAGCTGTCCCCATGCCTCACCCACCGTGAGGTCAACATGATACATGGATCAGCGGCCGCCGCGCCCTCGGCCACGGCCTCGGCCGGCTGCGCCGCCGCGTCCGTGGATCCCTCCCCCCGGTCCCTCGCCCCCCGGCTGCATCACCTGCATGAGCATCCTCATCATCGCGAGCTGGTCCATCGGTCCGCTGCCGACGCCGGCCCCATCACCGTCCTCGTCGGAGCGCTCCTGGCAACGCTTCGCCCACTGCTCGAACCAGGCCTTGCGCTGCGCGCTGCCCTCGGCGCCCTCGGGTTTGCCGATCAGCTCAAGCTCGGTCTCATCTTCCTCGCGCGCGGCCGGCGTACCCTTGCGCTTGAGAAGCAGCTCAAACCGCTTCTCGGTCGCTTCTGCGAAACTCATGCCGCCGCGCTCGCACATGACCACGTACGCCTTCACGAAGGACGCATTCTCGCTCCCAACAAGCGAGCCCGGCTGGAGCTCGCGCTGCTTGCCCATCGTGAAGGCCGCCGGCGCATTGCCCGCCGAGAACGAGGTGCTCGACTCGCGATGCCGCCCCATCGCCCCCTTAGAGCCGGCCGGAGGCCCACCGAAGAGGACGATCATGCACGAGATGTTGTCCTTCGAATTCCGGTCAAAGGCGCGCAAGATGACCGCCTCCGCAGCCTTGGCCGCGTCGCCGTTGGTCTCTTTGAGCACCTTCGCCGCAAGCTCGCACACCTCGGCGTTGGTGAAGGCGCCCTCGCTCACACCGTCGCACACTATGACGAGGAAGTCGCTGCTGTCGCATTCAAAATGGCCCATCTCGGGATTGGCCGTCACCGGCCGGTCCTCTTGGCTGGGGCCACCCGTCTTCTTGTATTCGCCGTCGCCGAAGCCGCGTGAGACCGACAGGTCGCCATTGACGCGGTGCACGCCGCCCGCTGCCAGGACGACTTGCCCGCCGCATCGCTCGATGCGCTCGCGCTCGACCGGATGGTTGGGCTTGTGGTCGGTGGTCAATCCGCCGTCGGTGCCTCCCCCATCGACAATGGAACCGTTAGCACGGCTCAGCAGCACGCGGCTGTCGCCCGCGTTGATCACGTGCAGCCGGTACTTTCCCCCTGGTGCAGGCCGCCGGACCGCGCACATGGCCGCCGTCGTGCCACCCGATTTGCCAGTCCTGAGGAAGGCCGCATCGATGTCGAGGCACATCTTCTTTGCCGCAGCATCGTTGGCAGGGCAGCCGTCGGCGGCGAGTACCTCGTGAAGGCGTTGCGCGCACCATGCAGAGCACTCTGCGCTGCCGTGTCCGTCCAAGATTCCAAAAAACCCCTCGCCGTCGCCGGTGTGGACAACGTGAGCGTCCTCCATGTTCATGCGCCAGCCGTTCATTTCAGCGAGTCCCACGCGAAAGTCCGGCGAGCCGTGGCGCTCGAGCACGGTGGTGCACACCGGCTTTGGCAACGCGGCACCCATTGCGGCGCGTCGCGTTGTGCCGTTGCAATCGTCACATTCACATTCACAATCGATAGAAAACAAGACGCGTCCCTACATGGTTGTTAGCTAAGCACTGAGTCGTCCATTTCCCTGCACCACGACTATGAAAAAGTCGAGCGCCTCGTGCTCCTCTTGTCTCGAGTCGTGGGTGGCTCCGGTGCGACTATCGGAGCGTCAATGCCCGTGACCGACTACTCGAAATGGTCCAACATGGAGTTTAAGGACGACGACGATGAGGACGGACGGCCGCGCAAACCACGTGTCACCCGGCTCGAAGGCCCATCGCGCATCACTCTCGGCGCTCCGGAGCCGACTGCTGCAGCCACGGCGATCACAAAGCAGCCAGCGGCAGCTACAGCGAGCTGCAGCAGTGCTGGTGCCGGTACCCGCAGCGGCCAGGCCGCTGATGCCAAGCCGAAGCCACGCTCTGGTCTCGACTATGCCAAGTGGGACGCTTTCGAAGACTCGGACGACGCCATCAGCGATGAGGACGAATATGCAGATGAGCACCAACCTCTTCCTGGCAACGAGGATGACGAAGAGGACGAGCTCGATGAGCGGGAGCTGCAGCAGCTCAAGACGAGACTGGGGCCGTCGATGCTCCCTCCGCCATCGGCCGCCACCGCGGTGCCGCCGCCAGCTCCACCCGTCGCGGACGACCCAGAGGCGCGCCTTGCGCTCCGACAGAAGGCACTTACGCGCAACGGTGCGGCGCGCGACACGCACCTGTGGCGGCAGACGGACCGCGAGGTGGAGCTGAGCGTGCTGCTCCCGCCTGGCACACGCGCGCGGGAGTTGCGCCCGGAGCTACGCGAGGCTGACCTCATCGTAGGCACGCGCCAGAGGCTGATCTTGCATCGTGTCGGGTCGGGCGCCGTCTCGGGCAGTGGAGGCGCAGGCGCCGTCTCGGGCACCGTGGGTGACTTCGAGCTGGCGTACTCGGTGGTGCAGCCTGAGAGCGCTGAGGAGCTCAGGTGGGAGGTGACCGACTACGAGCCAGCGGGCGGGCGCAGACTGCTCCACGTCACCCTACAGAAGGAGATGCCACACGGCGTGACCATTTGGTGGGAACGCGCTGTCGTGGGCGACGCGGCTGTCGACACGACGACGCTCCCTGACCGGCGGTGGGCGGATCGGCTGCCCGGACAGCAGAGCGGCTGGCAGGAGGCGCAGCGGCTCTTCCGCGAGAAGGTCGCTGCGCGCGAGCGCACGCCTATCTGGGTGGACTCCGGGGGAGGGGGCGACGACATGGGCGACGACATGGACGACGGGGCCGATGCGGAAGAACCAGAAGCTGCGCGCGCGAGCGGCGAATCTGCTCCAGCGGCTCCGCCGTAGCACGGTAGTACAATTGTATGGGCGTGCCGGGGGGGGTAAAGTTTGAGAAAGGGTCAGTTGAATCGACACACAAGGTACCGACCAGCCACTAAAGTTTGGCCACCTTAACAGTTTTCTTGTTCACAGCCAATTCACACCGATTGCCGATCGGTGTGAGAGCCTCAACGCGAGCTCTCGCTCCCCGGCCCTGTGTGCCCTGGGGACGGCCTCGTGGTGCCAAGCGGCATTCAAGCAGGACTGGAAGCATGGGCAGAGCGTCATCCTCGCCAACTGAGACCAAGACTATCTCAAGAACGACACCGAGTGCTCCGGAGGCCATGCAGGTGGCAAGGAGGCATGGAGCATCAGCGACAAAGGATGGGACCACGAGCAAGCACAAGACTCCGCCGCGAGAGCTGTCGAGCTCTTTGGCAGGGTCGGCAATGTCAGCAGCTTCGGCGGCGAGGACGAACAGGGCCGATATTACGCTACGGGAGAATGCCGTTGAAGGGGATGATGAGTACCACAACCACTCGGAAGACGATCGTGTGCGTCGCTTGCTCGCCGTCCGCAAGAGTGGAAGCACGAGTCGACCGAGCACAAGGCAGAGGAAAGGGCGAGCAAGCTCAAGACGTGGGCCGACTGCTACGCCTGAGCCCAATGCAACCGTGTCGGACCCAGCGCCACCGTTGCTTCCGCTTGGCACTGGAGAATTGCGACGACGACCACCTCCAGTTCTAAAGGGGTTGTCGCTTGGACCCTCCCCGGAGGATAAGCTCAAGGTGAGCCTTGAGTTGGATCTAGCTCATATCGACGCGAGCGAAGTCGTCCTACACCGCAAGCGAGTCACACAGCCACCCGTGAAAGCGGCTCATGGCGGCTTGGATTTCGAAAAGTGGAAGATGTCCGCTGCACATGACCAATGGTTCAAGGAGCAGATGGCTCTCACAAGTTCGATGAACTCGTTCTACAGTAGTTACGGCAGCAATAGCTGACACTCATGTGTGCGCTCTGCTCTACACGTTTTTGGTTCACTGCTCGGCTCTAATTATCTCCCGAGGTCCCGTCCGTAGTTTACGCTTCTTGTATCACTGTCTCGGTGCATACACCCTCTTTGTTGTACGCTCTTGTAGCCCCCCATTGTAGCCTCTTTTGTTTGTACCGTCCTCCCGTTGTAGCCTCTCTTTTGTTTGTACGCTCTTGTAGCCTGAAGCCTATCTTTTGTTTGTACGCTCTTGTAGCCTGAAGCCTCCCTTTGTAGCCTCTCCCCATCTGACGCTCCGCCTCATCGGTGTTCGCCGCCATCGAGCTTTCACCAGCCCCACCTGTTCCCCTCTCGCATCAGGTGCTATTCACGGCATCGAGTGCTCACGCAGCCACGTGGCTGCTTCCTCTTTGCTGACGGGTAAGCAATCATCGATCGAGGCGCTCGCCACCATCGAGTAGTAGCGGCGCGCCATATTCTCGTCGTACGGAAAGCCATTGAGGCCACCTCCGTATGCGTATCCCAGAATGAAGCACGCGCTCTTGCTGCCTCGTGTGGCGGCCTCGCTCATCACCGTAACACCACGCGTAAGGCACGCCGGCACGCCTTTACCCATCAAGTAGCACCTGCCAAGGCAGCCAGTCCCACTGAGATCCCCAGCCTCGTAGCTCTTCTCGAACCACTTGAAAGCCTTGGCCTTGTCCTCAGCGAGGCCCTTGTCACCAAGCTCGTACCATAGCCCCAGGTTGTACATGGCACAGCCATCACCAGACTCGGCCAAGAGCCGCGTCTCCGTCACCACCTCCTCTTCATTCAGCCTCAGCTCCAACGCCTCGGTCAAGAGCCGCGTCTCATTCACATCCTCCTCCTCCACTTCGTCACCCGTGCGAGCGCCCTGTGTTTGGGTAGCAAAGATGTCTTCCTTCAACAATATTTCCTCGTTCGATGCTCGCGCGGCTCGTCCTTTCTTCCCCTTAGGCGCTAAATGAAGCCCGGGGACTTGACGCATTGGCGCGCGCGCGTGCGAATCCGGGTCGTCTTTCGGCATCCTGCCGCCGATGAACGCCGCAAGAACGCCACCTACCGCAAGATAGGCTCATGTGGCTCGTGCCGACCGACGAAGTAGCCAGGGAATTCGCAATTCCCGCAATTAATTGTACGCGACCGCCGCGCACCACAGCGCTTGTACCGGTAAAAAGACACCGGGGGAGCCGGGACACACACGGGACCGGTATGGTAAGCGAGACGTATCCCCGCGCAAGCAAGCAAGCAAGCAAGCAAGCAAGCAAGCAAGCAAGCAAGCAAGCAAGCAAGCAAGCAAGCAAACAAGCAAGCAAGCAAGCAAGCATTCGTTTGCGCTCGTTTTTAAGCTGGTTTAGGTACTTGTGTGTTTCGACTAATTCGCTTGTAGCTCGCTTGCTTCCCGCCTTCCCCGCGCAATCGTCGGCCCCGTAGGCTCTTCGACAGCGGCGCGCACACAAATCACCGCACGAAACCCATGGACGAAACCCCCAAACCCCCAGGCCCCGCCCCGCCCACACCAGGCTTTATGGTTGAATCCCCGCAGTCGGCCTCGAAGGCTCTGCGACAGCGACACGCACATCACCCCAGGCGCTACTACCACGCGTTGACTTGCACACGTGCACATCACCCCAGGCCGCCCCGCACCCGCACCAGGCTTCATGGTAGATTACGCCTGCCGTCGGCCACAGAGGCTCTTCGATAGCGTCATGCTCAGTTTTTTCATGCTTCCACGCTCGTGCGCTGCGCGTGCACACGGCGCTGGCCCGGTGCGACGGACCGGTGGCTGCTTGACGGCTGGAGGAGGCGTGGGCTTTCATCAGCCCCACCTGTTCCCCTCTCGCATCAGGTGCTATTCACGGCATCGAGTGCTCACGCAGCCACGTGGCTGCTTCCTCTTTGCTGACGGGTAAGCAATCATCGACCGAGGCGCTCGCCACCATCGAGTAGTAGCGGCGCGCCATATTCTCGTCGT
>Ga0210241_100471_pt1 | contig 35689 bp, 19 predicted proteins | sample ChrtobMetP5a_8mM_FD_155488 | JGI IMG/M metagenome (GOLD analysis project Ga0210241, IMG submission 155488) | Chrysochromulina tobin associated microbial communities from unialgal haptophyte culture, Seattle, Washington, United States - P5a_8mM | ecosystem: Host-associated > Algae > Haptophytes >...
GACGAGGCTCGGCAGGAGCTGCACAAGCTGCTGAGCGAGCCGCGGCTGCGGGGGGTACCACTGCTCGCGAATAAGATGGACCTGCCCGAGGTGGAGGCTGCCCTCGGGGTGGCCGAGCGCGACCCCCGACCCGACGGAGCGCGCTGCGCCGTCCAAGGCGCGTGCAGCCTCTGCGGCGATGGCGTCGTGGCCGCGCTCGAGTGGTGACGTGTATCTCCGAGGTGCATCATATGCCTCTGCGACACTGATCATCCTGCCCGCCGTCTTCGGACGTGCTGCGGTCTCGAGATACACGTGTTGTGCTTCGAGCAGGCCGTTACCGCCGATCCACTCCGTTGCCCGCATTGCCGCTCCTGTTTCGCCTGCCTCTTGCAGGGCTCTCAGTGTCGAGCATGTGTACGGACTGTGGCTGAGGGTGCAGCGAGGGCAGCTGCCATAGCCGCCGTGGCAGCTCGAGAGGCACAGATGGCGCTGGATGTACGGGAGACGGCGGAGGAGGCTGGGACTCAGGCTGCAGCTGCGGGGGCCACGCCCCACCCAGCGCCTCTTCCTCGGCCTCTTCCTCGGCCTCTTCCTCGGCCTCGGATGGAGACAGCTCATCAGCCAGGCTTTGGCGCTCGCGCTCGGGAGGCACTCTTGACCGAGACGACATCGGTCGTCGCGCTGACGTGCGGGGTGTTTGTTGTTGGTGGGTTTGGTTGGTTCTGAGATTGGTCTGTGTGCCTTTGTGCGTCCGCGTGTCCCGTGTGTCCCGTGTGTGTCCCGGCTCCCCCCGGTGTCTTTTTACCGGTACCGTACCGGGTGAATTATATGTAAAAAAACAACAACAAGACTTGAATATAAAACAAAGTCGTTCGCACGCCGCGCGACGAGAGATGCAGCAAATCTCTGCAACGCACTCGCGTGCGCTCGCTGCCATAGTAAGCATATTCGTGCATGCCCCCACACCACCTGGCAGGGAAAGCACGTCATATAAAAAGCCTGGAATAGGCGAGTTTGCCCTCCAGAACCATGGCAGCTACGCTCGCCGGCATGGGTATTTGCACCTGACGCAGGCGAATCTCTCAACGGTGAAGGCCAGACAGTATGTTGCAATGATTTACCCGCCATCTTGGGCAAAACTCTGGCTGCTGATGGAGCTGTTCACTGATGAGCGGTTCGCATCGGTCGAGTTCTGGGCATGGCTTGATGCGGATGCCTTTGTTGTTCGTCACGACTGGACTCTCCAGAGTGTCTTCAAGCGCGCAAATGGGAAGCCTGGCTGCAGTGTCATCGTCAGCTGGGACATCGGCTACGATGACGAAGCTAGGGCTTGGCTGTCAGAGACGGAGCGAGTCGCTGGCTCACACAATATGAAAGCAGCGCGTCCCTTCGACAAGTACCGGTACATTTTCAACGCCGGCGTGATGCTTTTGCGCAACGAGCTTAACACTATTGATCTTTTGACACGTGCCATGGACATGGCTGTACGTGAGCGCTATCGTTCGGACTGGGAGCAGGGCGCGTTTACAGATCTGTACCTGGATCACCTTCATGTCCGAAAGGTTCTTTGCCCTGTCGACCGCCACCTACTACAAGGCATGGTGAAGCTTCCCGAGGATCGCGAGCTGGTGTATAAGGCACGCGTTTGGGTTGCACACGTAACAGGCGCCAAACTGGACAAGTCGGGAGTGCAGGCGCTCCTGAGCGGTGCTTACCAACGCCGGATGAAATACAGCACACCTACTGGTCAAAAATCTTGGAACTCGTCTTTTCGAGACTCTTCTCGACCGGGCGTAGGACAGGTTCTCGGCCACCGGTCAGCGCTAGGCGCCGACGGGCTCCAGGGGGCCTCCGCCCAGGTGGATGGTCGCCTTACGGCAGCCATCAAGTCGGCCAATCAAAGTGTTGACCGTGTTGCTCGCCCGCGTCCAGCCAAAAGCTTCGAGCGGGCTGGTGAGCATCGCGTGTGCATCAGCCGGCAAGGTCGAAGTTGGGAGGCGGCCGGGCACGGGCACTCCCCCTCAGGGAGGGGGGGCTAGGTGTGGGTGGGTGGGAAAGCAAGCGTCCGCTCTTCGAGCTGGTCGCTCATTTTGGGCGCTTATCGATACAGGTAAAATACAGGGTTTAGTCCAGATGTCCAGTACGACTACGAGTACGGTACTCCTGGCGTGGGCGCGCTGCGCGGCCGCGCTCCTCTGCTGTGTGCTCGGCTGATCCGTGCTGTCTGCTGGCCGCGTCTCCGGGAGGATGAATAGAGGGGCCACCCCGCCCTGCGAACCCGACCCTGCGTTATAAAACTGTTATTGTCGACAGTAGTACAGTAGTACACTGTATAGGAGTATAGCTCTTTAGCTATACCGAGGTCGGTGGCGGGGCCGTGCGGTGGGCGCCATACCCGCGCCATTCACGTGAAATTGAACGTAAGGTGGTTCACCAGTTAAACCTTGACTCTCGCTGCGACGCCTGCGAGGGTCGCTCGGCGCATTGCAAGGGACAGGCCAAAATTCTGTCCCATGTCGGACAGACGCGCCGGAGTCATGTCATTGTGCGTGAGGTCACAAACATGCTCAGCCCCCAAAGTTCCGCTCCGCCTCGGCGCGGAATTCCTCAGCTCGGGCCTGCTTGGCCTCTTCCGCCTGTTGCCTCGCGAGCTCCAGCGCGAGCTCCTCGTCCTTCAGCTGCTTCGCCTTCACACCACGCCCGCCGTGGTGTGAACGCGGCCTCTTGGCCGAGCCAAGCTCCGTCAGACCCTCCGGAATAGGCTGGCCCGCATCCGCCAAGAGGGTCGCCAGGGCTGCAGCATGCCGGCTATCTGCGAACGTGAAGAGCGTGTGTGCTGTGCCGGTCGCGCCCGCCCTCGCGGTACGCCCTATGCGGTGAACGTACTCCTCAGCGCCACCCTCGCCGGTCGGGAAGTCATAATTGATTACGTGGTCGATGCCCGCAATGTCGAGCCCCCTTGCGGCCACATCCGTGGCCACGAGCACGGAGATCTCGCCAGATCGAAACGCCTTGATGGCCGCCTCCCTCTCCTTTTGGGAGCGATCGCCCGATATGGTATCGCATCTCCAAATCGTACGATCGCCCGTTGTGGGATTGCATGCCAACCCGCCAGGCCCCGCCAGGTAGGCACCAATCGCGTTGACGTCGCGCCGAGTGTTACAAAAGATCAGGATGCGCTCGGCATGACGCTCGGCGCGAGCCGCCGATGAGCCGCCGGCCGTTGCCCGAGCCGCCGCCACGCCTGCTTCGCCCAGGCTAGCCGAGCCGCTCGTGGGCTTCGGAGCGCCGTTTTGAGCGCTGCCCAGGCCGGTGCACTTTGGATTCGTCGGAGCGCCGTTTTGAGCGCTGCCCAGGCCGGTGCACTTTGGATTCGCCGCGAGCCGATTTCCCACAGCCGCGAGCTTGGGCGGTGCCGGTGCACGCCGGAGCGCAGATAGGATCTCGACGAAGGCCGCCCACTTATCCTTGGGCGCTACGAGGCGTACATGCTGCTGCACACTCGTGTTCGCCGCGAGCCGATTTCCCACAGCCCCGACGGTGACCCTCGCGTGCCTCGGGCTGAGCAGCGCATCAGCGACCCTCTGCACACCAACGGGCCAGGTCGCGCTAAAGAGCAGCACCTGCCGTGGCTTGGGCACCTGCGCCGCGATCGTGTGGCAGTCACGCTCGAAACCCATATCAAGCATCCGGTCGGCCTCATCGAGCACTAAGATCGCACAGTTGGCCAAGGAGCAACACTGTCCGTCGCCCGAGCTGTACCCGCTGTAGCTGCCACCGCCGCTCCTCCCACCGGGCATGCCGGCGTGGGTGCCATGGCCAGCGCCGTCGACCGGACGCTTGCCGCCTACGCCAAAGCCCGAGGTGGAGGCGAGATCAAGCATATCCAGCATGCGGCCTGGTGTGGCGACGACGATCTCGCAGCCCACATTCAGATCATTGACCTGCCCCCATTTGGGGGCGCCTCCGTACACGGCGACGGTGCGCACGCCCAGAGCTCGTCCAAAGAGCTCCCCTTGCTGCGTCGTCTGGAGGACGAGTTCCCGCGTAGGTGCCATCACAAGGCAGACCGGAGATGGGAGAGTCCGCTCGGCTGCGACTGGGTGGGCCTTGCGCTCGGCCACGCATCGCACGATGGCTGGCAGCAAAAAGGCGAGTGTCTTGCCAGAACCTGTTCTCGAAATCGCAAGCACATCGCGGCCAATGAGCGCCATAGGCCAACTTGCCCCTTGGATGGCTGTCGGCTCGGAGAAGCGTGAGAGCAGCTCCTGAATGGGCGCCGGAAAGGGCGCGGCGGCCATGGTCGTGAACGGTGGCGGTGCGTCCTCTGCGTGAACTACGATCTCGTGCCGCTTCATGAAGGACTCGGCGGTGTCGTCGCTCGGTGCTGCTGTGACACCGACGCTCGCGTCAGGGCCATTGGCATCTACTACCGCACTCTTCAACTTGGATCGCTTGGCATCTAGTGCTGCACTCGTCAACTTGCGCACGGCACTCTTCACCTTGCGCAGCTTCACGGCCTTCTTCTCCGCGCGGTGCTCGTGCCTCTTCTTGATCTTCTTCTTGATCTTGCCATATGATCCGATGGGGAGCATTTTGCGTGGTCTGCCTCAAGGGAAGTCGGCCGTCGCGCCGCCCGCCCGCGAGCTGGCTCCAGGACTCTCGGCGCCCGATCACTTGTCTCGTATGAACCCTTTTTTTCTAACGAAAAGCCAGGATGTCGCACATGCCGCTCCACGGGCGGCGACTTTGTGGAATGTCCAAAGTCTATCCCGATCCAACCCATTCACAGACCGCACGATCATGACAGCCTCACGTCCCTCACGAGGCGCCCGTGAGCCGCTCTGCAGAACGAGCAGAAGTAGACGTGCTACTGCTTGCTCGTGTCAAGGGCTACACGTCGAGCATGGCTGCCGCCTCAAGCCGCACGGACCCGCGCGTCGTGGCGCTCATAGACATGGATTGCTTCTATTGCGCGTGTGAACGTGCGCTCGACCCGTCTCTCGTCGGCGTGCCGATGGCGGTCGTGCAGTACAATCCGTACCAGAACGCGCACCACGAGGACGGCAACGTTGGCGGCGTCGTGTCCCTGCCCGCCGAGCCAGCCTCGGCGCGGGTGGTCTACAAGGTGCGATGGATGACTCTAATCGGCACTGAGTGCTACTGATTGGCCACCCGATCGCCTCTGATGGCTACTGGTTGCCTGTATCTTACACAGGGCGGCAAGGTGCTCATGTCCTCGGGCGCCAACGGGAGCATCATCGCGGTTTCGTACGAGGCGCGCAAGCGCGGCGTAACTCGCTTCTTCCGCGGGCGAGAGGCGATCGCGCACTGCCCCGAGATGGTGCTCGTGCAAGTGCCGACCGCGCACGGCAAGTCGGACATGGGGATGTACCGCTCCTTTGGTGCGCGCACACTCAAGATCATCCGCGAGGTATGCGGACAGAGCGCGCCCGTGCTCGTCGAGAAGGCCAGTGTGGACGAAATGTACGTGGACGTGAGCGCAGCAGCGGCCGCGCTGCTCACGCGCTCCGCACTGCGCCGCGCTCTGTTCGACGAGGCTCTGGCTGCCGGCACACACGTGGCGGGGGCCGCCGAGGCGGCGGACGAGGCGAGCCGCGGCGCGCAGCCAGGCGGCGTGCTCGCTCGCAACAGCTTCCGCGCGGGGCATGCGGGCCAGATCGAGCGAGCGGTCGACGTGGCATCAGCTGCATGGTGGGAACGTGACGCCTCCGAGTGGGATCCCGAGGAGGAGGCCCTGGCCGCGGCTGCAGTGATCGTGGACCGAGCGCGCCGAGCGGTCACCGCCCATCTCGGCTTCACTTGCTCGGCGGGCATCTCCTCTAATAAGCTGCTTGCCAAGCTGTGCGGCGGTCTCCATAAGCCCAACCAGCAGACTGTCCTCCCGCCGCAGGTATTTGCTCCGGAGTGCTGTCTGAGTGCTGTCTGAGTGCCTTCTGAGTGCTGTCTGAGTGCCTTCTGAGTGCTGTCTGAGTGCCTTCTGAGTGCTGTCTGAGTGTCATCGGAGTGCCTGTGATGGCCTCGTTTAGTAGCACGACCAGCTGACGGAACTCCCGCCGCAGGCGGTGCATGCACTCCTCGACCCGCTACCGGTCGATAGGCTGCGCGGCTTCGGGGGCAAGCTCGGCGAATTGCTGCGATCAGGCCGCCCCGAGCTCGGGCTCGCCGGCTTCGACACCGCGGGTGCGCTGCGGCATGCGGGGGCCGCGGCGGTGGCACGCATCTTGCGTGGTGAATGGGCACATCCAGACGAGCAAGCTGCGATGGCGTGTCGAATGGCTGCGGGGGAAGACCCTGCTGCTGTCGAGGACCGCCGACTCGCGAAGCAGGTCGGCTCGTCCAAGAATTTTGGTGGGAGCCGCGAGTCGGCGCGAGGACCTCTCGACACGCGCGCGAGCCTCGAGCGCTGGGTGCGCGAGCTCTCGGGAGATATCGGCGACCGGCTGCGTGACGAAGCCGAAGAGAATGAGCGCGCGCCGACGGCGCTCGTCGTGGCGGCGCGCTTTGAGGACGATGGGTTCGGTTGGCAGCCCGCTGTCTCGAAGCGAGCGCCCCTCCGACCGGAACGCCGTCCTGAGCTACGAACTGAGCGCCCTGCTGACGCTACCGGCGCCGGCGAGGGCAGCATCGGCGGCGGCGGCGCCGCCGCCGCTGCGGTCGCCGACATCCCTTTGAGGCAGCAGACGATCAGTGCCGAGACGATCACGCGCGAAGCGATGATCCTCCTAGGGCAGCTGAGCGCGGGGCGCCCCCCGACGCGCCTGGGCATCACCTTGCTCGAAATGAGTGTCAACGGGTTCGTCCCAATAGGCGCCGCAGCGGCAGGCGGGCAGGGCGGCGCCCTGCGCCGTCTCTTCGCCGCGGCGGCGACATCGGCCGCACCGGTCCCGGTACTGGTACCGAAAGCAGCGAAAACGGCAGCAACTGCGGTAACGGCGGTAACGGCGGAATCGGCGGCAATGACAGAAGGGGTAACGGCGCTAACGGCAGCTGGCGATAGCGGCATTGCGGAACGTCTGGAGGAAGACTGTGCGGACTATGCGGATTCTGCGGACTTTGGGGAGGGCGAACCAGCTACGAAGCGCGCCCGACCAGCGCAGCCACCCTCGCAGCCGCCCTCGCAGCCGCCCTCGCAGCCGCCCTCACAGCCGTCCTCACAGCGGCCCTCTCGACCGTCTTCACACGCAGCCTCCCTTGTCCCTTCACACGCAGCCTCCCGTGCGCCATCGCATGCCACGTCACTCCTTGGGTCGCCGCTCCATGGCCACTCATCCTCGACTGCCCTTCATCTCACTGCCGCCGACGCTGCGCCCTTGCCGCCGCCCCCGCCGCGGCCTTCGCCGCGAGCGGGTGAGGGCGTTCATGCGGCTGGCACCGCGGGGTGCACACGCCGTCCCGAGCGCATCGGGTGGGCGTGCGGCGCATGCACGCTGTTGAACCATCCTGATGCGATTCGGTGCGCCGTGTGCGACGCCGAGCGGCGCGAGGACGAGCGCGCTGTGTCGAGCATCCCGTGGGCCTGCGGTGCATGCACGCTGCTCAATGAGCCCAATGCAAGCCGATGTGCAGTGTGCGATGCCATTAGAGGCAGCTCCCTCCCAGCCGCCGCTACGCTCGCAGTGCAGGCTGGCGGTGGCGGCTCGTCCCATGCGGGCGGCATGGCGGGCGGCGGTGGTGGGCGCGTCAGCGGCGGCTGCGGCCCCAAGGCCACTGCTCGAGGTCCTCGAGGTGCTCCGGGTCGTGCGAGCGGCCGTGGAGGCGGCCGTGGCGGCGGCCGTGGCGGCGGCCGTGGCGGCGGCGCGGATCAGAAGGGCCAAATGGGTATCGCAGGCTTCATGCATCCGGAGCCTCGAAGTCCAAAAAGCCGCGACGTACTGTAACGGAAAATGGTAGGGGTAATCGACTTGTTAGAAAGAAACCATACCAGACAAACTTGAAAGTTCTTCTTTTTGGATTTTGGATTTCTCACTGCCAAAGGGTCGACAGCATTCGCGCAGCGTGCACGTGAGGAGAATTTTGGAGCGCCCCGCTTGCTGAAGGTACTGTGAGGGGTTGTGAGAGGAAGGCAACCCATCACTGAATCCGCAGGGCGGAGCCCTTGGGGGGGGCATGGGATGCGCGGGGTCAAAGGTAGAGCGTGTGCACGTCAATGACCACAGGGCCATTCCGCTACTCATGGCGCTCGACGACGAAATGGAGGGCGCCCTCCTCATGGGCGCCGTCAAGCTGGTCATCGCCGATCGCGTGCGGGATGGCAGCATTGGCAAGAGGATCACGCGCCGGCAGGACCTTGAGGCGCGCGAGCGCGCAGAGGGAATCCGCTTCTTCCACACTCCCGACGAGGCGGTCGCGCTGATTCGCGGCAATGGGCGCGAGGTCGGCTCGCTCTCGTACGGCTGGGCCTCACCGGACGACCCCGACCCATCCGGCGAGTACCTGCGCGCTGCGCGCCGCTTCCTGAAAAGCGAGCTGGGCGCGCACGTTCGGGGCATCTTTTGGGACTTCATGAGCCTGCCGCAGTGGCCACGCTCTGAAATGGAGGACCGTCTGTTTGTCGCCGCGCTCAAGGTGATGGCCGACATGTACGCGTCGTTGCTCGGCACCATGGTGATGCGTCACCGCACCGTGCCCGCTCGCCCGTCGCACCTCGACGGCGAGGTGATCGTGCTCGGCAAGGCAGCCGAGGAGGTGGTCCGCCCCGCGCTCGAGGCCTACGGCGCGCTCAAGAGCTTGCACCGCGACGAGCAGGGCCGGTGGCGCGCACGCTTCGCCTCGCACGAGGACGCAGAGCGGGCGGTGGCGGCGGGGCCGTTTCAGGGCGCAACGGCCATCTTCACGTGCCACAACGCGCGGCCGTACGCCGCGCGCGGGTGGACGAGCCTCGAGACAGGTGTGGGTACTGAAGGTCTTTCGTGCGCTGCCTATTTTTCGGGGCTGAAGGCGACGCTCGAGCGCCTCCCACCCAAGCTGGTTGAGATCGACGGCAGGGCGCCCGAGCCGTTGAGCGAGCAGTACGGCGGCCGCGAGGGTGCGGGGCCGCGGATCGAGCGCGTGCGGTCGAGCATCAAGGAAGCATTCTTCTGCGTCGACACAGACAGGGCGATCGTCGTGCGTTTGTATAACAAGTTCATCATCAAGTTTGGCAATGCGATGGTCCTCTCGGGCGAGGCGTTGGCTGGTAAGTACGAGGGCGAGCGCAACGCGGCTGGACAGGAAGAGGGGCGCGGCACGGAGCGGTTTCCCGATGGCGCCGTCTACGAGGGCGAGTGGAAGGCTGGCCAGCGGGAGGGGCACGGCATGTACCAGTATGCTGGCGACGTTTACGAGGGTGAGTGGAAGGCTGGCGAGAAGGAGGGGCGCGGCAAGTTCCGGTATGCCGACGGCGCCGTGTATGATGGCGAGTGGAAGGCTGGCCAGATGGAAGGGAGCTGCACGTTCCAGCTGGCTGGCGGCGACGTCTACGAGGGCCAGTACAAGATTGGCCAGATGGAGGGGCGCGGCACGCTCCGCTATGCCGACGGCGCCGTGTACGAGGGCCAGTACAAGGGTGGGAAGAGGGAGGGGCGCGGCACGTTCAGGGATGCCAACGGCGTCTACGATGGCGAGTACAAGGCTGGCCAGATGGAGGGGCACGGCACGTTCCAGCATGCTGACGGCACCGTCTACGAGGGCCAGTACAAGGCTGGCAAGAGGGAGGGGCGCGGCACATGCCGGTATTCGAGCGGTGACGTGTACGATGGCCAATGGAAGGCTGGCCAGAGAGAGGGGCGCGGCAAGATCCGGTACTCCGACGGCGATACCTTCGAGGGCGAGTGGAAGGCTGGCCAGGAGGGGCGCGGCACGTGCATGGACGCTAACGGCATCGTCTACGAGCCCGAATATGAGTCATAGCTGAAATGACTTCATACGTGTGTACGTAATACGTGCAACGTGGGAACGACGTTGGGGGGGCAAAGGACGGTACGACGTTTGTAAGGGCGCGGCTGGCGCGAGTGCGGAGTGGGGGGCGACGAAGCCGAGGAAAGCGTGCACTTCGGTTTAGCTTTTCGGTCGGGGCGGGGCGGCGGAATAGAAGCTAGGGCGAAGCAGGGTGTCGATTATTTAAGCTCCTCGTGTGTCGGACCCGCACTCACGCCGGTCGCCGCGGCGTCGGCGGCGTGACACGTGCGGACGTGCCCGGTGAGTCGACGTGCGACCGCGTGTGTGTCGTGAGGCTTTGGCCCCGCAGTATACGAGTACACTGGGGTCCGCAGTATACGAAGGACACACGCCAGACCTACGGAGAACAGCCTGAACGGTCCGAAGCGTCCGAAACGACGCGTGTTCACAGTGCAGAGTGCTGATCGTAAAATGGATTCCTTGGACGCTCACATGGCTGTCTCGGCGTGGGGCCGTGGTGGTGGTGGTGGTATTAACCTTTCGGCCCCATCGCGTCCTTCCGCAACCACCTGCGGCAGTGTGGGAACTGACGGCAGCATTGGCCCTGGACGGATTGGTTCCGCCGGCTGTGGGCGGTTGGCAACGGGTAGTGGTTATCCACCTGGCTTTGGCCAACCTGGATCACTCCGGTGCGGCAGCAACGTAGGCGCCGTTGGGGTGGGCGCGTGCCCGTCGCATCCAAAGGGTATCGGTGGACCCGTCAATTACGGGTATCCGTCCCCGTCACAAGGCGCTGGCTTTGGTTCGGTCCTCTCCGCAGGCATGCCGACTCCAGTGGGACTTCTCAGCCGCGGCAGCAGCGTTGCCGCTGGAGTCCAGCCGCCCTTTGGGGGGTCCTTGGTGGCCGCGCGGGCGCTGCCCGCCAGCCAAGCACAGACGCCTCACTCGTCGACACCGTCGACATCGTCGCAACGCTTTGTGACGCCGGCAGCGCCTCTGACCGCGGTGCCTTCGCCGCCGCAAGGGCTCGAGGCAGGTTACCACGCAGATCAGAATGCGGCCTTTCGCAAGTACATGGAGGACGACTACACGGTCGTTGAGGACTTTGCTGATCGGCGCGGGAGCCTGTACTGCGGCCTCTACGACGGGCACGGAGGCCGACTCGCCGTCGATTTCGTCGCCAAGAACCTTCACGGCAGCATTGAGCGCGAGCTGCGCAGCGGCCCAGCGGGGGACGCTCCTCTCGAGGCCATGCGACGAGGCTTCCTCAAGTGCGACCGGCAGCTGCTGCAGTGCGGCGCGATGCAGGTAGGCACGACGGTGGCCGTGTGCCTGTGCCTACCGGGGCCGAGCGGCCAGCTCGAGCTGCACGCGGCGAATGCAGGTGACAGCCGCATCGTGCTCATCTCAGAGCACGCGCCCACGCGCCTGTCAGTGGACCACGTGGCCACCGATCCGGTGGAGGTGCGCCGCGTGCAGGAGCTGGGTGGGCGCGTGGTCAACCAACGCGTGGGCAGCGTGCTCGCGGTCACACGCGCACTCGGGGACCATGCACTCAAGTCGGGCAGCGGCCTCACGGCGGATCCTCACTGCGTGGCCCACACGTGCGGCGTCGCCGATCGCTTCGTGCTCTTGGCATCAGATGGGCTCTGGGATGTTCTCAGCGATGGGGATGCGCACCGGATCGTGCTCCAGCACGCGCATCTGGCGCCCTCCGAGATCGCCGCCAAGCTCGTCCAGGCCGCCCTCGATGGCGGGACACGGGACAATGTCTCCGCGCTCGTCCTAAGGCTGCGCTGATCGCACACGCTATAGGCCAGGCCACGCCCTTGGGCCAGGCCAAGATGGGTCAGGCATAAGTTCCTGCGCAGGATCGGTGGATCACACGCTCTCACCAAGAACCGCGGCCCGCCAGCCTGTCACTATTCTCATACAGATTACAGTAGTGTTCGTGTATGGCGTGCTCTATTATCTAGAGGGGCACGCTCGTTTTAAAAACGCAGTCCCAACTCCCTCGCCCCCAAGACCCCCAAGTTCCTTGCCCTCCAATTGCGGGATCCATCGGAGATCGCGTTCTTCTTTGTGAGGTGCGCCCCTGCATCGCGACCCTCGGCAACATGCTCGAGCCTCTGCACGGAAATTTCTGGGGCGGCGTGGCTGCCCACGCGTTCATGATTCCACTGTGGACGCTCAGTCCTATTCCGGCGGTCATGGGCGTGGTTCTGATCCTGATGGGAGGTCTGTACTCAATCATCGGTGCTGCATTCCTCGTTGCACTAACGAGCCTGAACACCATCACGTTTGCCTACCGACCGTGGTTCGTCAAGGTCTTCTACGACCTCGACATGACCCGGTACTATCGCCGCTGCGAGCTGCGCGGAGCGCTGGGCAGCATGCGCAAGGAGTCGACGCTCTTCATGTTCCATCCACACGGGATCCTCGCGACCGGCTTCGTGGTCAACGGCTGCTGGTCGAAGCCATTCAACGAGCTGACGTCCGAAAAGGATCTTAACACGCCCAAACACACCGGGACTGTCTTCTTGATTGCGCAGAGCCTGCGCGAGTGGTCGGCCCTCTTCAAGGTGCTCTGCGACTGCTCGGGGCGTTTGGAGTCGGCGACCAAGAAGAATATCACGATGCTCATGCGCGCGCGGCGGAATTTGGCGATCATCCCAGGCGGGTTTGAGGACGCGACGCTGCACGAGTACGGCAAAGAGCGTACATGCATGAAGCCTCGCAAGGGCCTCATCAAGTACGCGCTGCAGAACGGGTACGCGCTCACTCCGATCTATTCGTTCGGCGAAAGTGGGACATATCGGACATTTACCGGCCTTTTGAGCTTCCGGCTACAGCTCAACCAGTGGGGGATCCCCGGGGTGCTCTTCTGGGGCGAGCCGCTCGTGCCCACCTTCCCGAGGATCGACTCGCAGGTTCTCACGTATGTGGGCGAGCCGCTGCAGCTGCCAACGATCGACCTGCCGACGGACGAGCAGGTGAGCAGTGGTCTTGAATGCCTTTGATCACCTTCGATTGCCTTTGAGATGGCGGTTGGTTTGCCACTGATGACCTCTGATGACCACTGAGGACCGCTCGCCACTGACTTTGCGCAGGTCAATGAGTGGCATTCCAAGTACGTCTCGGCGCTCCTGGCGCTCTTCAGCAAGCATAAGGACGAAGCGGTTGCGGCGGGCGCCTGCTTGCCCGACGCACAACTGGAGATCTGGTGAGATTGTGCAAGTGCTGCAGGTCGCTACCTCTCACACGCCGCAGGTCGCTAGCTGGCCGCAGTGGCGTACACGTGTCCCGACCATGATTTCCGACTACGGTCTACGCATAAAGTACGGCGCGCGTTTAGAGAGCATGCTGGAGCGCGTCCACCTGTTGAGGCCTGAGCCTTCGTCCTTCCTTCGTCCTGGGTGACGCGCCGACGGTTGAGCGTTGTCCGTAGACACACGACACAGGCTGTGTAGACAGGTCCAGGTACTGTCTGTCGGTAGCGCGCGCTCATTTTGGACACACTTTATTTGAAGTCGCGTCGGCCGTTGTGCGCGCTGGACGCGCCGGCGTACCGTTAACCGTACGCGGGCGACTCGACTCAGACATTCGACGTTTACATTCGACCGCGCGGGAAACATGTTCCGCGTGGTGGTTCGTCTTGAGTGTGCCTGCGCGCTCGGACTACCGCGAGCATGGCCGTCGGCTCATTGCCTGCCGCACAGAGGGTCCCCCGGAGGAATGATGCCCTTGCGCACGAGCTCCTCCTCGCTCATCGCCGTCTGCCGCGAGCCCCACCCGAACGGCAACGAGCTGGCCAACGTGGGGAGCATGCATGGGTTGCACTCAGTGGCACTCCTGGACACTCCGTGGCACTCAATGGCACGTGGACACTCCGTGGCACTCCGCGGCATTCCGTGGCACTCACCTGGCCATAGTTGTTGAGCACGAAGTCGGTGGCGATGGGCCGTCGGCGCCACCGCGGGTGCCGCCGCCGCCGCCGCCGCCGCCGCCGACGCCACTGCCACCGCCGCCGCCGCCTCCGCCAAAGTCGCCGCCACCGCACGCGCCTTGGTAGAGCTCGAGAGCCCTCTGGGCCTGCGTCCAGAGCGCCTGGATGGCTGCCGCCTCGGCCGCCGCTGCCGCTGCGTCGCCCGCTCCCACGGCGGCGCTGCACGTGCCAACGCGCGCCGTGAGTGCCGCGAGAGCGCTCTGAAGCACGGGCACCATCCGCGCCGCCGCGGGCGGCAGCGACGAGGGAGGTGCCGGCGACCAGGACGGCGCTGGCGCGGCAGCGGCGGACGCGGTGACGGTCGCGAGTCCCGCCGCACTTCGAGCCGGCGCTGGGGGAGGTGAGGCGGCGACGGGGGAGGTGGGGGACGGGAGGTGGGGGACGGGAGGTGGGGGAGGTGGTGGAGGTGAGGCGGCGACGGGGGCTGCGGGCGGTGGCTTCGCAGGTGGCGGTACCGGTACGTCAGTTGCCGGTACCTCAGCTGTCGATGGCGACGGCTGCGATGGCATGGCCTCTGCCTTGCGTTCAGGCTCGTGTCGCTTTGGTTCCGGCGCCGCGATTGCCACGCCGCCGCAGGCCGCCACGCCGTCGCCGCCGTCCACCCCTCCACCTCCGTGGTCGACTCTAGCGGCGAGCGCGAGTGCTTTTTGCCCGATGGCGCCGTCGGGCATCTCGGGTGGCTTGGACGTCCATACGTGACTGCCGAAGGCGCCGTCTGCGATCGTAGCCACGCGTTGGCCCCAGCCTATGGGCAGGCTCGGGGGAGGCCCCCCAGGTGCGGACGAATCCTCAAGTGACGAATCCTCAAGTGACGTTTCCTCGTCTTCACGGGATCGCTTCGGTTGAGCCGCCCAGCCTCCGCCGCCGCCGCCGACACTGCCACCGCCGCCGCCGAGGCCCCCTCCTGTCCTTCCGCCCCATCCACCGCCGCCGACCGGCCGGCTGGAGAGCAGCATGTCCAATCGACCTGTAGACCCACTTGCCGCCGCGAGCAGTGCCGCCGCCAACTGTTCACTAAGGCTGAGGTTCACACCTGCAGGTGCCGCCGCTGCCGCCGCTGCCGCCGCCTCGGTCGATGAGCCTCTTTCCGCGGCATAGCCGACGGCGGCCGCCGCGGCCGCCTCGCACGCGGCCGCCGCCTCGCGCGCGTACTCGAGAAGCCACTGCGTGACGATCTGATAGAGCGATGCACCAGCGGGGAGAGCGGACGCGTCGACGTGCCGGCGCAGCCGACCGCCGTCGAGATGGGCGACAGAGGTGGCCCAGCCGTCCAGTCCGTCAAAGATGTGGGTGCAGAAGATGACAGTCGCGCCGCGCGCCTCCGCCTCCGTTCGCAGGAACGCCAGCAGCGCCGCGCGCGAGAGGACATCGAGAGAGTTGGTCGCCTCATCGAGCAAGATCAGCTCCCGCTCGGGCAGCAGCTTGCAGAAGAGCTGCACTCGTCTGCGCTGGCCGTCAGAGAGTGCGTGCAGCTCGGCCGTGAGGAGCGGTGCGAGTCCGAGTACGTCGAGCAGCTGCGCGACGCGAGCCGCGCTCGCGCTCGCCGCGGCCACAGCTGCAGTCACAATCTGGCGCACGGGCAACGTGAGGCTGTCTTCCCAGTCCGCCGTGACGAGGTTGACGCGCAGGGTGAGCGCCGTGTGCTCAAAGGCGTCCTCGCCGAAGACGTGCGCATCGCCGGCGCTCCGCTTGCGCCGGCCTCCGATGATGCGCAGAAGGGTCGACTTGCCCGCGCCATTCGCGCCGACGAGCACGACGCGCGCACCGCGCGGCACGTCGAGGTCGACGTCGGTGAAGACGGGCGCGCGCCCATCGTAATGGTACGAGAAGGCACAGCGCGTGAGCGAGATGGCTCCGGCCGAGGTGGCCTTGGATTGGGTGGGCTCCATTCCGGCGCGCTTGGAAGAGAGGCGACGCAGTTGGCGACGCGGTGTGGACGGAAGTGTTGCCATAATAAGCCATCTATGAATACAACTCATCCATTAGTTCGAGTTCAACTTGAACCGCCAAATTAGTTCGTGCGCTATTTTTTGCCACTATCGATGCGCCGGTAAAAAGACACCGGGGGGAGCCGGGCAGGTCCGGTGCAGATCCTGTTTCCAAATCTTGAATCGCAGTCGGGGCCCGACGGAATGGACGTGCACGACGACTTCCTCGAGCAACTTGCTGAGGCTGAGAGTCGAGACGCGTCTCGACGCTCGAACGCATCGACGGCTTCCTCGAAGAAGTCGGCGGCTTCCTCGAAGCAGAGCGGCTCGTCCAGCGCGTCCGCCCAGGCTGAGATGCCATCTCATCGACAAGGCACGCCGGCAAAGGCTGCCGCCAAGGCTCGCGGCGGCGCCACGCCGAACAAGGGCGCGCTCAAGGAGAGCAATGGCAAAAGTACACCCGCTTCAGTGGCCAAGGCGGCCAAGGCCGCTCCAGCGAGTGCCGCCAAGCCCGACGCTAAGCAGGCTGGCATTGCTGCCAACAAGGTCGAGAAGGAGATCACCGAGTTTGGCTTCAAGTCACTCGGACCGATCGCAGCGGGCGCATTCTCGACCATTTTGAAGGCGAAGCATGTGGCGAGTGGCAACGAGGTGGCTGTCAAGTCCTTCTTGCGCACCACGGGCGAACAGCAGGAGGAGCACGAGCGTGAGATGGACATCCTGCGGAAGCTCTCGGGCACGGCGCACGCGCACATCGCGAACCTGCTCGGCGAGTACGAGACGCCGTCAGCGATCATTGCGATCCTCTATCTGTGCAATGGGGGCAGCCTCAAGGCCTACCTGGGCAAGCTTGCCAAAAAGCAGTTGGCGATGGTCGAGCCGATGGCCGCCGTCGTCACCGCACAGATCGCCTCTGCGCTTCAATTTCTGCACGGCGTAGGCATCGCGCACCGCGGTAAGCGCGCGCGTGGGCGGCGAGACATGGTCATTCGCTGTGCCTTTCCTACTTGTTTTCCGCCCTCCCTCTCTCATCGGTTTCTGGTCGAGTCCCGCCGCTGCGCATAGACATCAAGCCGGCCAATGTTCTCTACGATGGTCAGCGCTGGCGGCTGTGCGACTTTGGCTTTGCGATCGAGTGCGGCGACAAGCGGCTCAAGAAGCCGTGCGGTACGCTTCAGTACTCGGCGCCCGAGATCCTCACCATCGGCACCAATGGAGATGGGGGATACCTGGGCCCCCCAGTCGACCTGTGGGCATTTGGGTGCCTCGTGTACGAGATGCGTCTCGGGCGCTCGGCGTTCGTCTCTCCCGACGTCGAGACTCTCAAGCTGCGCATCAAGAATGGGTTCAAGGGCGGCTCGGAGAACCACCCGTGGCTGCCGCACATGACGAAGCCCTACCGGGCGCTTGTCATGGCGCTCCTTGAGCGCGAGCCTGACAAGCGGCTGAGCGCGGAAAAGGTGGTGACGCACAAGTGGATTACGACGCACGTTGAGCCAAACACCGCTGGTGGCGAGGACGGCATTGCGGCCGCGTCGGGTGGGCATGCTGGGGAGACTGTGCCCTCGCCGCCCTGGTGGTGTGACGTGGCAGGGGAGGGCTGCCTGCGTCCCACCGAGCCGAAGCGCATCGATGAGTATTCCGGTAACCACCGCTGCTGGCATCTGAACCAAACGTACATGGTCTGCGAGGTGTGCTACCGTGCAGGGCGCGCGACTGTGCCGTATGATGAGCTCGTCGAGCTGCCAACGGCCGGGGCGGCCGCCGCGGCCGCCGCGGAGGCCGCGGCGACGAAGGCAGAGGCAGAGGCACAGGCCGAGGCGGCCTCCACCGCCGCGGCGGTGGAGGCGGCTGCCAAGGCCTCCGCCTTGGAGATCGAGCTGGCGGCCCTCAAGGCGAAGCACCAAGCGGGCTCGCGCCTCGAAGCGGTACTAATGGAGCTCGATGAGGAGCGCGGCAAGAACATGGTCGCCCAGGCCGCGCTGCGCTCCGTTCAGCATCTCCTCGAGGAGGGTGAGGTCGAGGCTGCGAAGGAGGAGGTGGCCAAGATTGTGCCGGCGCCCAGCGACGACACAGGGGAAGAAAGCTGAGAGAATACTTCGACGCTGAGGAGTGCTGGCGTCCTTGGCGCTCTTTCTCAAGGGGCTTGCGAGACGCATCTCGATCCATTTTAATAGTGTGCCTGTGCGCCAGCGTGCCTGCCAGGCGTGGAGCCCGGCCGAGTGTCCGGCAAGAAGAAGGTCGAGTACTCGCTACCGGGCACAGCGCACAGCACGGCACGGGTCGCGAGAGTGTTTTCCATGCTGTGTCTCTGTGTGATCTCTGTGTGTGCGCATACCGTCGACCGTCGTGTCTCGCTTCGTGCGATTCCGGTATCCGGTTACGAACGATTCCATCGACGCATCGTATATCACATCCGCGCGCCGCGCACATGCATCCGATGCTCGCGGGATCCCTCTTCCCTGCGGGCCCGCGATGGCGTGTTGCGGCGTCCTATCCGTCCGCACCGCACCAGCCGCGCATCGGAGACCTACGCAATGCCAATGCGCAATGGCGCTCCCGATGCACCGGGCGCTGAAGTCCTGTGAAGTGTGAGTGAAGTGTCGATCATTGTGTGAAATTCATGCGTGGGAGTAGCCGCACATCCGACAGCTGGCCGTCCGGCTCTCGCCCGATAAGGAAGCGGCGATCCCGGCAAAGGAACGGCGCCGATCGCCACGTCGCTTCGCGGGGCCCAGTGGGGCGCCGGTGCCCCCCATCTACCGTGTGAACGACAGTGCGGTGCTCCGCTACTTTCGCAGACCTCGTCTTCCACTTTGGCGCGTTACTCTCTGATGGCTGTACCCCACATGTATGTTGTAGATGCGGAGTAAGGTAAAGTTCATGAGTCGTGTATCGCCGGACGCCGCCGCCGGGGGAGATTATCCTCGCCTGCCCTGTTACCTTCGCTCTTTCCCTTACCTTTTCGCCTTGTCATTCGTGACTGCTCGCATGGATCATTGCTCAACCTGACACCCACTCAGCATCGAACCAGCAGTGAGTGGGCTGTAGCGCAGCGTGGCGTGGCGTGCTGCGTGCTGTGGGCGTTCGGTTCGACCCCGTTTCAACACCCGCGCCCACAGATTTCAAGCGAGCCAACGTCGCCATCGACTCGAAGCGGGTGTAAGCACCCGTCCGGATCAACCACGCGCAAATCTGTCTTGGACTCGTTTGGAGGAGGTAGCTGAATGGTGGGATAGGCTATGGAGTTCCCCTTCTTAAACAGGCGGCCGCAATCATAGCAATAGCTGCGGCAGTCCGCACAATTCGTTGCTGATCGGATAGCGGCGACGCCCCCGGAAAATGTGGAGTAGGAGTTGCCGTAAAACCCAGCCGGCGCTTGCGCCGCGGCAAACATCTCGAGAGCCGCGCGCACCGTGTATGTGAGCGTCTTGTTCAGAGGGAGCTTCGTCGTCCGCGACCCAAATTCCGACCAGTGCACCTTTGGGCTTCGCTTATTCATTAGGTCCTCGGCATACAAGAGCAGGGTCCCACTCGAAAGTGCGTCTACACGTGATCGATTCGTGATGATGGCTATCTCCGTGGGCGTGAAGCAGCGACGTGGCCTCAACTGCTTGCGACAGTAGTTGGCAAGGAACATCCAGTCGGTTTCGATGCGCAGATGAACTGCAGCCCAGTTGGCTCCCAGGCGCCCTTCGATGGTGCGTATGGAGTTGGCCAACGGCTTAGCCACAATTCTACCAGGCTTTAGCGCGGAGTGCACCGCAGGCATGGGTTTGGGAAGCATCGTGTGGTTTCCGTGCACATTAGCTTGAGGCTTGCTCTTGCCGACAGCATGCACGCTGAGCTTCCGATAAGTTGCTCCTTTGGGCAAATGCTCGACCACCTTGCATTGTGAACCACCCGTAATCCGACCGACGTGTCGTGCAAAATGATCCACGTCGAAGATGTCGCCGAAGGCGTGGCTCGAGTTGTCGAACCTGTCTCCGTGCGGACGGTAGATGAAGAAGTTTGCGCCGGTCGTGAATCGTGGCAACACGAGTGTTTCTGTTGCATCATAACAGACATCGCGCACGAGCTGTGCGACGTTGGATACCATGTTGTTGAGCCCTCCTTGCAGCGGATGAGGAAACATGGCGTACGACGGGGGTGCATTATCGGCTCCCATCGCCACTCAGCACACACGTTTTCCGTTCTTTGTTGAGAAAAGTTGCGGAATTTACATCCCGACTTTGGTTGGACGCGATAAGTCGTACGCTCGTACATGTACCGGTAAAAAGTGTCTTTTTACGGAAATTTCCGGGAACGGCACATGTAACGACCCGCGAGTAACCGGCGCCCGAAACGGTCACTTTTTGGTTCCTGCGCCCCGGTGCGCGGTGCTTGCCTCTCCGCGGAACCGGGCCATCCCCAAGTGTGCTGTGAGCTACGACCGCAAAACGAGCGACACCACGCGATGCTTTCTGGCGAGGCGACGGAGGCTTTGGCGGCCGCAAAGCCTGATGGGGCCGAAGTGGCGCAGCGTGCAATGAAGGACGAGGCCTTTCGCAACAGGATGAGACTGAAGATCGAGGACCAAGAGTCGCTTGCATCGCGCATGGCACAGCGGCGGCTGGACAGCGCGCGGAAGCGCGAGCTGGCCATGGAGAGCAACCGAACGGCTCGAGAAGCCGAAGGAGCTCCAACGCCTCCAGGTGAAGTGTCTGAAGTGTCAGAGCTTCGGACGGAGCAGCCGGTGAGCAGGAACGTAAGAGCGCCGGTCGCCGTGATGCGTGACGACGAGGAAGCGATGGCGCAGTATGAGACCGATATGCGCGCGTGGCGCGAGGCTAAGACGCTCGCCCTGATCGAGCAGGCCAGGGAGGAGGAGAAGAAGCGTGAAGCGAGACAGCTGGAGGAGGAGCAGCGCGAGCAGGCGCGTCTGGCGGCACAGACGGCGAGGAAGCAAGCCCTCGAGGAGTTGCGCGAGCAGCAGCGAGCCGCCGCCGAGGCCGAACGCCTCGCCAAAGAGAAGGATGAGGACGAGGCGCGCAACGCCAATTTCCAGCAGGCGCAGGAGGCCGCCGAGGCGAAGCGAGAGGAGCGGCTGCAGTTTACACGCTCCATTGTGGCGGAGCGTGACGAGCTCGAGGCGCAGTTCCGCGCCAAGGCCCGCGCCGAGGCTGAGGCGGCATGGGAGGCGGCCCGTGCCGCCAAGACGACGCGCGAGACGATCGACAGGCACGCCGAGGCCAGGAGCGAGGCGGAGCGGCTGGAGCGGTACGCGGCGCAAAAGGCGGCGTGGGTGGCGTCTGTGGAAGAGCGAATTGCAAAGGCGATCATCGACCAGCATAGGGCGGCGCAGATCGATGTTGAGCGCGAGCAGCGGTTCGGGGAGCAGAAGGCGGCATGGCAAGCGGCGAATGAGGAGCGCATCCAGGCGGTCGCGGCGCTCGTGCAGAGCCGCAACGAGCTCGAGGCCGAGGCGCGCTCGGCATGGCGCGCAACGCAAGAGGCGGCGTGGGCAGAGGAGCAGAAGGCGAAGGCGGCGCGAGAGGCGATCAACATTGAGGCGGAGGCGGCTGCCGAGGCGGAGCGCTTGATGCGGCAGCAGGAGGTGCTGGCACGCTTGACAGCCGAGGCGGAGGCGCGGTTGACGAAGCTTAAGGAGGAGATGACCTTGAGGGACGAGCGCGAGGCGGAAGCACGCGCCAAGATGCGCGAGATGGAGGCGGCGGCATGGGGATTGGAGCTTCAGATGCGGACGGAGCGCGAGCGTGCGCATCACGAGGCACAAGAGGCGCTCTCGCAGCAGTGGGACGGCGAGAAGACTGCCGAGCGCGAGGCGGCCAAGCTCGAGCAGGAGGCCCGGCACGCGGCCGCCGTCGCCGCAGCGCAATCTCGCGAAGCCGAGCTCAAGAGCTCCCTCGAGGAGCTGCAGTCGCTGTACACGGCCAAGCGGCAAGAGTACGAGAAGCTCGTCGAGGTGGAGTATGCGCAGCTGCTGGAGGAGCTCAAGCTGCGCGAGAAGGAGGAGGCGCAGGCACGGGATACGAGCAAGGAGATGGCATGGGCCGTCTTCGTCCAGCAGCACGAGCAGCGAAAGGCGAGCGTCTCTGAGGAGCTCGAGAAGGCCGAGGCGGCAGAGGCGGCGCGGCTCGAGCGTGTGGCGCAGCAGACCGCCGCGCTCGCCGCCGAGTTCCAGGCTCGGGCCGACTCGCAGTCGCGCAAGCTCAAGCTCGAGGAGAAGGTCGAGGCGGTGGCGCGCGCGCAGTCGGCAGCGGCGGCGGCCGAGGGCTTCCGCGTGTCTCGCGAGGAGAATGAGGCCAAATGGCAGCAGCGCAAGGCCGCGCAGGAGGAGGCCGAGATACTCGTGCTGCGGAAGCATGAGGAAGCGCTCGTGGCCCTGCGCGTTCAGGAGAAGAAGCGAGCTGACGCCGCGCTCGAGGCCGCCCAGCAACGCAAGCTCGAGCTGGACACATCCCTGCAGCAGCTTGCGAAGGAACAGGCCGACACGGTGGCGAAATGGAAAGATTATGTGGAAGGCATCTACCGACAAGCCGTGGCCGATCGAGAGGCGAAAGCGAAGGAGGAGGAGCAGGTGCGCTTTGCTAACCTAGCCAAAGCGGCCGAGGTCGTGCAGCAGCAGCGTCAGCAGCGTCTCGAACAGCTCCAGCATGAAGTGCGCACGCGTGACGAGCTCGAGGCGCAGTTCCGCGCCAAGGCCCGCGCCGATGCACTGGCAGCGTGGGAGGCGGCCCGTGCCGCCAAGACGACGCGCGAGACGATCGACAGGCACGCCGAGGCCAGGAGCGAGGCGGAGCGGCTCGAGCGGTACGCGGCGCAAAAGGCGGCGTTTGTGGCAGCAGCCGAGGAGCGTGCGGCGAAGGAGATGATCGACCAGCATAGGGCGGCGCAGATCGATGTTGAGCGCGAGCAGCGGTTCGGGGAGCAGAAGGCGGCATGGCAAGCGGCGAATGAGGAGCGCATCCAGGCGGTCGCGGCGCTCGTGCAGAGCCGCAACGAGCTCGAGGCCGAGGTTCGCGCCAAGACCGAGGAGGCAGTCAAGGCGGCGTTTACGCAGCAGCTGGAGGAGCGTGTCAAGGCCGCGGCCGCGGCCGTGCAGAGCCGCAACGAGCTCGAGGCCGAAGCGCGTGCCAAGCTGCATGAGGCGCAGAAGGCGGCGTTTACGCAGCAGCTGGAGGAGCGTGTCAAGGCCGCGGCCGCGGCCGTGCAGAGCCGCAACGAGCTCGAGGCCGAAGCGCGTGCCAAGCTGCATGAGGCGCAGCAGGCAGCATGGGCAGAGGAGCTCAAGGCGCGCGAGGCGCGTCAGGTGATTGACAAGGGCGCACAGGCGGAGAAGGACGCGGACTTGCAGCGGCGGCAGGCGGAAATCATGGCGAGGTCGATGGCGGAGGCCGAGATGTACAGGGAGGAGCTCAGGGTGGAGAGGGAGAGGAAGGACCAGTTGGAGGCGGAGGCCCGCGAAAAGCTGAGGGAGGCAGAGGCGGCGGCGTGGGAGGCGGAGTTGCAGATGCGCGTGGAGCGTGAGCGTGCGGGTCGCGAGGCGCGTGAACAGCTCTCCGAGCAGTGGAGCGCTGTGAAGGAGGCTGAGCGCGTCGTCGCGCACGCGAAGCAGCAGAGTCGGCATGAGGCCGCACGAGCGGAGACGGAGCAGCGCGAGAAGGAGCGAAAGGCGAACTTCCAGCAGGCCCAGAAGCTGCAGGGGGCGACCTTTAGCGAGCAGCTCGAGGCACGGATGAAGCAGGCCCAGGCATCCCTCGAGGCGCTCGCGCTCAAAGAGGCTGACGCCGAGAACAAGCTCGCGTCGGAGCGGAGGGAGGTGGAGACGGACGAGTACCTCAAGCGCAAGCAGCGTGAGCATAGGCTCAACGGCAAGTCCTTTGGGTGCCCGGGAATGGTCGAGCTGCTCAAAGCGACGTTTGAGGATGAGGTGATTGCCCTCTCGGAGCCGGTCGTGGCCGTGGCGTTCCGTTTCATCAAGGAGCATGAGCTCAAGGCCGCCAAGGACATCAAGCGCTTCAAGCTGACCGAGGCCTTTAGCGCTCGACTGCCTGGGCTCGATGCGGCGGGTGCGAAGCGCCTCAGCAAGACGCTCGAGGAGATGTCCGAGATGAAGGAGGCGATGCGCTCCGCCTTCTTTGGGCAGCGCGGCGTGCGATGAGGCATCGATGGATGAGACTGAGACAGTCACAGCGAGACACACACACACACAACACACACACTATCTGAACAAGCTCCCGATCTCACCGCGGACCTGCCCTGGTACCGCGTCTAACCATGTGGCGGTGCGTGGTGTGTTGATTGGGGTGACTGTTCATAGGTCATATGGTCATAGCGCGCTCTATTGTGGTACGGGGGGATGTGTGTTGTTGCATGGGTGTTTGTTTGCCATGAGTGTCTTTTGAGTGAACCCACGCGAAGGGGGGGGGGGGGGGGGTGGGGAAACGCGATTCATGCCCCCGGATCTCGTTCTTCCGAGATTTGATGAATATGAACACGAATGTCTATAAAACCGACTTCGAGCGGGACAATCCACATGATGACGGCTGTGTGGCTGCTCGCCTTCCTGGTCGCACCATCGGGCGCATTCCAACTCTCTCATGGCTCGCCGTGCCGAACTCCACTCCGCACGGCGTCGATTGCCATATCGGCCCGTGCCGATCCGAACATAGACGACGATCGTCGCAACCGTTCGCCGGGCCTTCAGCACAACTTCTACGACAAACCCTTGTCCGACTTTAAGCAGCCTCACGGCATGGGCCAAGGATACACTCCGCCTCCCTCGCAAGCACCCGTCGCGGCAGATGCACCAGCGCGGGATGCAGGCGCTCGAGCCGCGGCCAAGATGGCGGCCACAGCAGAGGCGGCGCAGGCCGGTGGGTTGCAGGCTCGGGTGACGAGGCTCGAGCGGTCGAACAAGCAGCTCGAGGCGGCGCTGTCGGAGGTGGCGCTGTCGGAAGTGGCCAGGCGCGCGCGCGAGCAGGCTGCGCGCAAGGAGGCCGAGGAGCTCCGAGCGCGGCTCCTGGTCCTTGAGGCGCGCCTCGGCGCGATACCTCCGGCTCGAGTGTCGGGTCGAGGGGCCCTTCCTGCCGTCTTGGAGGATGACGACGAGCCGCTGATCGCGCGCTCCTCGGGCGAGGAGGAAGATGAGGCCGCGATCATTGACTTTGACGACGACGACGAGGCCGCGATCGTCGACTTTGACGATGACGATGATGAGCAAGTGCCTGCTGGCCGGCCCACCAAACGCGCCGAGCCACAAAAGGTCGATCAAGGCGCTGTGGACTTCATCGAAGGCCTCAAGGCAGCCAACTATACGCTCGCGCAGATTCGGGCGATGGGGTACGTCCAGGGCCTCAAAGCCGCCGGTTACACGTGCCAGGAGGCTAAGGAGGCTGGCTACGTCGAGGGCCTCAAAGCTGCCGGATTCACGTGCGAGGATGCTCACGATGCTGAATACTCCGTGAAGGAGGTCAGGGCTGCCGGATTCTCGTGTGCTGAGGCCAAGGAGGCGGGGTGGTCCGACTTGAAGGAGCTCAAGATTGCCGGCTACACGTGCGCCGACGCGAAGATGGCAGGGTTCAGCACGGCGGATGCCAAGCGCGCCAACTACACTCTCTTGGAGATCAAGGCCGTGGGCTACGTCGAGGGGCTCAAGGCCGCTGGCTATTCTTGCGCGGAGGCCAAGGCGGCGGGGTATGTCAAAGGCCTCAAGGCCGCCGGATATTCATGTGCCGAGGCGCAGATGGCCGGGTATACCTGCGCCGAGGCAAAAACGGCTGGGTACACCTGCATCGAGGTGAAGGCCGCGGGGTACGTTGATGGTGTGAAGGCCGCCGGATACTCGTGTGTGGAAGCCAAGGCCGCTGGGTTCATTGAGGGCCTCAAGGCTGCCGGCTTTACGTGCGAGGAGGTCAAGGCGGCAGGGTTCACGTGCGTGCAGGCAAAGGCGGGCGGGTTCACGTGCAAGGAAGCGAAGGCGGTGGGGTACGTCGAGGGACTCAAGGCTGCTGGCTACACTTGCGAGCAGGCGAAGGCGGCGGGCTATTCGTGTAAAGAGGTCCGGGTCGCCGGCTTCTCTTGCGCCGAGGCGCGCACCGCCGGCTACACGTGCCTGGAAGCCAAGGAGGCCGGGTACAGCCCGCAAGGCGCCAAGACGGCCAATTACACGCTGCAGCAGATCAAGGCCGCTGGCTACGTCGAGGGCCTGAAGGTCGCTGGTTTCACGTCGGCCGAGGTGAAGGCGGCGGGATACAGCCCGACCGAGGCCACACTGGCTGGCTACACGATCGGCGACCTCAAGGCTGCTGGGTACGTCAAGGGCCTCAAGACGGCCGGCTACTCGTGTAAAGCCGCCAGGGCCGCGGGTTATAGCGCAACCGAAGCGAAGATGGCGGGCTACACGCTCGCCGACATCAAGGCCGCCGGGTACGTCGAGGGCTTGCAGGAGGCGGGGTACACGTGCGTCGAGGTATTTGCATCGGGCTTCACGTGCCAGGAGGCCAAAGCAGCCAATTACACGTTGGAGGAAATCAAGGACGCTGGCTACGTCGACGGCCTTAGAGAGGCGGGCTTCACGTGCGCCGAGGTCCGACTCGCAGGCTACACGTGCGTGGAGGCGAGGTCCGCCGGATATACGCTCGCGCAGATTAAGGCCGCCGGTTACGTCGAGGGCCTTCAGGAGGCGGGGTACAGCTGTGCCGAAGCGGAGGCGGCCGGGTACACCTGCGCCGAGGTGAAAGCGGCAGGGTACGTTAGCGGCCTCAAGGCTGCCGGCTACATGTGCTCGGAGGCCAAAGCGGCTGGGTACTCGTGTGCAGAGGCGAAGGCGGCGGGCTTCTCTTGCCGGGAGGTCAAGGCGGCGGGGTACGTTGAGGGCCTCAAAACTGCCGGTTTCAGCTGCCTGGAGGCGAAGGCGGCGGGCTTCTCGTGCTTAGAAGTCAAGGAGGCGGGGTACGTCGAGGGCCTCAAGGAGGCAGGGTACACGTGCGCTGAAGCCAAGGCGGCGGGCTTCAGCTGCTCGGAGGCGACCGTGGCAGGGTTCTCGTGCGCCGAGGCCAAGGCGGCGGGCTGGTCGGATCTCAAGGAGCTCAAACAGGCCGGGTTTACGTGCCGAGAGGCGAGGGCCGCGGGGTACAGCCCCGTAGAATGCGAAGCAGCTGGGTACACACTGCAGCAGATCAAGGCCGCGGGGTACATCGAGGGCCTCAAGGCCGCCGGCTTCACATGCGCGGAGTGCAAAGCGGCAGGCTATCGTCCCATGGAGTGCAAGGCGGCCGGGTTCACCTACGAAGAAGGGAGGGCAGCGGGATACCGTGCAGGCTCGTCGCCCTGGAATAATGGCGTCAACATCTGGTGAGAGCCGTCATGAGCACTCGGAGTTGCTAGGAGTTGATGAGAGACGCGTGAGGCTAGAGGTCGAGAGTGGCGAGTAGACGACCCCGTGCAGCACACACGAGCCCGGATGTATGACTCATCCAATTGTGTCGAAAGTCTTCTGTTACCCGTCGCGTGCGGTGCGCGGGGCCGCGGGGCTCCGGGACGCGCTGACGCGTGACGCGCCCCAGACGCGCGGCGCGAATGTTAATACGCGAATATCGTGTCGCGCGGGAAATGATATACGAAATGTCCGGCGGTGTGTGACCCGATCAGGACCGGCGCGCCGGATTGGACGTGTATAGAATATACACATGTACTGTGACACGTCTTGACAACAACTCACGCGCCCTCGCCTGCCAATGTGTAGGTAGCTTGGTAAGTTACAAAGTTCTCCGGTTGTTCGATAAGGGGCACGATATGTGCCTGGGAGATCGAACTTCGAGTTCGAGCATGAGGACGAGTCTGCCGTTTGCGTCGCGTACATCTCGCAAACGGAACTGGCCGCAGCCGAGCGCCACCTCGCGCGTCATCGCATTCCCAAACTCGGGCTGCCCGCCTTCGAAACGCTCGTTCTTGTATAGGCAGCCCGCACGCTCCGCCGCAGCAAAGGCCGTTTCGAAGGCTTCGTGGGAAGCTGTGTAGCATGCAAGATGGTAGCCGGCCCCAGGCTCATCACGCACGTACGCGTCGGCGGCGGGCGCGTCGGCGGCCTCGACAAACTCGAGGGTCTGGCCGCTCGCAAACGGAACCACGCAGCTCGGGGTATCGAGCATAGCGTCGCTCGAGAGGGTCGAGGGCATGCCGAGCACTTCTGTGAAGAAGTTCACGAGGGCGGCCGCGGCGCCAGCGCCAGCTGGGATGGGGTGCACGAGCTGCCGTAGCGCGACGAGTGTGCCGGTGCCACCAGGGTGCATGCCCTCGGGGGCGAAGCCCGCCGGCGCCGCACGCACCTCGTACCGGTTGCCCCAAGGACACGAGCATTGCAACCGCGTCCCGTCTGCACTCAGCATGGGTGCCATTGGCCAGCCCAAATCGAGCCCATAGCCCATGCCAACGGCATCGTGGCCGACTGGAGGCGGTCCGGGTGGTGGGCTGGTTGCGCGGATCCTTGCGAGGCGATCACGCATGCGTGGCAGGGGCTCGGTTGTCCAAAGGACTGCAAAGCCCGGCCAACGCTGGGGCACCTGGACCGCCTCGCCGGGTGGCGTGGCATCGGGCCGTGAGAGGCTGTGCAGTAGATGCCACTGCGATGCACCAACGTTGATGTGCAGCTGCCGCCAGTTTGTGCTGACAGGATTGATGGCGCCACCCAGCCCAACGTAAAACTCTCGAGCAGTGGTCTGGCTCGGAATGTTGAGGTTGATGTGCTCCAGAAGACGAGGGAGCACGCGGTTTTGCGCCAGCACTGTGCGACGCCTAGCGATCGCCAGCACGAGGAGAGCGCCGCACCCGACGACAACGACGACTCGCACGTGCGTGTCGAGCATCATGGATGGTGTGCCTCTCCACATGCGACGTCTCGCGACGGTCCGCGCGCGCTTTTCTCGCCGCGGATTGGTGTGAACGGTGTCTTGGGAATCGAGTTATAAAACACTTGAACATTGTGTGAAGAGCCTTTACTAGTATCGGGCGTTTCCACGTTCCGCAAGCTTCGGCTTACAGCCGTTTCACACAGAGCTGGGCGCGGCGCGCGCGCGCTCGCGGGCGCGCGCGGGAGGTCGCGCTTGTCTCAGCGCGGCTGCGGTGCCCTGCAACGTGCAAGCGCGTCAGCACATGTTCTTTGCGTCAGCAGCGCGTGCCTTCAACTCGCCCAATGATAAAATGATCTCGCCGACACAAGGCGCCGACAGCAGCACCGCTTTTGTTAACTTTTGAGCAGGCGCCGGGAGGCCCTCTGGGAGCGGGAGGGGTCGGCGATCGGGTTCGCAGGTGGTGGCCTCTCTTCTGAGTCGGCCGCTGGGTTGGCATAGGGTTGGCACCGCGGTCGTGGCTTGGTTTTGCGACGGTGAGCCCACGGTGAGTCGGTTTGCATAGTCGGTTTGGTTGCGAGGTTCGTCTGTGCGAACCGTGTGTCCCGTGTGTCACGTGTGTGTCCCGGCTCCCCCGGTGTTTTTGAACCGGGCCCCGCACCCGACTCAAACGTGACCGGTAAATCCAATTTGGTCAAGTTTGAAAGCAAGCGCAAAAGCGATGATGCACGTGTGCGCTCACGTGTTCACATGCATCGCGGCGTTGCATATCCACGCCGTGCGTAATTTCGCAGCACATGGCAGGCGTCGCAGATGCACGGTATGCGCGTCTGGTATAGACGGAGAGCAACCTCGGCTGAATGATATATCCTATGCAGCCACCTTGCCGAAGGAAGAACTTGCGGCGATTCGAGCCATTGGCGGATGGAGGTCGGATCGTTATGGCGAGATCACGCCTCGTGGCTTGTCCGAGCTTGGTAGGAGTCTTAAGCTCGAAGAGGCGGACGTCTTTGCCGACCTTGGCTCGGGCCTTGGCCGAGCATGCTCGCAGGTTGTACGTGAGTTTGGTGCCTCAGCGATCGGCACTGAACTCTCCTCAACACGCCATAAGAAGGCCGTTGAGGAGGCGAGCAGCAGCCTCGACTCCGCGGAGGCAGCCCAAATTCGGTTTGTGTGCGCCGACTGTGCCGATCGCTCCTTGTGGGCTTCCCCCAAGGGCGGCGACGTCGGCGGTGTGCTCGCTAATGTGTCTGTCGTCTGGATGTGCTCAGCGCTCTTCGGTGAGGCATTGATGCGACGCATCGGCCGTCGCATTTCTTCCAGTGCCCACGTGCGCACCGTGGCTACCCTACGATGCTTTCCGGGGGGTTTAGCCGGCTTCCATCGGCGCCCTCGGCCTTTGCGGTTGGAGATGTCCTGGACCATTGGGATGTGCAGCCCAGAAGGGGTCGGGGGCGACGACGACTACGGCGGCGCTCTCGTCCATATCTATGATCGGCACGAGGCACATAATCTCGACGACAGGAGTGGTGGCTGGCTGCAGCAAGGACGCGCTCGACTTTGGCGACGTGCCGTGCTTGGACTGTGCAATCCGGGCGACGGCGGCGACGGCGGCGATGCTGCGGCAACGAGCGGCCGTGCGTGCGTGGACACACGCGACGTAAGTCTAGGGCTTATGCACGAGTCGCCCGCTGAAGGGCCCTTGTCCGTGGCGGCGTTTGTGGTAAAGGCATCGCTTGATGCAAGGCGGGGCGATGGGCTGTTTGCCCGGGTCGCCATCCAGCAAGGATCGTACCTCTTCGACTACACTGGTGACGTCTATCTTGAGTCTTCCGCTGCGGGACAGGCTGCGCTCATGTCCTCGGATTACGTTGTCGGGGTGCTCAACTCGGCAGGCATCCCCTTTGTTGTGGATGCGGAGAGGATCACGTCCACGTCCAGCCTCGCGCGCTACGCAAACCACGCGACAATGGCCAGTGTTGCTTGCAACGCTGTGGTGGTCGAGCAGAGCGCACACGTCCCACGGGACGCCGCCGACGCTGCACAACTTCGCGCGGATCTCGTGCACGAAGCGTGCGCTTCGGGCATGGCGCTGAACGACGAGATGATCGAATTGCTCGCGGGACGCCTACTCGAGGCGATCCCGCCGCCGCGACTGCACTTTTTCGCGTCAAGCGCGATCGCGGCGGGTGATGAGATCATGTGGGACTACGGCGAGGAGTATTGGGCGGGCATGGAGCAGCGTGGGCGGACTCGTATCTAGAAAGCTACGCAACCCTGACTTCTGTCCTTGCGGTAGTGTGATGATAGACCATTGCCACGAGCGATCATGGCTGGGCCCGTGCGAGCATCGGCGAGGTCAAGGACGTGCCCTTACACTTGGCCTGCAGCCACAGAGGGTGCCAACCGGGGGCGCGACCGCCGAAGCGAAGGTTAAATAAAGGTCAAATATATCCACAGTTGGTCGGCGCGGCCCGCCAAACTTATAAACGTCGTGACCACCACGTCATGTACGACGATATTCGAACTGCCAACCGCGCTGTTCCCATATTTCTAAACACAAAACCTACAGCAAAGTCGCGGAGCCCCTCATCGAATCGCGCCGCGCCCGCGCGATTTTGCGCGAATATTCGACTCCAGCCTCTCCGTCCGGTCACCTCTTCATAAGGTTCGAGCTTGAGCCCATCAGGTTCTTCATTGATCCCATGGAGCTGCCCTGCCGCTGGAGTTTGCGCAGCCTTGCGCTATGCCTTGCCTCCTCTCTTTTTTCTTCATCTGCCTTCTTCTTCTCCGCCTCTTTCGCCGCCTTGGCCGCCTCCTTCTTTTCCGACGCCTCCTCTGCCCGGCGTGCCTCCTCCTCGGCTGCTGCTGCGAGTGCAGCTGCCTCGGCTAGCCGAGCCTCTTCAGCCAGGCGTGCCTCTTCTGCTATCCTTGCTTCCTCTGCGAGGCGTGCCTCCTCTACTCTCCTGATCTCGGCAAATATACTCTCGATCTCGGCGTCGGCCGCCTCGGCCTCTGCGAACATCGCGGCTTCGATCCTCGCTCGCTCAGCGGCAGCCTTGGCCTCGGCCTCGGCCCTAGCCTGCGCCTCAGCCTCCAGTCGAGCACTCTCCTCATCGTCCTGCGTCGCTTGCTCGATCATATGCGCCTCGATGCGCTTGCGCTCCACTTCCATGGCGTGCCTTACCTCCCGCGCACGACGATCGAGGGGCGGCCGCTCGGACGACCCGAACTGGCACGATTGGCTGCGTCTCAACACGTTTGCAGCAGGCTTCGTGGCGTCTTCGAGCTCTCGTCTGTACTCTTCTAGTGCGGCCTGTTCGTCGGCCGTCAGCACGAGGCCGGCGTGCTGCTTTGAACGCGCTGTCTGTAGCATCGCGCGCTCTTCACGAGTGCGTGGGCGAGGAAGCGGCCGCTCGAACGCAGACGACGCAGTGTACCGCTCGACTGCTTCGGCAGCCGCTTGCAGAGCGGCCTCAGCTACGCTGTTTGCGGCAGTTCGGGCCTTTGAGGGCGACTGCAGCCGGGACGCAGCGAGACTCACGCTCTCCGGCACGGCGGCGGATCCAAGGTCAGGTAGGCTTCTGCTGGCTCGCAGCAGAGGCCTCGAGCTTCCGGGAGACCGCTCGTGATGGACCGTCGTGGTCGCGGCCGAGACCGACGATCGGTTCGTCATTTCGCCTCGCGATCGATCGGAGCGACTGGTGAGATCGCCGCAAGATGGTGACGAGCGCTCGGAGCGAGCGCTCACGTCGCCTCGAGCAGAGGGCACAGATGATGGGTCCGTCTCCCAGCCAGTGCGTCGACGGCTGGTCGGCAGCGGCGAGGATCGGTTGCTCATCGACATCGCGTCAAAGTCTCTGATGTCGACCTGTTCTAGGGTGGCCAGCTCGGGGGCTGTCAGCATGTGGCCACCCTCACGCAGCTTGCAGCAGAGCCACTCGACGTGAGCACTCTGCGCCTGCTCATCCGCGGCATCAAACTCATTGAGTGCCGCTTCTACGTCAGCAGCAATATTTGGTGGCAGTCGCCTCCTGGTCTGGCGACTCTTGACCTGCGGGCTGACTGCAACCGCACTCGGTTGGGCGCACGTTGCTTGAGCAAATGGTGCTGAGATGCGGAGTGCTGATATGCCACGGTACGGTGCGACTGCAAAGAGAGGCAAGTGCGCCTTCGCGCGCCGAGGCGAAGCTGAATGGCGACGCCGAGGAGTGGCCCGGCGAGGAGTGGTCTTGTGTGAGGCAGAAGCAGCGGCTTCAGAACCAGCCGGGTTGAGCACCTGCATCGCAAATAGAAGGTTTCGTACAATAGTACCGCTACCGGTATTTATATGGTACCGGTAGAGGCAGTGTCTTTTTTACGGGAACCCGATTTCGGCGCCGCGGTGCGAGTGTTGGTGGGGAGTAGAGAGGCGTCAGGCGGAGCGGAATAGCATTAAGTCGCGTGAATGTTTAAGTTATAATTAAAACACGCCGGTAACCGGGCTCCGGGGGGCGGGGCGGCGGCGCGAGGAGGATGAGTGGATGACGCGAACAGGTAGAGGTACACGTGCGGCGAGGGGGCGAGGGGGGGGCGGTCTATGGCGGTCTGCTTCGTTGGTAAACGCCAGCGGCATATAATATCTCTATGGGGCTTGGGGGGGAAAAATTGGCAGCGCACAGCCGTTAAAAGCCGTCGCAAAAATTCTTTCAAAAATCTCTTGTATAATTATAGTAAGTACATAGTAGTCCGTCAAATATCGCGCGCGCTCTGGCTCTCCCGTATCCGCTTGAGAGAAAAAGCTAAAACGAAATCCAGGACGTTACCAGGACGTGCGGTGACCCTGTGTATGATGATGTGGCCTGTGTCCGCCTTCTCCGATCTGCGATCTCCCGCCGCTTCAAGCCTTTTGCTGTTCACCATTCTGCAGACTGCACGTCTTCTGGCTCGGCAATCCACTTTTCAAATGCAACGGCTTTCTGTTGGGCTTTGTACGCCGCCGCTGAGTCATGCGTCAGGTCTATCGGCTTGGCTGCACCCGCTGTCATCGCCTTCCCCGTCGGCTTGCGTAAACCCTCAGATTTTTGAGCCACCAGCTTGTTGGCACTCGCCTCTTGGCCGCGCTTCGCCAAAGAGTCCTGCAAGTGCCGATGCATCACTTTGACTTGCCGCTTAAGTAAGATTACGAGCTGCGCGCGAGCAACTCGCTCGTTCTTGTAGCCATACGTTTGGGAAAGTATGTGCACCGCGCGGGCCCGGCCGTTGGACGCCGCGTAGTCCATCGGCGTTTCACCACGGACGTTCCGCGCATGATGGAAGGCTGGATGTGCCAGCACCTCGCATAGAACCTCACACACCATGGTGTGGCCAAAGCCTGCCGCGTAATGGAGGGCCGTTGAGCCGTCCCGCGCACGGGCCATCGGGCTAGCGCGTTTGCCTAGCATCAGGACGACCAGGCGGGCGTGGCCACGGTACGCGCCAATCAAGAGCGGCGTGAAGTGGTCCCACGGGTTACGGTAATGCACGTTCGCCCCAGATGAGAGGAGCTCAAGCGCTTCCTCGAACTTTCCGTCTCGAGCTGCATGGTACAGCCGGATGCCCTGATCGGTCTTGGACGGATTGCTCGTCTTGTGCGTGCTGGGCGCTTGCGTGTAGTCTTCCTCTCCCGCCGACACAGCATCTTCAGAAGCAACCCCTACGTCCCACAGCCGAACCGTCTTGTCTTCTGAGCTGCTCACCACGATCACGCGCCCACCCGCCACGCAGCAGGTCACGGAACGCACATAATCGGTGTGGCCCTTGAGCACCTGAAACACGTCGCCTGCATCTGCGCCGTGCTGAGTGCCGTGCTGAGCGCCGTGCTGAGCGCCGTGCTGAGCGCCGTGCTGAGCGCCGGGCTGGGCGCCGGGCTGGGCGCCGTGCCTCAGGTGCTCAACCGTCGATGATGATCGATGTGCCTGCGGATGTGCCTGTGGTACCAGGGACCACAGACGCACCGTCTTGTCGCAGGAACCACTCACCACGACCACGCGCCCGTCCAACATGCAAGTCGCGACGCCAAGTACGTAGTCCGTGTGCCCGGCGAGCACCCTGAGCAACGTGCCCGTCTCTGCCTCCCACAGGCGTACTGACTTATCGTCCGAGCCGCTCAAAATGACCACACGGCCACCTGTGACGTCGGCGTCCCCCAAACCAACGGCCATGCAGGTGGCCACGGCACTCACGTAGTCTAGGTGGCCTTTGAGTACCTTGAGCATGGAGGCCGTCTCCACATCCCACAGGCGCACCGTGTAGTCTTCAGCGCCACTCACCATGAGGGCGCGCCCGCCCACCGCGCAAGTCGCCAAGGCACGGACGCTGCCCTCGTGGCCTTCAAATTCCTTGAGACTCACGCCCTCCTCGACATCCCACAGGCGTATTCTCCTGTCTTGTCCGGCACTCAATGCGCACGCGCGCCCATGAAACGTGCAGGGTGCCACTGTAAGCACGTCGGACGAGTGACCTCGAAGTACCTTGACTTCAGCACCCGTCTCAATGTCCCACACCCGCACGGTCTTATCACGCGCACCGCTAACCACGAGGACGCGCCCATCCACAGCGCAGGTCGCCACTGCCTGTACAGCGCCCTCGTGACCCTCGAGCACTCTGAGCAGCGAACGTTCTTTTACATCCCAGAGGCGAATGGTCGTGTCTTGCGAAGCGCTCGCCAAGACCACACGTCCACCCGATATGCACGAAACAACGCTGAAAACATGGTCTCTGTGACCCTCGAGCACGTGTATGGTTGTTGGCGGAGCCACCGCTGTAACCACCGCTGCTAGCATGAGGCCAGAAGGACACTCTCGGCGTGCTGTTCAACACTACGCGCCGAGAGAAGCATGAGGGTCCTGGTCGCGATGGACGGAAGTGTTCCTCTGGATTTGGGATTTTTGGGTGGTAGGGTAGGGTGGGTGTGCCGCATTTTGGGTAGGTAGGTAGGGGTGGCCGCCACCCAGGGCCGGTCGGCCCAGGGTAGGTAGGTACCCCCTCCCCCCCCTCGTCTC
>Ga0210241_100494_pt1 | contig 34927 bp, 33 predicted proteins | sample ChrtobMetP5a_8mM_FD_155488 | JGI IMG/M metagenome (GOLD analysis project Ga0210241, IMG submission 155488) | Chrysochromulina tobin associated microbial communities from unialgal haptophyte culture, Seattle, Washington, United States - P5a_8mM | ecosystem: Host-associated > Algae > Haptophytes >...
TTCTGAACTGTGCAGTAAACCATGTCGGCCCCAGACGGTCCAGTCCAGATCAGTGGTGTGCGTGGCGTGCTCGTTGTGTGTGGGCTCGGGCATCCGCTTGCGCGCGCGTTCGTCGCGGGCACGCTCGTCGGGATCGGGCGGGCCTGCCTAGGTCGGCCTTCACAGAGGAGGGGTACTTGGGTCCTCAGGCTGGGAGATTTAGGGTATGTTTTTTTCTTAAAATGGAACACGGTGTGAAATGGACGTCGAGGGCGCCGAGGACGTGCGACAGGAGGTCCTCAGATTCGAGGACGGCCGCCCATAACGCTTTGAGCGCGAGGTCCTGCGCCGCGTGCGCGGCGAGCGCCGCTTCGACGATGCGCTTCGGTGCCGCGCCGCTGCGGTACCACTCGCCCACTTCCTCGGCAAGGGAGGCAGCGGTGGCCCGGCGGATCCTCGTCTGCCAGACGGGCTCATCGAAGCCGGCGGCACGCAGGAGGCGCCAGAGCGCCCGACGGGGCAGCCGAGCAACGCGGCTCATGACGCGGTCGTGCGCGTGTGGGTCTCTCGCCAGGAAGCGGATCTCCTCGGCGCTCACGTCGCCGTGGCCCTCGGTCGTCGCGAAGACTTCGACGTCGCTCGCGGCTTCCGACATGAAGTCGTCGACGGCGTACTCGGCGAGCGCGGCGAACTCCTCCGGAGCGTCGGCGGCCGCGGCAGCGGAGCTCATCGAGCCGAGGGTGTGGATGGCTGTAGGGGCGCGACGGGGCTTGAGAATTTGGGAGCGCTGCGAAAACAAAAAAGGAGAGTTTTCATTCGGTAAGGCATGCAATTGTCCCCGAGACATAGCGCGACCGGAACAAGGGCTAGAGACAAAGAAATAGGTATCTAAGTAGATATTCAGGGAGGGGCGCCACCTATTATAGGGATGCCTTTGGGAGGACGCTCACTTTAGTCGAGGCCGGCGGAGTTGGTCGCCTAGCGCGACCGGCATCCCAGGCTCCCACTTAGTGAACGCACCCCTAGCAGGTTGTATGGTTTCACCACCTGTCGGCAGGCGCGCGCGAAGCACGTCGATCGGTTCCCACACGTTGCGAGACCTCCACAGACCCTCAGGGTGCACCCTGGATGACCAGCGTGTGGTTTTATGTGTTAGGTATGTGTTAGGTAATTGTCGTCCCCAAGAAAGTCAACATGCATGCATGCATGCACTGCCAAACTTCTCGGTGACGTCAGAACGATGTTGGCCTCGTCTGATGCTCCTGCGCCAGAAGCAGGCCAAGGGCAAGCAGCCGCTGGCGGCCGCGGCAGCGGAGCTCATCGAGACGAGGGTGTGGATGGCTGTCGGGATGCGACGTCTCGAGAATTTGGGAACGCCGCGAAAACAGAAAAGAAGAGTTTTCATTCGATAAGGCATGCAATTGGCACTGCCGGCACTGCCGGCACTGCAACCTGCACGCCGTGCTGCTGTGGCTGCACGGCGACCGCCGACGCTCCGGAGGAGTTCGCCGCGCTCGCCGATTACGCCGTCGACGACTTCATGTCGGAAGCCGCGAGCGACGTCGAAGTCTTCGCGACGACCGAGGGCGGGTCATGGTCATGGTCATGGTGCGGGTGCGTTTACGCGAGCGGTAGGTGCGTATACACAGGAACACAGCGGGTGTGTATATATGCACCCCCTCGCGTATACACAGGTTTCTGCGTTCTTGCACCCCCCGCCCGTCCGCGTAATCCGTAAACGCAGGAATCGACGAACCGTGATTACGCGCCATACGTTAGGATTCCGATGCCGTTGATGAAATGATCTCTCTGACGTTAACGACTGACCGATCGGATGTGTCCAGTTCGAGTGTCCAGAACGCTGGATCGCTGGTCCGTACAGATCAAGCGATGTACATGTATCGTATGTAGAAAGGGCACGATGGTCGATGGCTCGATGCATGCGCTTCTCGTACCGTTCTGTCAGGCATGCGTGCAGGCACCTGTGCTCTGTGGTGCGGGCAGAGCTCCCGAGGGCCGTCCGGGCCCGAGTCAGAGGCAGAGCTGATCCAGCGTTCACCGCACTTCTTGGATCGCGGGCTCGAAGCCTGATCCACAACGAATCGTCCACCCTGCGCACTGCCAGAGTCCCCGAGGGTGATGATGAGCAATCTCTTTGCGACACCACCGTAGTCAGATCACACAGATATGTACGAGAAGCGCGTGGACAATTCATCTTGCGCCGCCCCGGCCTCCTGCAGAGACAGGAAGGGTCCGCCACCAGTCGGCGGCGCGTACGTTGACGGGAAAAGCGATTCGACGCCGGCGGCGTCGAAAAGTGATTGTTCATCATGACCCTCGGGGACTCTGGCAGTGCGCAAGGCGGACGATTTGTTTTGGAACAGACGCATGTCGCCCTCCTCGTACGACACACGCACCCCGTACTTGCCTCCGTAGTTCGTCTCGATGACGTCGCGCACGACGAAGGAGAGGCCGGCGGCGACGCCCGGCGCAGTCAGGCCCGCCCAAGTGGGATTGACTCGCACGAGCTCCGACAGTAGCTTGAACGCAGGCGCGACGGCCGTCGCGTCGGAGGTCCACAGGGTGCGCGCCCGCCGGGAGAGGACCTCGGCGACAGCGTACGCAGTCGCGGCGCACCACAATGGACCAATGACGTCGCGCAGGGCCCAGGCGAGCGGCATCCTCATGACCATGAAGACCGCCACGATGAGGACGGCGTCGTCGCGCTCCCACCCGCCTTGGGTGAGCTGCACGAGGAGCCGGTGGAAGTTTGGCAGCAGCCACGCGTCGATGGAGTACCGACCGGTGCCGATGTACGCGGCCCGACTGTGAACGCGGCGGGAACCCCAAATAGCTTCGAGTCGAGCTTATACACACGGGTAATCGACTTGTTAGAAAGAAACCATACCGGTCTCTAGCTAAGGCGACGAATCATGCTATGCCGAACTCAACAAATGCCATCCTCAGTCTCCCCCCCCAGCACGCTAGGAGGATCATCGGCCTAGGCAAAGATGTGTCTCGGGAGCAGCGGGTCCGTCATCAAGTGACACTCGGCGAAGAGTCCCAGCGCCAGTAGAAGAGAATGAGCCCCAGGGGAGGAAGCGGATGAAGAGGAGAAAGATTACGATCATTAAGTAGACGGCGAGGCGAGCCCACGAATGAGCCGACGGTGCGTGTGGGTGAAGAAGCGGGGCACATGCTCACACCATACCATCCCCCTCGGGGGAGACGCAGACGCAACACAGGCGAGGGTCGCACCAGAGTCCCTGCTCCGGGGCCGTAGCTGACCGGGAGGCTCTCAGAGGGACACTGGGCGAAGCGGCGCCTGTGGAAGCCAACGGGGGAGATGCAGACACAACACAGGCGAGGGTCGCACCAGAGTCCCTGCTCCGGGGCCGTAGCTGACCGGGAGGCTCTCAGAGGGACACTGGGTGAAGCGGCGCCTGTGGAAGCCAGAACGGAGCCCCCGAGGGGCACGAAGGGGCGCAAGCATAGCACGCACCAGCATCCCTGCTCCGGGGCCGTAGCTTGCCGGGAGACTCTCAGAGGGGAACTGGGCGGAGCAAGCTTGCGAGGGGTCATGGGTTCAGGGGAGTATTAGGGCGCGCGTCCGCATCAGCAACACTGTCCTGGTCATCCTCCGAGTCACCAGGGTCGAATTGAAAGGGTTTCTCCTCAACGGGCTGCGTATAGCCAAGCGCCGCGGTGCACACCTCCGTCAAGGCAGCACATGCATCCGTAGATGTCACGCCTTGGGAGAGTACCATGACAACACCATCATGTTGTAAGCTCGTGATTTCCCCAGCGCCCCGCAGACGTGACCAGGTAAGCTTCGCGGCGCGCGAGAGGCCTTCCGCCTCCTGAAGGAAAAAAGACTTGGCCGTGAGTGCGAATTTGTGCTCGCTATCGGGCTTGTGGAGTGCAAGCCAAGCGCGAACAAAGGCGACCAGTGTGGGCATCCGACGAGTAAACTCGCCTGTCAGAGCGCGGCGGCTATCCTGGTAAGCTCGGAGGCTGAAGACCTCCCCCGTCAGTCCCGACCGCAAAGGGGGGCATTTGCATCATCGCCGGGCATCCCTGGCGTCGTTCCCAAGCCTCCAGGGAGCCATCATTATCAAGGGCATTGAACAAGTCTTTCGCGGCTTTGCGGCGCGCAGGTGCTGAGACATGGGGTCCGAGAAAGAAGAGCCCAACCTCAGCGAGGACTTGCTCACGGTGCGCGAGGAACAGTCTGGACTGTTCACGCCCCGATTGGAACACATCAAGGCACGCACGGGGGTAAGAGGCCGAGTCATCCAGGTCATGGCCACGGCCAGCAAAGGCAACGTCGCGCAGGGCACGCGGGAGTCGGAAGGGATCTACATCCCCTCGGAGGGCGTACTCACGAGCAGTGCATATGAATCCCGCCGCCACGAGGGCAGCGCCGAGTCGACAGTGATGGTACGTGATGCGAACGGCGTGGTTCTGTCCGAGGGCGTGCAAGAAGTCCCGAGCGCGCTCGCGCAGAGTGCCAAGGCCATCCGCCCTGGGGGTGTCCGCTTCCGGACCTGCGTTTCGAATGTAGCGGCGCATGGCAGTGTCATTAACCGGACAGGTTAATACCCGCGTAATCGGTTGGAGGCCCTCTTGGATGAGGCGGAGAGCCTCCGCACGCTGACGGGTAGCATCAAGGAGCAGCGTCCGTGCAGCGCGGACCCGGGCAACTGCCTGTGGAGCGCGTGGACTCCTATCCAGGTTGAGGCGGAGTAGGATGGCTCGTGTGCACGCCTCAATCTGGTCCGTCGACGTCAGGTGATCACCAACAGGGACAGGGATGGCAAGCACACCAAAGGCATGTGTTGCACGGATGACACGCTCAGATTCACTCACCTCATGGGCGCGGAGGTTGCGGGGTGGGAGCGGTGGCCAGTCCGCCCACCGTGTCCCTACGCCTCGGGCCTCGCCGCGGGCACCGCGAGCCGCTGCATGATCCGCCGCTGCGTTCCATTTATTAGAGGAGTGGGCTTTAACGTGTAGAGCCCATAGTTGGCCACCGCGTCGAGCCTCCTCGTGAATCCATAGTTGCCGCACTTGGCGGGCAAGGGTACAATTAGCGGAGATGGTGACGGTACCAAGGGCCACGTCGCGGGCATACGTGGAGTCCGGACGAATGATGGCGGGCGTGGCGGATCCCTCGATGTCCCGTAGGTACACGAGGGCTTCCGCAAAGGCCGTGAGTTCAGCCACGTTGTTGGTACCGCGCTCGGCGCCCAAGAAAGGTGGGGCCGTCGTCTGGAGCGTAATCGGTCCGTAGAAAGTGGCATGGTGGCGGGCCGTAGTATCAGTCTGGGTCCCACGACCTCCGTGTACAACGACAACCCCCCACCCACCATCTGCCTCTCCTGAGCCATCGACGGAAAGGACTCTTGATGTCGGGCGCTCGCTTTCATGTTTGGAGCGCAGCCCTCGCTCGGCGACTCCTGACACTGACGCCTGGACCACACGCAACAACGAATAATGCTCGCCGTCGTAACGCTCCTCGCTGCCTCCGAAGCCTTCTACACCATGCCGCTCAAGAAGCGCGAGCTTCCGGACCGCACGACCATGGAGCGCAGCCTGCGCCTGGGCTACTCCGCGCTCGGCGAGGTCGATTCCATTGTGATTAATGATTATCAGGACGCGCAGTACTACGGCGAGATCTCAGTGGGCACGCCGCCGCAGAAGCTCGAGGTCGTTTACGACACCGGCTCGTCCAACCTGTGGGTGGCCAACTTCGCGGAGGGCCGGCACCACTACTACGATTCGCGCAAGTCTGCAACGCATACAGTCAATGGCTCTACCTTCCACATCCAGTACGGCAGTGGACCCGTGTCAGGCTTCTATTCTCGTGACGTGGTCACGATGGGCGACATTCCGCTGACGTCATACCTCTTCGCCGAGGTCAACAACACCGCCGGCCTCGGACCCGCGTACGCGCTCGGCAAGTTTGACGGCATCTGTGGCATGGGCCTCGACGACATTTCAGTCGACGGTGTTCCGACTCCTCTGATGGCACTCGTGGCGTCCGGCAAGCTCTCCGAACCTGTGTTCGCCTTCTATCTCGGCCACGACGGCGCCGCCGGCGAGCTCGTCCTTGGGGGCGTCAACCCGGCCCACTTCACCGGTGAGTTTAAGTATGTACCCGTAATCCCAACGGCGACCAACAAATTTGGCTATTGGGAGATCTCGCTGGACAATATCACGATCGCGGGCAAGTCGGTGAGCTCGGCGCACAGGGCGATCATCGACTCGGGCACCTCGCTCCTCGCTGCACCCTCAGCCGACATCAAGGCCATCGCCGCCGCCGTCGGCGCCAAGCCTCTCGGCCCCATCCCACCCCTGAATAAGGAGTACACGATCCCTTGTGATGGTCCGGGACCGGACATCACCATCTCGATCGCGGGTGCCGAGTACGTGCTGACCAAGAAGGACTATACGCTCCAGAACGGCCCGGAGTGCCTCTTCGCGATGACCGGCCTCGATGTGCCCGCACCCGCCGGCCCTTTGTACATCCTCGGTGACGTGTTCATGCGCGCCCACTACGTCAAGTTCGACTATGAGCACCGGCAGCTCGGCTTCGCCAAGATTGTCAAGGCCGCCCCTGCGGTCGTCGAGGCCAATTAGCCCATTGGGCATGTTGCACCGCAGAGGTGTCCTTCCTTGTTTCCAGTTTCGCAACCGTCTCGCGACCGTGCATTTTCCGGCAGTGCTGAACGACTGCTCCATGTGCATGGAGTGAGAGTGAGTGACGTAGGACGAGGCCCCATGGAGGTGTGAAGCTGTTTCACGAGGGTTTTTCGGTTCGGATGCGGACGCCTTTGTTCACTGTGAACGTGGAAGTGACCACATTATTAATTAAATGGACACCACCTCACTCGAGGTCTGGATCCGAGGATGCGACAGGCAGGGCGATACGGTCGACAGGAAACGAGAGTCGGGACGATGCGGCGGCGGATTGACGACAGATAGGAAGATGGAGGACAGGGACGCATTGACCGCTGCGGTCACGGCACTCCGTCGGTTATCTGAATCCGACGCTGTGGCTGCCTGGAAGCTCTCACTGGGTAGCAAGGTGGATCTTGGCGCCTATTTTGGTCCCGAGGTGGTGTCCAAAGTTGCGCTGGCTGAGAAGGCTGAAGCTCCCGCGGCACTGCGACGCGTCACTTTTGATGACGCCAAGGCCGAGACTGAGCCTAGCTGGCTGCAGCAGTATGACTGCGACGGGAGCGAGGCTGATCTGCTACACGAGCGGGCTGAGGTGGAGACAGTGGTCGATGGTGCGCCAGTCGGGCGGGCCAGCACAAGTACAAGCACACGCACAAGCACAAGTACCTCCGCGAGGAGCAGCTCATCTGCCGTCAGATCGCCGTGCCAACCCCATGGGATGAGTCCGCCTGCAGAGCTCCAGCGTAGCCCTGGCAGCGTACCCTGGCAGCAGCCCTGGACGCATCCAACGCGGGTAGAGTGGCAGCAGGGGCGCGCGGCTGTCGAGTTGGATCCGTCACATAGTACTCCGCTACCGCAGCCATCCAAACCACACGGCCTGCCAACACCTGCGACGCTGGCGTCATCGCCGGCACCTGCACCGGTGCCGCCACCGCTGCCACCTCCGGCGCCGACACCGCCACCACCTCCGGCGCCGACACCGGCGCCGGCACCAGACCCGTCCAAAGTGACCTCGTCTCTTCACAGCGTGGCCTCGTCTCTTCACAGCGTTACCTCGTCTCTTCACAGCGTGACCTCGTCTCTTCATCCTCTCCATCCTCTGTACAGCCCGGCGGTGGCCGCTTCGCCAAGCCTTGCCCTAAGCGCGCCGCCCGAACGTGCAGCTCAATATGGAAGGTGGACGCCGCCCGCATCGACGGTAAGGTGGGCGGACCCCTGGACGGACCCCCCGCCGCCCGCATCGACGGTTAGGAGGACGTACGCGTGCGGCGTGCCGTTGCACCTGTCCTCTAGCAGCCCCACCGGCTACGAGGGCGTGAGCGAATGCGCAGTGTCTCCTGGCCGTTTCGTCGCCGTCTGCCCGTATAAAGGCACCGACAAGTTTCTGGGCACTTTCGAGTCGGCGGAGGAGGCGGCGGTGTGCTACGCCAAGGTGATGAAGGCACAGCGTGAGCAAGAGGTGAGCCGAAACCTTGAGTACCGGTACCGATGCATCGAGGAGGTGATCTCGGCGAGGGGCGAGGAGGAGGAGGAGGAGGAGGAGGAGGAGGAGGCACGGGGGGGAGACTCCATTCCAAGGATGATGCTCAGCCTTCCAGACGAGCACCGACCGCACCCCCGGCTTCAGACCGCCCTACACGAGCCGCGCGTGCGCAGCGTGCTGCTGGCTCCCGAGCAAGCCCTTAGGCGCCGGATGGAAGACCTCCAGGCCGAGGTGGCGTTGCGAGCCTCATCCTCTCGCAGGGTCGCCCAAGAGGTCGCGCAGCAGCGCCGTGACGAGACGCGCAAGCAGCGCACCGTAGCCATGGCCGAAGCGCATCGTGCGCGGCAGCTTGCCAAGGGCAGCCTGACGCTGCGCGAGCAGCGCCAGCTGTTGGATCGCAAGCTGACAGACGCCGAAGAGCGACGGCGCGCTCACTATGATCGGTTCGTATCCAAGTCGCGATCGGATTGGATGCTTGGTTGAGACGTGAGCCGAAGATAACAGGGAACCAACCAGTCACCCTTGAAAAGGCCCGCGGCCCGCGCGCAGGAATTTCCCGCGCACTCGCCGGTGTCCTCGCTTGTCGCAACGGGTGACGTGTAGTTTGTCTATACTTCGAGTTTATACTCAATTCCGTGTAGTTTATTACACCGCATTTTAGTGCATACATCATGGCATACGCATGCGATGCAGCATTCTTCACTCACCGGAATTGTAACTAGCGTGTTACACTTTCGACTTTGTCGAAGTGTCTAGTGTGCCATATCGCACATGTAAACACATGTTGATGCATTCTTTGACCAGCTGCATTCTTGATACATGTATATGTACCGTCCCATGTGATCGACCCCGTCACGTTGAGTTCTCGCGGCGTAACTTCGGGCGCCCAAAACACCGAGACGGCGCATCTTCGCGCCAGCATCTTCGAGGGAAGTCGACCGAAAAGTTCGCGGTCTCGCCTTTCGCGGACGTGCGGTGCGAGCACTGACGATCCGATACCATGCACCGGCCGCTACTGGTGGTGTCGCTCTTTGCGACCACGACCTCCTCCTCGGCCCTGTCGATAGGCCTGACCGCGCTCGCCGCCGCGCCGCCCGTCGTCTTGCGACGGCGAGGCGCGGCGGCCGTGCCGCCGCTCGTGGCAGTGGCGGCGTCGTCGTCGTCGGCGCGCGCGCGGCCCATCTGCGCGACGGCGGCAAATGAGGGTGAGGTTTCTGAAGGCGATGTCTCAATGGACGCGGCGGCGCCAGTCACCGTGCAGGAGCGCCTGCGCCTCTTCTGGCGCCTCGCGCTACCTTACTTTCAGCAGGCCGAGGGCGCCAAGCTCAACTTTGGGCTGATGCTGCTGCTCGTCCTGATGAACTCGGGCGTCTCGGTGATCTTCTCGTACGTCGGCCGTGACTTCTACTCGGCCCTTTCGGCCAAGGATCAGGTCCTCTTCCTTGAGAAGACGGCCAACTACGCCCTCGGCTTGGCTGTGGCCACACCGCTAACGGTGCTCTATGAGTATCATGAGGGTCGCTGACTGCCGCTGACTGCCGCTGATGGGCGTGCCCCATGAGTTTCACGTGGGCCTCTGGCTGCCGCTGATTCATGCGGATGGCCGCTGATGCCCGCTGAGTGCCTCCCTCGTCAGGTGCTCTACAAGTTCCAGCGCGCGCGGCTCGCACTCAACTGGCGTGAGTGGATGACGACGGAGCTCGCACGGCAGTACTACTCCGACCAGGCGTACTACAAGATTGAGATTGACCGCGAGATTGACAACCCGGACCAGCGCATCACTGAGGACGTGGCAGCGTTCACCAAGGTGTCTCTCGACTTCTTCATCACACTGATGACGGCCGTCATCGACCTCGCCTCCTTTTCGGGCATCCTGTACTCCATCTACCCCAACCTGTTCTACGCCATCTTCGTGTACGCGGGCGTGGGCTCCATAACCACCATCAAGCTCGGCCAGGCTCTCGTTGGTCAGAATGCGCAGCAGCTCTTACGCGAGGCTGACTTGCGCTACTCGCTTGTGCGCTTGAGAGAGAACGCAGAGTCTATCGCCTTCTACCAGGTGGGCGCGGATCGGCTCTGATTGCCTCTCTGATTGCCTTTCTGATTGCCTCTCTGATTGCCTCTCTGAGGGTCTCTCTACCAGGTGGGTGTCTACCAGGTGGGCGCAGATCGGCGACGATCTGGTCTCTCTGATCGCCTCTCTCTCTGAGCACCTCTCTCTCTGAGCACCTCTCTCTGAGCACCTTCTCTGATCGCCTCTCTCTGATCGCCTCTCTGAGCACCTCTCTCTGAGCACCTCTCTCTGATCGCCTCTCTCTGATCGCCTCTCTGGGCACCTCTCTCTTATCGCCTCTCTCTCTCTGATCGCCTCTCTCTCTGAGCACCTCTCTCTGGGCACCTCTCTCTCTCTGGGCACCTCTCCCTGATGCTCGCCGTGCTCGCTCTTGTCCCAGGGTGAAGCGCAGGAGGCGGCCGAAGTGAGCGCGCGGCTGAGTGGCGTGGTGGGCAACAAGCGCGCCATCCTAGGCACTATGCGCAACCTCGAGTTCTTCACAGTGGGCTACTCGTACCTGATCCAGATCCTACCGGTTCTCGTCGTCTCCCCTCTCTACTTTGCAGGTAATGGCCTCCCTGAAAGCCTCTGGTTGCCTCTCTGATGACCTCTGATGACCCCTGATGGCCTCCCTGAAAGCCTCTGGTTGCCTCTCTGATGGCCTTTCTGATGGCCTGTGATGGCCTCCTGCCGGTGCTCATCGTCTCGCTGTCCACATTTGGCACTGCCGGTGCTCATCGTCTCGATGTCTACATTTGGCAGGCTCAGTAGAGCTCGGCGTGATTACGCAATCGACCGGCGCGTTCAATCACGTCCTGAATGACCTGTCGATCATCGTCAACCAGTTCGAGGGCCTATCGTCCTTCTCCGCAGGTGATGGCCCTCTGATGGCCCTCTGATGGCCCTCTGATGGCCCTCTGATGGCCCTCTGATGGCCCTCTGATGGCCCTCTGATGGCCCTCTGATGGCCCTCTGATGGCCCTCTGAGTGCCTCTGATGGCTTTTGAGGACCTCTGAGGACCTTTGAGGACCTCTGAGGATCTCTGAGGACCTCTGAGGACCATCCTCTCGTGCTTGCCCCACAGGGCTCGCTCGGCTGAGCACATTCGTCGAGCGCATGGAGAGCTTCCAAAGCGGCGGCGAGAGTAACGCGACGTTCCGGCTGAGCAAAGAACACCTCGCTCGACTCACTCAGCCAGTGGATGAACCCGAGCGCTCACTATGGGATCGAATTCTGTATGGGCAGCGCGGCCCGCCGTCCGCACCGCCCGTGGGCGCCGCGGACGAGGCAGCGGCGGCGCTGGCAGCAGTAGCAGCATCGCCGCCGCCGCCAGCAGCGTCGCCGCTGGCGGCTCAGCCCCTACTGGGCGTCGTTACACGGCAAAGTACGACGGGCCGCATCTTCAACCGAGAGATTGCACCTTGGGGGGACCCGAAAGAGCCGTTGCTCACGGTGCGTCGCCTGATTGCATGCTGATTGCATGTTGATTGCATGCTGATTGAATGATGATTGAATACTGATTGCACCCTGGGGGGGGGCGAAAGAGCCATTGCTCATGGTGCGTCGCCTGAGCCTCATCTTTCCCAACGGCCCTTGCGAGCTCCTTGATTGCCACTGATGGCCGCTGATTGCCTCCCTCATCAGGTGCGTGACTTGTGCCTTCTCACCCCCGACGGCACTCGCAAGCTCTTCGCCAACGTGTCGGTCGACGTGCATGCGGGCCACCATTTGCTCATCATGGGCAACTCGGGCACAGGCAAGTCCTCCATGCTGCGCGCGATGGCCGGCCTGTGGGATCGCGGCTCCGGTGAGGTCACGCGCCCACCCGTCGGGCAGACCATGTTCTTGCCGCAGCGCCCCTATTGCACGCTGGGCAGCTTGCGCCAGCAGCTTGTGTACCCAAGCACTGTCGACGAGTGGTCGCGCACGAACACGGATGAGGCGCTCCTGCGTGCGCTCCAGACGGTGCAGCTTGGTCGGCTGGCTGCGCTTGGCAAGGAGGGGCTTGATCGGGTACGTGGATTCGGCTAATTGAGAGTGCGATTGAGTGCGATTGATTAGCATCGTATGAGATTGATTAGCAATGATTCGGCTAATTGAGAGTGCGATTGAGTGCGATTGATTAGCATCGTATGAGATTGATTAGCAATGATTAGGCTCCTCGAGAGTGCGATTGAATGCAATTGAGGTGCGATTGTGTTAGGTGAGTGCCGCGGACGTGCCGCTTATGGAAGGTGAGTGGCCTCTGATGGGCGCTGACGGGCGCTGATGATGGGCGCTGATGGGCGCTGATGATGAGCGCTGAAGATGGGCGCTGATGATGAGCGCTGAAGATGGGCGCTGATGATGGACGCTGATTGCAGGTGCGCGACTGGGGTGCGCTGATGATGGACGCTGATTGCAGGTGCGCGACTGGGGTGATGAGCTGAGCTTGGGCGAGCAGCAAAGGCTCGCGTTCGCGCGCGTGCTCGTCAACAAGCCGCGCCTCGCGATCCTCGATGAGGCAACCTCCGCCCTCGACCTCAAAAATGAGGCCGCCATGTACCGCGCCATTGGCGCCGTCCCGGGCATCACGTACCTCTCCGTGGGCCACCGTCCATCACTGCTCCACTTCCATTCGTCGCGCCTTGAGCTCTTTGGAATGGACCAATCGCCCTCCTTTGCTGTCGAAGAGATTGACGAGGCGCTCGTCGCGGCCGCCGCGGGCGCGGCACCGGCGACGGCCGAGGTCATTGAATTCCAAATCTGAAGAACAGGGGACGAGGTCTTGTCATCAGTTTTGTCAATGATCATCCCGACTCACAGTTGGCGAAGTCATCTCACTTATCGGGGACGTCCTTCCCTTGCTGTGGGTTGTTTGAGCGTAGTCGCCGGTGCGAGACGCAGAATGTTTAGGGGATGGCGGCTAAACTTCGTTAAAACCGTAAGAAAGTTTCGCGAAAGCACCCCGCGAGACACACCTCTCCGCTCGGAGATACTCCGTGCAAAAAATGCTTCGAGTCGCCCTTCTGTGTCTGGCGTGCACTGCGTCGGAGGCGCTTCGTGCGGCCGTCGCCCCGATGGGCGCGCGCACGCTATCCCGCGCGGCCGTCCGCGCCGAGCCCGCAGTCATGCAGTTCGGCAAGAAGAAGAAGTCGACCGAGGAGCTCCTGGAGGAGAAGGGCTACTGGCCGGGCGAGTGGGTATGCGCTGACTGCGGCTACATCTACGAGCCGAGCGCTGACAGGCCGTTCGAGGAGCTTCGCCCCCGCTGGAAGTGCCCGCAGTGCGCGGGCCCGCGCCGACGCTTCGTGAAGAAGGCCGGCGGCGTGACCGCTCAAATCAACGACAGCCCACTCATCTATGGCACGGCGGCGGTTGCCGTGGTGACCGCCGTGCTGGTGTACCTCGGCCTGACCATCTAAAGAAGAATCGGCAGGACACCGCAAGAGTTCTCCCGCCCTTGGCCTCTGGAGCACTCGTGGCCCGTGGCTTTCGCACGCACAGAGAGATGGGCCCCATGGGTCCATGCGTGCGGGCTTACAGTCCCCCACATGCGACATGGTGCAGGTGGTCTTCTCGCACGCGAGCGCAAACAGAGATTATTTCCTAGTTGAAGAGGTGTGGTATATGCATACATGATATGCACACGCATCTTCCGTCGCGTATCCCTCGTAATCGCAAAAAGCTTCTGTGCACCGGTCGTCCGGCGCCCGTAAGAGTGGTGTGCCTCCCGGTCTACTTCGGGTCGCTCAAGTTCATGCCGTTGCTGGGGTCAACCATCCAGCAGCTCGCGCCCACTCGAGCGACTGCTCGGTAATCGGCGTGGAGGGCTTGTATTCGCACCCAACCCAACCGCTGTAGCCAAGCTCGCCGAGCTGTGCGAGCAGCGGAGGGAAATCGATGACCCCGACGCCGGGTTCGTTTCGCCCAGGAGGGTTGGCAATCTGGACATGGGCAGTGTGAGGCAGCGCTCTTCGGATCACGCTGGTAAGGTCAGTGCCCTCAACCATCGCGACATGGTACAGATCTAATTGCAACTGGCAGTGGCCTGGCGCGTCAACCCTTTCCAGTATGCGTAGCGCTGAAGAAACGTCAGGAACGAGATATCCGGGAAAGTCGGTTGGGTTCAAGGGCTCGACGCAAATGCACACGCCCACGTCAGCGGCGATTCTGCTCGCCCACCGAAGCCGCTCGACGTACACATCTTCGGTCGCTCCGTGTGAGCGCAGCCCTGCCATAATGTGCATCTTGGAGCAGCGAACGTCCTGAGCAAACCGGAGCCCATACTCGAAGCTCGCCTTCCAATCGGTCTCTCGTGCGGCTATGCCACCGATACCGCGCTCGCCATTCAGCCAGTCGCCGGCAGGCGCGTTCAAGAGTGCCTGCTCGAGCTCATTTTCCTCCAGAGCTCTGCGTACATCGGCAGAGTCACAGGCGTACTTGCCATCGCCGGCAAACATAAACTCGACCGCACGGAAACCCGCAGCGCGAGAGGCAGCAAATCGCTCTATGAACGGACGGTCCTTGAAGAAGAAAGAAAGGTTTGCGGCAAGGCCTCTCATTGCGGCAGGCGCGAAGGTTGAAGGCTTTCGCGATTTCGCGTGAAGACCAAAGACGCGGAAGGGAGATTGTATCTCCGAGTTCACGTTCATCATTCAATTCCCAAACAGGTGTAGGGGTGGGGCCTTATAAACATGAAAAATAGTAGACCACTCTGATTTCGCGTGAAGACCTACCAAAGACGCGGAAGGGAGATTGTATCTCTGAGTTCACGTTCAACATGATCCGGCATTTCACACTCGTTGAAACATGGCGCAGAAGGGAAAAAACACAATAACCAGCACCTTCCCAGCATCCCCATCCACGAACCCAGAGATACAGGCATACAGCGTCTCGCACCCATGTGCACTCGAGGCACCGCACCACGCACGGTCGAGAGTCGAGAGACCCGTCAAATCCGTCAGATCCGTCGCGCGTCGGCGGCTCTAGCGAGCATGCCGCACCATCTACCTGCCACATCTCATTACTAACTCATCACTTCCTTGTTCGCCAATGAAGCCGCCAGCACATCGAGCTCTTCATCTGAGCCTGCCAATTCCACGAGCACCTTGCTCCCCCAAGAGGGGGGAGCCTACCTCAGTACCTCTTGACGCTGCGCGCGATCGCTTAGGGCGATCCCAGCGGATCCTGATGACCTTTACGAGGCCCCTGGCCGCGAGCCCTGTCCTTTATTAGGAGAGTCTCTCGACGAGGTCCTAACGAACGGCGAGGTCACTGTTGCCCATGCCGCCCACGACCCAACCGGAGGCATCTGCGCTGTGGTGAGCACTTGCATGCTGATGCGTCCTGTTGGCCTGCCTGCTCTGCCCGCCCCCATGCCGCCCCCCGCAGCTGTTGGCTGCTGCCTCTCTGTGGCCTGCCTCGTTCCTGCCAAATGCCTCCCACTCCCCGCCCTTTGCCCCACTTGCCGCCACCGCACGCCCACCCTCTCGAGTGCATTCTCCCGACGCCGTGGTGAGCACTTGCATGCAGATCCACCCTCTCGAGTGCATTCTCCCGACGCCGTGGTGAGCACTTGCATGCAGATCCACCCTCTCGAGTGCATTCTCCCGACGCCGTGGTGAGCACTTGCATGCAGATCCACCCTCTCGAGTGCATTCTCCCGACGCCGTGGTGAGCACTTGCATGCAGATCCACCCTCTCGAGTGCATTCTCCCGACGCTGCGCCACTGCCCATGAGAAACGACGCCGTGGTGAGCACTTGCATGCAGATCGAACTCCCGACGCTGCGCCACTGCCCAATCGCGTCGTTGGTAGGGTTGCCCCCGTGCGTCCCCTGCCGCCGGAGGGATTCCGCACGTCCCTTGCCTCCCTCTTCGTCCTGTGTACCAGCTCCCTGTTCGATTCCCGGTTGGAAGCTGCCCCAAGCCCTATGCGGACACTACGACACGAGACCTACGCGGACGAGTCCGCTGTCGCCGACGCCGTCTGTGCCTCCGGCGCCTTCAGTGTCGCCGTCGCGTCGACCGGCACCGCACCAGGCATGGGCGGGGGTCCAGCGTACGAGGCCGCCGCCGCTGTGCCTGCCGAAGACCACGCATGGGGGGGCATCGTGGGGAAAGTCCCCATGGGCATCACCATGTTTGGCATGTGGCCCATATTTGGCATGTGGCCCATGTGCACTGTGCTCATGGGCATCGGCGCCGCCGCGTTGAACGACATGCAGCCACCCGCAGGCTGCCCGCCCGACGAGGGAGGCAAGCGGGAAGCTGCATGGGGCGTTGGCACGAGAGCCCCATAGGCCATGTGGGAAGCTTGGATCATGTTCGCACCGCCGTGCATCATATTGTGGGGCGAGGGCATCATCAGCGGCGGCGCGGCCATCTGATTCATCTTCTTTGCGACCGGGTTCGGTACCATCGAGGGCGGCATCGCGGGCGACATTACGGGTGGCATCGCGGTGCCCATGACGTTGGCCATCGGCATCATCATGCCCATCGGAACCATCATCTGGGGCGCGAATCCCGGAGCGTAACCGTTGTAGACCGGGACGCCCGTTGTCATCGTCATGTCGGGCATGCCGCCGCCGATCATCATCTGGTTCGGGGCCGCGTAGTTTTGTTGGTACCCGTACCCGTACCCGTTCGAATACCACTCCTGGCCCGGGATGGCCATCGTGGGCGAGCCGGGCGTGGAGTCAGGCACGACTAGGCCACAGGCCATCGCGTCACCCGTCGGGGTCGCGAAGTCGTTGTCGCCGGCTCCTACGACAGCTGGGTTCTGGCCCTGCGTGAGGCTCATGATCTCGCGCGGCACCGCAGGCTTCACCTCGACGAGCCGGCCTTCGATAGGGTGGTAGCGCGTTCGAGTCACGGCCATCACGACCTTCGGGTCCTCGAAGGTGACGAAACCGAAGCCACGTGGCCGACGGGACGAGCCCTCGGTCATCACGACGACGTCGGCGACGGTGCCGAACTGCGAAAAGTAGCTCATGAGCGACTGATCCTTCATCTGGTGCGAGAGCCCCCCCACGAAGATCTTGCGCGTCGCCGTAGGCTCCCAAGTGCTATTCGGACCGAGTGCCCATCCAGCGGACGCGTGGATGGCGTTGGCATTGAGAGCTCCCTCGGCTCCCTCGCCTCGACGAGCCTTCTCGCGGTCGTTGCGCGCCGGCTTCGCCAGCTCAGGCGTCCCCACGTGATGCCCATCGATAATATGCGTCATCGACGTGAGCTTCTTCGCAAGCTCGTCGCTGAAGACCGTGATGAAGCCAAAGCTACGCTGCGCGGTATGGTTTTGAGGCTCGTGGCGCTGCCATGGGCGCGCATTTGGGTGCTTGACCGTCGCGCGCTCAACACTCCCGTACTGCTCGAAATACTTGCGCAGGCTCGCCTGCGAAGGGCAAGGGGGGATCATGCGTCACGCTCAAACAGTGGTGCAGCCTATGTTTGGCGGTATAGGGTAGCACGGCGCCTCAGCAAGGTCATACGAACGCCAGAGGAGCGCATTGTTCGACAAGGCTTCGACGTGCAAGCGCCGACTCACCTCAGTAGTGCTCCGGTGAAGGTCACCGATGAAGAGGCGGATCGTTGGACCACTCGAGGTCTCCGAGCCGCGGGAGAAGCTCTCATCGCTCGGATCTATCGTGGCTGGCTCCGAGGCGGCCGGCGAGAGAGAAAGGGTGCCCACTGCCTCGCCCAGATTCGCGACATCGGCCGTCTCCGCGTCGCCCTCTTCGTGGTTGATACGCGTCATGTCGGAAGTGTCGCACAGCCTTCTGGACGCCAAAGAGTTGTTCTTTGTGGAGTTTTCTGGAGTCCTCGCGTCACTTTCCTTTTTGAGGTCTTTTATTCGCAGCTGATTTGGGAATCGACCTTCGGCTGCACTCCTGGGATTCAGCTCAGGGAGAGGTGGAGTGTTTTCTTCGATTTTAGATGGGTTTCCTATCGTATCCTGCGCCAGAAACCCATAATTGGTAAGCGCCACATGACGCGTTGACGCCTGACGTGCCTGTTATCTTGTTAATCTTGCCTGACGTATTTTGATGTACAATGTATCTCTGCACCGTCCGGCAGGATACAGTATCCTGAGTGAATTTTTGGTGATCCGACAGGGGTAGGTAGGGACCCGCTCGCCCCCAACGCTACTATAGGGAACTAAAAGGGCCGGGGTCGCGCGGGCGCGCGGGCGGGTCAGACCGCGGGGTCAGTCCGCCCGTGTCCCCGGGGGGGGGGTCCGGGCGGTGTTGACCGCGGCGCGCGCGGGTCGCGGGGGGGTCCGCCACCGCACCCGGGCGGGAAGTTCTTAGAACGCTCAGAAACACTTTTACGCATATGTACAATCAAATCGTCCAGAGGCGGGTCTTGATGTTACGTGGCACCAGCACCGGGTCCTTTTCTTTGCGACCCTTGATCCGCCACTCCCACCGTGTGTCGTTCCACAGACGGCGACAGATGATACGGCGCGCGGTGTAGTGTGAAAACAGGTTCGACGAGATGCCGGTCTCGTCATTCATGTGTGAGAAGCCTTTGGCATAGGTCTCTACCACCGTATTGTTGACAGCGTACGTGTAGCACGGCGCCCTCTCAACATACGAGGGCGTCTTGTTGAAATGCTTGAGTAAGAAGTGGCTGTAGGCAATGTCCTCGCCGTTACCTTTGACGCTCGCTAGAGCCTTCGCGTAGCGATCAAAGTGGCGCACGAAGATGTCGTTATACGCTCGAGACGTCGCCGCAAACAGCGTAAGCAGCACGTTGAACGGCTTGTTGGATCTCAACCGTCGCGGATCCCCTGACGTTTGGTAGCCCTTAAGCGGATTGCAGTTGCGCTTATGGTGGCCATAGATACCGATGGGCTCTTTGGCCGCCGCAGCTGCGACGCCGCATACCTGTCGCTCGCATGGGAGCTCGTCGTCGTCGAGGTGCACGAGCGTAGTGCCACGAGCGCTGCGCGCGGCAAGGAAGCGCGCGCCGGGCCCGTACATTGGGTCCCAGCCACCCATGTCCATCACAGTCTGAATCACTTTCTTGCTTCTGAGCAATGTCTGATTCACTCCCCGAAGCATCTCCGTCACACGCTCGCTGCATGGGGCATGTGCAACAATCATCACCTCCCCGACGCATTGCATCTCAGTGCTCAGCCGCAAGACTAGAACCTTGAGCCGCTCGAGGCGTTTGCAGATGGTGGGCACAACGACGGTGGCGTACGCTCCCTCGGCGTGAGTAAGGCTCAGCCACCAATCACCTGTAGCCACAAGCCGATGGTACTCCTTTCCCGGGAACCAGCGGGCCCGCGTCTTGTGCCAGCCATCCGGCACGTTGCATTTGCCACACGTGAGGTCGCAACCTTTGTGGTCACACTTTCCCGCAGCCAAGCGACTGCGGCAAGTGAATCTAAACAAAACGTCTGTGCAGTTCGATTTCGCCTCGTTGATGGTTTCGTCGAATGCGATAGCCATCTCGAGCAACAGCAGCAGCGAAATGATGCGTTGCATCGTGCCGTTCTGCTTCCTTCGAACTTTATGCTGTACCGCAAAGGTCGACAAAGCGTTACACAAAGTTTGAACGAAACGGATCCGGTTGAAAAACACAGGGGGGCGCCGGGACACACACGGGACTGACACACAGATCACACTGACGAACCTCACAACCTAGCAATTCGTACACTAATAGAAGCTGAGTTATAACTAATAGTGTTTAGTGTACAAATAGAAGCTTACATGAGCACACACGGTTACATGAGCACACACGGTGAACATGTGTGGATCACTGGATCACTGCTGTGGGCAAGGCTGTGGGTTCTGTCAAGTCATTTCCTAATTGGACGCTGCCTTACAAGGCGTTTAGGCGTTTTCATCCTTTTCAATACGGTCACTGACCATGAAGCTCAACCTGGACGTATAACTGCAATTCTGCATGCGAGATGCAAGGGGAAAAGCGGTGCGAGACGTGGTGAAGGACCGGAGTGGATTTAGAGTGGATTTAGAGTGGATTTGTGTTGAACGGCTCTACATGTAACTGTTGCGTGTTGGGGTCCAGAGGCATAGCGGCATTTTTTGCGTAAATACCGAAGAACAGAACTCAAAATCTCAAAGTCTCGCTCGACCCAGCGTCAACGAAACAACGACCACGCCACATCAGCAACAGCATCATCAACGACACAACGACATCACATCACCATATTTTTCAACAGGAACCGCAACCATTCTGCTCCTCGCACGCGGTACGAAATAGATCGGTGCGTCCCGCAGCTATTCCGCAGCGCGTCTCGCGCGTCTCGCTCGTTCGCACAAGTTCTGAGTGAGTGCAACTCACCGTACTAGCTACTTGTACTACGCCCCGAGCATGACCGAGTCGAAGGCCTGCGTGAGGAACATGCTTTCGACTGCAGTGAACACAACCTGCATGCTCGATGTGTCAGTCGCGCAGGTCGTGTAGGTGTAGAGCATTTTCTTTTTGTCGTTGATACGCTTCTCAAACTGCGCTTTGAAGTACGCCTCTGCCTTGATGAAGTCGCATCCACCTTTGTAGTCCGGAAACCAGGTAACCGGGTCAACGGTCCGGATCTTTTGCTCAAAAAGGTCTTTCTTGTTGAGGAACAAGATGATATCGATGCCCTCAAAGTGCTTGCTATTGGCAATCTGCTCGAATAGCTCCAGGGCCTCCTGCATGCGATTCTTGGAGCGATCCTCGGCGACCACCTGATTGTACTCGCTGATGGCTGCCACGAAGACGATTGCAGTGACATTGTCGAAGAGTGGCAGCCAGTTGCGCCTCTCGCTGCGCTGCCCACCGACGTCATACATCTGAAAGGCTTGGTTGTTGATCACGAAGTCGCGACTCACGACACCGCTCGTGCGAACACGCGCGTGCAGGATGTCTTCGACAGTGGGGAGGTACTCGATGGCGGCGACCCGGGGCAGGTTGTTGAAAAAGTACTGGACGCCGTCGCCCAGCTGGAACTCGGCGCGGCGAGCAAAGGATTGCTGGATGGCTGGGTCTGCCCAAAGGGACGCGAAAGACTCGCCCATCTCGGGGTTGACGTTCTCACCCTGATAGAGAAGCATGGCGTCGGCTACGTCCTCGTTGCTCTCGGTGAGCTCAAGTTCCCGCTCTTGTGCCGCCTCAACGAGGGTTCGCATGCCGTCGATCATGTTGCGATGGATGATCCAGCGGAACTGGCGCAACTCGCCACTCGAGTATCCCGAGGCGTTGATGATGCGCATCTGCTTGAAGACGGTCGACTTGCCCGACTCTCCCGCGCCGAGCAGAAGCAGCTTCTTCTTATTGTGAGCCTTCTCACAATCCTCGCGTATCTTCTTCAGGCAGTGAGTGTTTCGGAGCGTGACTGCCGGATCGATGGTCGCGCTGATGCCGCCTCCGCACAATCCCATGGCCGACGCGGAGTATCTTCGGCCAGTCTGCGTGTGAGTGCGCGCGCGCGCGCGTCGCGAGTTTGCAAGTTTTTGAGTGGCCGACTTCGGAGAAGCTACTTGTGGAGCTGTGGAAAGCGGAGAGCGAAAAGAAGACGATGTGTCGGAGAAAAGCAACGTCGTGTTGAGGGGTGCGTCGAAATCGAGCGCCCAGGAGGACGCTCGAACTCGCGGCAGGCACGGCACGAGGAAAAGACAGGTCGATGCTCGCGCGGGCAACATCCGCTGCTGGGCCGCTGCGGGGGGGTGCAGCAACGCGTGGATTTGCGAGCAAGCGCGCGGGGGGCAAGCTCGCGAAGGTCAAAGACGTTGACCTTGGATGGGGAAAGCTGCGTGAGCCGCTCGAGGCGGCACCGCTGCGATTGGCTTCACTGACCTCACTGAAGATTCTGCACGCTTCAGAAGGCGTTGGGTTGGCGGGCGCGCGCAAATTCAACAAGCTCATGCCAGCGCTGCGATGGCAAAACCCCGATGCGTCCATTGTGCAGCGATGGGCTGAGGAGGACAAAAAGGGTGCTGCGGTTATTGTCGAGCTCGCTGACGGCCACCGGAGCGAGTTCGACGTCTCTGGGCAACGCAGCGAGGAGATCCTCGGTCGCGTGCTAAAGGCCGCAGGAGCGCCAGAGGCTGACGTTGCGAAAAGTGTCCAGTGGGCAAAGGAGTACCTATTGCGCTTGGAGTCCCAGCGCCGCAGGCCTCAGGTCGCTGGTCTCTTTGATGGCAGCGGCGCTGAGGGCGTCGACGAGGGTTTGCACGCGGAGGAGGACGCTGCACCGAATTCTGACCACGGCAACGCCGATCGCGTGGAAAAGGGTCGTGCAGCGACAACGCCGTGATGTTGAGATGGCCGACACCGCCAGCACATGAGCATCCGAATCTGGGTGCCCCACGATTCGACGGGCGCCGCCGCCGCACGCGGCGTGCTTGTAGCGTCTGGTCGGGTGTGGCGAGATGGATCGGTTTGATGTTTCGGACTCAGCTCCCTGGCGCACGCCGAACCGGCACGCTCACGTTGGCGCGCTTGCGCCGCGGTGCTTGTTTGCGGTGGATACACGTACCAGGTACAGTACGCGCGGGGAATAATGTTCCGGCGCCCAGGCGTTCCGCCGGTCGGCGTAGCAGAGCTCACTCCTACAATAGTACTTCAAAAGACCGAGCTCTTGAATTCACAGCACACCGACACCCTCTCTCGCCACTTCCACTTCAACTTCATGACCGACCGCCCTCCTCGCCTAGTCACCTCTCTCGAGCTCTTCAACCTGCTGCAGCACCAGTCCAACTGGCCCTCTGGTGGCTCCCCAGTGTGTTTGGACCTGCGTGAGAGCGGTAGCAGCAAGCAGCGCATCATCCGGGGCTCGCATCGCGTGGAGCTCACTTCAGAGGGCGAGGTGGAGGTGGTCGGAGCCTCGGATCGTTCATGGATGGGCCGTGACATCTGCCTCATAGATGCCGAGCCGGCGAGTGGAGACCACGCAGTCGCGCTCGCGCTGCTTCGCGGAGGCGGCTGCCGCGAACTCTTGCTGCTTAGTGAGCCTTTCTCGGCGTTCGAGTCCGCCTTCCCGTTCATGTGTGCCAAGCAGTCGTCGTCCAAGGCAGCCAAGCGGCCGCTGTGCCCGTCGTGCGTGCTCCCGGGGCTGCTCTACCTCGGCGATCTCACCGACGCGGCCGCGCTCCCGCGTCTGCGCGAGCAGCTCAACATCCAGCACGCCCTCACCGCGCTCGCCGAGTTGCCGTCTAGCCTGAAGGCGAGCGTGTCCGAGTCGGGCGTGCGGCACACATGGTGCGACGTGCGCGACGTGGAGGAGGCGGACATCAAGGCGCACTTTGGCACCGCCTTCGACATCATCGAGGCCGCGCGAGCCGCGCAGACCGCCGTCTTCGTCCACTGCTCGCGAGGCGTCTCACGCTCTGCGTCGCTCTGCATCGCGTACCTCATGCGTCAGGAGGGGTGGAGTGCGCAGCGGGCTCGCGAGCATGTCGCTGCGGCGCGCCCGATCATCCAACCGAATGAAGGCTTCTGGCGCTGCCTGCTCGAGTTCCAAAAGGAGCTCAGCGGCGAGCGTACTGGCGTGTACGTCCCGTTGCCGAAACCGAAGCCCATTGACGAGGGCGACTTCGAGCTCCCTCCGAGCTGGTCTGCTCCGCCCTCCCTCGGGAAGGACGCGTCGCTTGTGGTGTCCAAGGGCGGCGAGGAGCTCGAGGTGCTCCCATGCCCACTGATGACTGCTGATGAATGCTGATGAATGCTGATGAATTATGATGACTGCCGATGACTGCCGATGATTGCTGATGACTGCTGCAGGTGCTCCCAGTGGGCGAGCACCCGATGTACACGTTCGGGCGCTCGCTCACGTGCGACTTCCAGCTCGATCACCCGTCCATCTCACGCCAGCATGCGGCGCTCGTGCACCACACCAACGGCGGGCTCTACCTAATCGATCTCAAATCGAGCCATTGCACCGCCGTGAACGGCACACGGCTTCGCCCCTTCGAGGCCGTGTTGCTCAAGCAGGGCTCGCTGCTCACGTTCGGCGCCTCCTCGCGCACATACCGTCTCGAAGGCGTGCTGCCGCCGCCGCCGCCCGCGACGGCGCCGTCCGACGGCGAGCTTGCGGCCGCCGCGGGCCCGACGCTTCCCGGCGCCCAGCACGGTGCCGAGCACAAGCGCAAGTACTCTCCCGCAGACGCCAAGGCCAAGAAGAGGCACAAGTGGCTCCGTGACGAGAAGCCACGCTCCAAGATGACGGAGAATGAGCGCGTTGCCATGGGCGCCGGTGCAGGCTCCGGCTGCTTCGGGCCGGGGTTTGACTGAATCCGGGAGTAGATCCCCCAGGGAGCCAGAGGGTAGTGGGTTTTCCGTCACGACGTCACGTCAACGTTCTAAGAAATAGATGTGATCTTAGATTAATCTTAGATGAACAACCCGTCCGTATTCCCGGTATTGGAGGTTTCGCGAAACCGGCTGGTCAACGTTTTTCATTCCGTTCGATCGGCCCGCCACCGGCACCGCTCGTTCCGCTGTCCGAGTGTCTGACTGTCTGTCCGAGTCGCCCCCACACGCGACACGGTGGACCGCGCGCCGGGTCGTCGACGCGCCGTGACGGTTCTATTACCGTCCATGACAGGTATACCGTCGATGATGCGTCGGTGCAGACACCGACGGACTCGCGCCCCGTCGCGCGTGGCTGCGACCTGCGTGGCCGCACACTCTCACTCAGGTACTGAATCTTGAAAGTCTGAGGGTCTCGGGTCTGTGGTATTAGTCTCGAGTCTGGGCACTGAGCTCTGAGGAATCAATCTGACGTCGGGTCCCAACGACGTCGTTCACAGTCACACCCCCGCCGCAGCAGCCGCCGTTCAATCGTAGAGATGAGCGCGAGGGGTACTGCGTGGCGACTCGAGCCCTTCCCGAGGGGTGTGACTGTGAACGAGCCCTTCCCCCCGGGGCGTGGGCGGGAAGCTGCGTGGCGACTCGAGCCCTTCCCATCCGTGAGCGCTGTGCCGGGCACTCACGTCGACCGGCGTGAGCCCTCCGCCGAAAAGGTGGCCTGCACGGGCCTCGAGCGCGGCGGCAGAGGTACCGCGCCGTGACGGGCGCGGCGAGACGAGCGCGTAGGTGAGGCGGCTGCTGCTGCTGCTCCTGCTTCGAGGGCTGCTGCAGACGCTGCCGCCGCTGACGCTAGTACTGATGCGCCCACGTGGCGATCCGAGAGCGCCGCCGTGAGCGCCGCCTCGAGCGCCGTCTCGAGCGCCGCCGCCGTCGCCATTACCACCACCTCCGCCACGCGGCGATCGATCGCCGTGCCATGGTTGAGGCCTAGCCTCCGGGCGATCCAAATTTGGGCTGGCCTCCGGGCGATCCAAATTTGGGCTGGCCTCCGGGCGATCCAAATTTGGTCTGGCCTCTGGGCGTGGCGAGAGGGAGCGCGGCGCTCGGATTGTGTCGCGTGCCTCGCCCATAGGCGCTCGGATTGTGTCGCGTGCCTCGCCCATAGGCGCTCGGATTGTGTCGCGTGCCTCGCCCATAGGCGCTCGGATTGTGTCGCGTGCCTCGCCCCTCATTGGAACGACCGGAGGACTCGCGCCGTCGTGAGCGTTCGGCTCGTCGTGGTAGTGCAGCATCCCGTGTGTGCTCACGTCGTGCGAGCCGACGCCCCAAACCGAGGGCCGAAGGGCGCTTACATGCCTTGCATGCCTTGCGCCCACGACGGCGCCCGCCGCCCCCTCGCGCGCCGCGCCGTCGTGGGCGTGGTCGTCGGCGAAGTGGAGCCGCTCGGAGAAGTAGTGGAGGGGATGGCCCTCCAACGCTGAGCGACGCGCGAGCAGCGGCGATGCTAGACCCGCTCGGGACGGCGCTCTCCGGCTCATCGCCGCGGCGCCCGGGACGACGCCCCGACGCGCCTCGGGCGACGGCGGCTCTGATTCCCGCGGAGGAGCGCCGACCCGAGCGCCGCCACCCCGAGCGCCGTCCCGAGCGCCGTCCCGAGCGCCGTCCCAAGCGCCGTCCCGAGCGTGCCCTCGGTCGCCATCGACCCGATCGCCGTGGATGCGCCCAAGACGGCGCATCACGTCCACCCGACCGTGGCTCACGCCATCGTCGATCTCAACGTCGAGCTTTGGAGCGCCGTGCTGAGCGTACACCGACGGCGCCGACGTGAAGTGGGAAGCTAGGTCCCGTGTGTGCGTGCCGTGCGGCTTGAGGGCAGCAGCGCGCTCAGCCTCATCGCTCGCGCGCACACGCGCCCGAGGGCTGCTGAGCGATCTGTCGTCCAGCTCGGAGCCCAGAAAGTGGGCCTCACTCACGTGCCGCTGCGTGGGCCGGCGCATGCGCACGCCTCGATCGTGGCTGCGCGACGCACTCGCTGGGTCGACTGCGCAGCTGCCGACTTGCAAGTTGTCGCGTGGCAGCGTTCGGTGGGCCCCTTCAACGTAGCCGGCCACGTCGGCGTCGGATGAGGTGAGCATGCTGCCTCCCGAAAAGTTGTGGTCCGAGCGCCGGTGCCCGTCGGGCACGAGCGCGCGCCGCTCCGCACGCGCACAATCCTCGGACGGCGAGATGACGATCACGTCGTCTCGGAAGCCATGAGACCGCCCCCATGCCGACGACCGTGGCGGCGCAGAGGTGCTGCGGTGCACGTAGCAGCGTGCTCCGCTGCTTGAGTCGACGAGGAAGTCGGCCTTCTCGTCCGGTGGCATCGCCATGCCCGCGGCGACCTCGGACGTGAAAGCCGAATTGATTCCCATGAAGCCGGGGATGGAGGCCGGAGTCCAAGGTGGCCGCACATTGTGCTCCAGCCGTTGCCCATCGCGCTGCATAGGGCCCGTTCCAAAGACGAGGTCCGCGACCTGTGAGCCGAGTTGCTGCTCCGGCCCGAGCGCCTTTCGGCCATGCCGCTGCTTGCGCGGTATCTTATCAGAGCGCCTTCCTGGGTCGGAGAAGTCCACACCGTACATCGTCAAGTGCGGTTGGAACGCCTTATCCAAGTACGCGTCCATGTGGATGCCGAGAGGCGTCCACATCACAATACCCTCTTTGCCCTTGATGTTTGAGCCCGTCACGGCCCTGTCAACGTGGCGCTCGTGGGTAAGGTTACCTGAAGATGCCAAACTCGACATGGTTTTTCGCGAGTCGGCTGCGTAGGAGCTTTTACAAGTACTGTGAATGCACATTGCAGCTGAATTGTGTTTACAGCTGGATTATGAGTCGAGCCGCAAGCTCGGCTTTAGTTACGTAATATTAAGCTTCAACTTCGCTCTAGTACCCCTCCGGCCGTCCCACCGTGATCCGATCCCATCTCTCGAACACCTGCCACCTCTCCGATCGGACGCGGATCCGTCGAGGTCGAGACTCTGCGAATCGCGTCGACTCGGCGGTACGGGGTAGCGCACTCGGCGCGGCGTCGGTTTCGGTTTCCGCAATGACCAAGAACGCTTTATTTTAACAGCTTGTTCCGCTCGATGTACGATGTCGAGTAGTGAGAGTGTGTGACGGAGGGACGTCGATGCGCCGAGCGGGAGCGACCAGCGACGTCGGGAGAGCGGTACGAGTCTACGGAGATCGAGAGTTCGCCGCGTGTTTTGCGCGTGTGCCGACGCGTTCCATACATTGAGCCAAACCTGTTTAAAAAGACTTATCGGATAATAGTATCCAAATGACATGGAGGCCACTGCAGGCTCGCTAGGTGGCTCACATGACACCTGCAGCATGACACAGCCGCTGCATTTCAATGCGAGAGCGTCAGAGTGTGTGGAGAGCCAGGAGATCGGTGCGGAAAAACGCCCGCCGCGCCGTGACAGACTGTACATGAGTTGGCGATGCCGCCGTCATTTCCCGAACTGCATCTTGATCAAAGCGTCTCGGTCGTACATGGCCTCCACCCATCGATCCTTGATGACACGCTTGCGCTGCGCGAAGCACGCAGAGGGGGACAGGTGGCTCACGGTCAGCACCGGAGGGACGCGCGCGGCGCAGGAGCTGGTGACTGAGTGGCAGCCCTGGGCCTGTGCTCTTGCATCCTCGTTCCACATGCAGCCGCGCCCTCGAGCTCAGCAGGAGGTTACTGCTGCTGTTTGCTGCTGTTTGCTGCTGACCTGCTGCCGCCTGCGCCGCAGCCATGCCATGACTTCCATGGCTGCCATAGCTGCCGGTCCTGCCGATCTTGCCAATTCAAAAGGCTGCGGAGGCGCTGACAGTGCCAGGAGGTGCGAGAGCCGCAACACGGAACGTGTCGGCTGTGCCGGCCGCAGCGCTGCCTGCGCACTCCTCTGATCGCCGCCTCTGCGTGTGCGTGGCCTCTCCTGGCCTGTGAACTAGCGTGGGTGCGGGCACGTACCTCGCCGCGCGTCGCGTACGGGATCACCGACAGCAGCGTGCCACACACGCCGATGGCGCCCATGATGATGCCCAAAGGCAGAAGCGACGCGAGCGGCATCCTGTGCCGCCTGTGTTGCGCCTTTCTTGTTCTTCACTTTTCGCGAATTTGCGCCGGCCTGGGCACTTTCCGTCGATGCCCACGAGAGTCTCCAGGTTTGAAGATTTGAAAATTCGATTTCCGAACCGCAGAAGTTTTTCCCTCTGCGTTCGCTGCGCTTTCTTCGCGACGCCGTGCGCCGAACTTACTCTACTACTGAGCTAGGAGGAGGACGCGCAAGGAGCGATGAGCACGGACCATGTGAGCCACTGCCACCCCCAGCACCCGCTTCCGGACCGCACGCAGCTCCTCGCAGCGAGCTCTTGGCTTCGTTAAGCCTTCCCATCGCGCACCTCCAAACCGCCTCTCTCCTCATCACAGCAGAGCATGCGCAGCGTGACCTGGCCAGCCGGGCGCGCTGACGTCGATCACACGCCTGACTGTCCGCTCGCACCTGCGCGCAGGTCGCGGATCTCATGGAGGGCGTCGAGGAGGGCACCGTCTGGGACGGCGGCGGCCACCGTTACCAATTGGAGAAGGTCGTCGGCCACGGAGCCTTTGGCATCGTGTGGCGCGCGCGCACCGAGGACGGCGAGATCGTCGCCATAAAAAAGGTGCTGCTCGACCGTCGCTACCACAACCGCGAGCTGCAGATGATGAAGGTCATGGAGCACGACAACGTCGTCCGGCTGCGCCACTCCTTCGAGAAGAACGGACGCAAGAAGGATGAGACCTTTCTACACCTCGTGATGGACTACCTGCCCGAGACGATCCGCTCGATCGCGCTCAAGTACCACAAGCGCGCCAAGCGCTTCCACCCCGATCACATCAAGGCCTACCTGTGGCAAACCTTTGGGGCGCTCGAGTACATCCACGCGCGCCGCATCTGCCATCGAGATATCAAGCCCGACAATTTGCTGTGCGACCCGGCAAGCCTCAAGTGCCGGTTGTGCGACTTTGGGTGCTCCAAGGTACTCGTGAAGGGGCAGCCCAACGTCTCGTACATTTGCTCGCGCTACTACCGCGCGCCCGAGCTCATGTTCGGCGCGACCGAGTACTCGGTGTCCGTGGACGTGTGGTCGGTCGGAACGATCCTGATGGAGCTGCTCCTCGGCCACTTGCCCTACCAGGGGCAGGACTCGACTCAGCAGCACCTGGTGGAGATCATGAAGCTTCTGGGCACGCCCACCGACCACGACCTTCAGGCCATGCGCGCCACCTGCTGCGCCGACGACCTGCCAAAACTGAAGGCGTACCCATGGGAGCGAATGTTCCCAGCACAGACACCCGAGGCCGCCATCGACCTTGCCCAGCGGCTGCTCAACTACGATCCGGAGAAGCGGCTGACGGCCTCGATGGCGCTGAGGCATGCCTTCTTCGACGGCGTCGAGTCCCTCGTCGAGGGATGCACCGTACCCTCGACGAGCTCCACCCCGATGCCGCCGCCACAGCCGAGTGCGATTGAGGGCTCTCGGCAGACCATCACCGCCGCGGAATGGGAGCGACGGGTGGGAGCGCACTTTGACGAGCTTTGATTGCCTACCTCATCAGCCCTGATGAGCTTTGATTGCCTCCCTCATCAGGTGGGAGCGCACTTTGACGAGGTGCGCGGCGGTATGCCGGCGCAGCTGTCGGAGACGGTGCTTCGCCACGTGGAGCACACTCTCCGGAGCGATAGTCTCTCCGACGCCACCTCCACTGCCGTCGTCACGTCGGTCAGGCAAGATCTCGCGGCGGCCCTGAGGCAGCGTGACGAGACGATCAGGGTGCTGCAGCAGCGGATAGCGCATGAGGCGCAGCGGCGCCAGCTTCCCTGTGAAGGGGCGAGCAGCAGCGCCGCCGACGGCGGCGCGGGCAGCGGCGCGGCCGCCGCCGCCTCGGCCTCGGCCAGCGGCGCCTCGGGGGCGGCGCGCATGGCGCAGCAGCAGCTCGCCGATCTTAAGGAGGCACAGCGACAACTCAATGAAGCGCTCGCCGAGAAGGAAGCTCTCGCTGCGCGCCTGAAGGCGGCGCAGCGGCAGATCGAGGCGCTGCACGCGCAGCCGCGCGGCGGCGCGGGGGGCGGCGGTGCCAACTCCGAAGAGTCGCGAGAGCAGGGCGAAGAGTCTGAGAGCAGTCGAGCTCACGCAGCTTCGTTCGGGCGGCGCGCGCCACCAATGCCAACCCGTCAAGGCACGCTCGACCAGATGCCTGCGAGCGGCCCCTCGCCCGCCGTGCGCAAGCCCCCCCTCGGCGGCTTGCAGCTGCAAACCGACAATCTGGGTACGGTACCACCAATCGGCCTGTCGCCCACCACGCCCGGCGCGGCGCGCGTGGCTTCGGCGAGTGGGCGGCGGCGCAGTCGGCTGGCAGACGGGAGCAAAGAGGATGCGCACGCGGACCCGGAGCCCGAGGCGCAATGACGGAGCCCGAGGCGCAATGACGGAACCCGAGGCGCAATGACGGAACCCGAGGCGCAATGACGGCGCGCCCGTGCTGCGGCGCATGTGGCCTAAGGCGCGGCGACGAGATGACGCAGCGGCCCGACCGCGGCTGCTTCCCCCGACCGACGGAGGAGATGGCCCCGTGGTGAGCACTTGCATGCAGCCGCCCCGACGGCTGGTCTTTGCTCTCCCTCCCCTCGGCTCTCTCCAGTGCCGCCGTGGTGAGCACTTGCATGCAGCCGCCCAGTATGGCGCCTCCCTCCTGACCCTCGGCTCTCTCCGGTGCCGCCGCGGCGCGTGCTCTCAACGCCGCCCAGTACGGCGTGCGTTCTCGGCCGTCCTGTGGAAGAGCCGCGTGCTATGACGCGCGCGGTCCTCAAGTGCTGTGGAACGTGGATCGAAGAGCTGCAGGTGTTCACCACGGCGCCGTTTCCCCTCACCTCACTCAGAGGCCCTCCGTGTTGTGGAACGTGTGCGTGGATGAATGAGCACTGAGAGTACTGAATGCGCCTGGGGACAAGGCGCATCGATGCTGCTGCGGCGGCCGCATCTCTATCAGCCCCGCTTTCGATTGGATTGTGAGTACAGTACGCGTGACCACAATGTGAGAGGCAGACGGAGAACCCCCCTTCGTCGGGCCGCATGTCACCGTCCGCATCACGTATCTAACAATCTAAGGCGTAAGGCCTAATTGATAACGGTCCAGTTGAGTTGAGGCTCTCAGACCTGCTCAGACCCGCACAGACCTGCTCTCGGACTGTGTTCACACTTCACAGTGGCACACGAGATTGTAACGGAACCTTTCCTTTCATGGGTAACATGAACATCCTGATGCTGCTCGCAACTACAAGCATGGGAGCCGCCTCCCATGCATCCTATTCGAGGCGTCCGCGTACCTGGCCTCGCATGAGTTCAGCTGCCGTGAGCGGAGCGCGCGCCTGGAAGGGTTACACCAAGCCAGGCCCTCTCCCGGCCCCTGCGGTGAACCTGACAGCTCGTGAGGGCGAGACGCTAGACGCAATCTGCGGCTGCTGGCGGATCTTTCAGCTCGCATCCGGGTACCGCTACAATGCGGACGATGTACTCGTCGCCTGGTACGGTAGCCAGTGGTGCGCATCATGCGAGACGTACCTCGATCTCGGTTCAGGAATAGGTTCAGTCGCACTGGTGACGGCGTGGCGGCTTCGTGGAGCGAAGGTTGTGACCGTGGAAGCGCAAGAACCCTCATGGCAGCTCTCTAAGCGCACTGTAGCTTACAATGGTGTCTCTGAAAGGTTCGACCAGCGACTCGGCGACTTTCGAGAGGTGGGTACGGACAGCGCGCCGCTCAAGGTGCACGAGCAGTTTGATTTGATCACCGGCTCCCCGCCGTACTTTCCGCTGAGTGGCGGGACGTACAGCCCAAGCACACCGCGGTTCGCAGCAAGCCCGCAGCGGATGCAATGCCACTTTGAGACGAGAGGCACCGTCACTGACTATGTTGCATGTGCCAGCCGACACCTCGCACCCGGTGGCGTGTTTGCTCTTGTGTTCTCATTGGAGGACCTGTCTGCGAGGGATCGGCGACGGCAGCGGGGCCTGGATCTTGACAACGGCCCCATCAGAGAGGGCTCGAGCTCGCTCTCCGCCCTCTTTGGCACACGAGGTGTCATCGAGGTCGCGGCCAGCCAGTTCGGTATGACCGTCGTACGGATGCGCCGGATCCGCTCAAAACCGTCGCACGAGCCCGTGCTTGGGCTCTTTGCGCTTCAGCGCACGAGTGACCTGCCACGGCCCATCCCTCCCACGTGGAACGAGCCCGATTTGGTCATGCGCACCGAGCAGGGCGCCTTCACGCCGGAATACGCTGCGATTCGGCTGGCCACGGGCTTCCATCCCCAGTGGAAGGTTGACGAATCATGCCCCACACTGTGAGAACGTGGTACGAACGAGAGAGTACGCGCCGCGCACCACCCGCGGCAACCGCCGCGCGGCCGTTTAAACCGCGGCCGGGCGCGGCGCGCGGGCGGTGCGTCTCAACTCTCAAGACCGGCGGTCGGCGGTCGGCGGTCGGCGTCGGACCGGACGCGGAGCGGCGTCTAGAGTCTCAACTCTCAAGACCGGCGGTACCGTGGCCGTACCCGACAGTGGGTCCCTCATGTTAATATTAAATTGTTGAGCTCGATGTTGAGCCTGCATACATGTAATTGCTTCCGCGGCCACGCAATTTGCCAGACCCAGTTTCTTGACCAGTTTAAGCGAAGACCATCTGTGGCGGGCGCATCGAACACCACACGGTGCGGCAAACGGTGACCGTCCCCGGGTCGGCCGGTATGCGTTAAGTCCGGCCGATTCTCCGGGGAACAGGGCTCAGGGGTCGGCACACCCACACTGCTCCGTGCTCACTGGGAAGCATTAAGGGAAGCAATGCGCGAAGAATGCCGATGGCCGCCCGGTGCTGGGTGGTGAGACTAAGTGAGATTGGCACAGCAGCGGATAAGCAGCGGGGAGAGCGGTCGACACGTGTGAATCGCACACTTGCACGCGGGGGCACATTTGCTCACGCCAACCGGAGTTGCTCAGTCCGGGTATTTTGCTCAACCCTGACTTGCTCACATCAACTGTCACATCTACACATCATTCTAACTCTTTGTTTTCCAACTCTTTGACCGTTCCAAGACGCAAGACGCAAGACCCAGCGCCAGCCCACTGCGGTCCCCCTGACTTCCAACTGTCGTTCCAACTTCCCTCTTTCCAACTGCACCAAAACTCGTTCGATAGATAGTGATCTCCCGGCTTCCAACGATTGGAGAATGGTGAATGGGTGATTAATTATCCAAACTTGAGGTTACCAGCGCCACACCTTTTTTAGGAAGAGCAATCAATTTCCTACTTGATCACAGAGGATTTCCGCACAAACGGCGTCTCTTTGGGAGCTGCACAGCACGTGCAGCCTCGGCCGATGCCGATGGCCTGTGCTGATGAGGTCGTGAGCAAGGAAGCACTCGTGAGCGGCTCCGACGAGGCCCAACGAGTCCTCGACGGGCTGGACATAAAGGCGTTCTGCAAGAGCTTGCAACGCTCGGCCGACTTAGCCGAAATGAAGGTTCGCGTTGCCGCTTTGGATGCAGAGACGGACCATGAACGCTGGAACCTGTTGCTCAAAAAGTTCGCAACACTTGGTCCACACCTCAAGAATAGCAGCAGCATGAGCGTCTTCAAGACAGCGAGTCCCGTCGAGCCCTTTCAACACTTTTGTGGGATCGCTCAAGGTCGAAGCCCGGTAGGGTCGCTATCACACTGGAATAGATTGCTGCCGTCCCTCTTCATCATCGGCAGCATCAAGGCAGGCACGACATCGTTGTGGTCGCATCTCGTAGATGCAACGGGCGGCGCCATCATACCGGGTGAGCTCACGGACAAGGGCGACATCTCTCGCAAGGAGAAGGATTTCTTCGGTGACCCCAAAATGTGGCGTAGAGGTCAGCACTTTTATGATAGGATCTGGCCAAGGTGCCCTCTCCGGACTTTACCGCCATCGATCACAATCGATGCCACACCTGCATATCATGTGTGGCACGACGCGCCGAAGAACGTGGTGACTTACTTTGGCGTGGCACCTTCGAGACACCTCCGCTTCGTGTGGATGATGCGTGACCCCGTCGACAAGTTCTGGTCCTACTTCTGGGAGCTCAAGTCGTACGAAGGCGTGATGTCATCCATGGACTTCGGCACCTTTTTGGAGCCCAAGCTCGCTCGCGTGCGGGAGTGTCAGAGCCTTGACCCGTCCACTCCATTGTGGCCGCCCTCGTTGCCGCCGCCCTTTGCCAACTGCGCTCCGCACCTCGACCACGGCCTGTATGAGCCTCAGATGCGTCGGTGGCTCACATACTTTGAGCCGTCGCAGTTCCTGCTCGTCTCCTTTGCTGGCTACGCGCGCCGCCCCGCCGTCGTGCTCAGAGATGTGCTACGCCACGCAGGCATGCCTTCGGCCATCACCG